>OBLU010002166.1_pt1 | contig 18190 bp, 12 predicted proteins | sample 1518681 | NCBI WGS metagenome assembly OBLU01 (sample SAMEA3539304, study PRJEB22396) | soil metagenome | biome: tundra; feature: field; material: soil | place: USA | collected 2010-05 | depth 0.15 m | reverse complement strand
CCACGCCCAGCGGAATGCGTTTGAGATTCTTTTTGTGCGCTTCGGCGGATTTGGGGGTGCGGCGCTCGAACGTGTCGAGTTCCTTCTGCAGATCGGGGTACATCGGATTACTCCGGAATAGTCAGGCCGTCGTCACTTTTCAGTCGACGGCCATTAGAATGCCGGGCGGAAGACCGCCCGGGGTCTGACTCTTCACATCTTACACGGGCAAACTAAAAGTAAAACTTAAGGGCGACCTGCACCTCACGCGGATCGCGCGCCTGCTGCACTTGGCCAAACGTCGGGTCGCTGAAGTTGCCGTCAGGATTGACGAACTCCGTCTTGTTGAACAGATTGAAAATGTCGGCCCGGAACTGGAAGTACCTCGACTCTGAAAGCGCAATTCTCTTCGAGAAAGTAACGTCCCACTGGTTCTGGCCGGGACCGCAGCAGATCGAACGCGGCGTGGTCGAAAACGAACCGAGAGGGGGATCAGAGAAACTGCTGGCATTGATGAAGAAATGCCCCGTCTGTTGGGTTCCGTTGACCACTTGCGTCGTCACCTGTTTTCCACTCTGGAGTTGCAGCGGACCGGTGAGTTGGGGCGCATCGGCACTCAAGAAGAACAAGCTGCTGATCAGTTCGGCATCATCCTGCGTCTGGATGCGGATGGGGAAGCCCGTCTGAAACTGGATGATTCCAGACATCGACCAGTCATCCAGAACCTTTCCTTTGAATCCGTTGTATCTCTGGACGGGAAACTCCCAGTAGTAGTTGAGAACAAAGCGCTGCGCCGAATTGAAGAGAGACAAAGCGCGGCTGGATTTGTAATTGAAGGGATTGACCGTTTCTTCGAAGCTGGAAGCCCAGTCCAGAGACTTGCTCCAGGTATAGGCAGCCTGCAGTTGAAGTCCGTGGGAGAAGCGCTTCTCTAAGCTGGCCTGCAGCGAGTTGTACGCGGAGGCGGCGATCGTATCTTCGGCGAAGATGTTGGTGAAGACGGGAACGCCATCAGCGGGGCATCCGTTGCCAGGCCCGCCGGTGATGGGATTACAGTTGGGTGAAGAATAGGGACGCAGTCCAACAAAGTTCAGCGTTTGTCCCGGGGCCTGAACCGTGCCACCGGTAGGTAAATGGAACCCGTTGGGCAAGAGGGTGGCAACATTCGGAGGCAGCGTAACCGTGTATTGATTATCTTCTGCGAACGGGCCGCAATTCCCCGGCAAACCATAAGAGGAGACGTTGGCGGCATTACTTGCAACCAGAGTCATGATGTCGAGACATGTCTGAGGATTCGCCGGATTGATATCGTGCGAAGCCAGCAAGCGATGTCCCTGCGACCCGACATAGCCAAGCTGCGCGACCACATTTCGGGCCAGTTCCCGTTGGAAATTCAAGTTGTACTGGGCCGAATATTGGGTGCGCATGTGAGGCTGGAAATCCCCGTACAGCAGCATGGGGCGGAAGGAAGCCCAATCCTGCGGCTTCCCGGGTGTGGGACTGAGGATTCCGTTAAACGGGTTGGGGCTGACCGTGCCGGTTTGCGAAATGAAGGGAGTGTTCAAGAACGTTGAGGGCAAGAAGGTGCTACCGCCGAAGGGTGGTTCGGCGCCGAATTGTTCGAGCACCAGTTGCTCCATGGGGTTGTAGAACAGGCCCCAACCGCCACGGATGGTGGTTTTGGGGTTGGGGCTATAGGCGAGTCCAATGCGTGGCGCGAAGGCTTTGTAATAGGTCTGCGTAAGACCGGCATTGACGCCGGAGTCTCCAGGAACAACCAGACCCGTAGGCTGTACTCCTGCCGAGGTGCAATCGCTGGCTCCGAGATTGACTTGCTCGGTCGGACTCAAGACGCAAGGATATACAGTTGAATTCTGTCCTGGACGGAAGGTTTGAACATGGTGAAGGGCGTCGGCCAGAGGCGTATCCAACTCCCAGCGAAGTCCGTAGTTCATAGTGAGCGAGGGTTTGATTTTCCAACTGTCCTGCGCAAAGACATAGACGCCGGTATTGCGTATATCCTCCCGCTGCGCAGAGCCCTGAGAGTAGCTATCGTCCAAGCCCAGCAAGTAGCCGGGGTAGTTATCGTTGTAGGAGACGGAATTTTCGGTCGTACTGTTGAAGGTATATTCGCCGCTGACGTTGTAATAGAGAGTCTGGTCAAACTGTGCCCGGCGCACATCCGCGCCAAACTTGATGGTGTGATTGGCTTTGACCCAGGTCATACTGTCCGTCAACATGTATGAGTTCCCTACCTGCGGTAGTTCGCCCTCCCAGCCGTTGCCGATGGCGAAGCCGCCAGATACGCCGATAAAGGGAACACCCTGCCGATTCGGAGGTAAGCCAGTCGTAATGCCATACTGCGGACTGGTTGCCACCAGCCCGGCAGCCAGCAGATCGGCCTGAATCGAAACACCTGGAAGATTTGAATCCGAGACGCCGTTGAAGCAAACGGCCTGCGCCGCAGCAGAGGAGCATGAGTTTTGCACAAGGTTTGTGCTTTGCGGATGCTGGAAGGTCAACTGGCCCTCGCGCATATAGGTAAAACGGGCTTCATTGATCAAGGAATTGGAAATTGTCCAAGTATGGCTGGGATTGAACTGCTGATACCGGGAACCCACATTGGCGCCAAATCCGGGAATGTTTGCTCCTGAGGCCTGGAAATTGTAGAAGGGCTGGAAATTCGTGTCGTTGGTGAAGTAATAGTAAAAGCTGAAATTCTGTCGCTGGTTGATGTGATGGTCGAAGCGGAGAGTGAATTGATTCTGAGTGTCAGCACTGACGGGGACCGCCTGATAATTGCTATTGGGTCGATTTGACGCGGGAACAAAGCGAAGCATATCCTGCGCGACGGGGTCCATGCACGCCGTAGGGATTTGATTCTCCAACCCAGTGACGGTATTCGTGAAGATCCCCGGCACAGTCTGGTTGATGCCGTTCACGTAGGTGGAGTACCCAACCCCAGGAGCCGGCAGCGTTCCACCCTGCAACTGTATGGCTGCAGAGCAACCGGGTCTGCCGTTAAGAGCGTCGGCGGTAAATGAATCGGTAATCGCGCCTCCAAACGGGCTGCCCGCCGAAAAGTCTCCCGAGCGTTCAGCTGGCGTGGGCACGATCACAGTTTGTCCAGAGATGCCCTGCCGCACGCGTCTGCCTTCATAAGATACGAAGAAGAAGGTGCGGTCTTTCTTAATCGGGCCGCCAAAAGTTCCGCCGAATTGATTCTGATTTTCCTGCGGCTTCACCGTATTGAAATATCCCTGCGCATTCAAAACTGTGTTACGGAAATACTCGTAGACGTCGCCGTGCCACTGATTGGTGCCCGATTTTGTAATGACGTTAACCACTGCGCCCGAGTTGCGGCCGTATTCGGCGTCGAACGTGTTGCTGATGACGCGGAATTCCTCGATCGCATCAGGCGTGGGTTGAATAGTTGGCAGGTTGGCGAACTGGTCGTTGGCATCTCCGCCGTTGACGCTGAAATTGTTGGCGCGCCCGCGGCCACCGTTGACGGAGACTGCTCCGGCATCGTCGCTGCCGTAAAAGGTGCCGCCGCTGGAGCCTAGCTGCGATTGCACACCGGGCTGAAGTTGAAGGAACTGGTAGGTGTCGCGGGCGTTTAGCGGCAACTCGTTCACCGAGCGATTGTTCACCACCGCGCCGAGTTGGGTGCTGGTGGTATCGACCAGCGGAGCTTCGGAGGTTACGTCGACAACTTCCTGCGCCGCGCCAAGCTGCATGGTCATGTTGAGCGTGATGACTTGATTCACGTCGAGCGCGATGCCCTTATGAACGTCCTTCTTAAATCCCGTCAATTCGAAATTGAGAGTATAGGTTCCGACAGGAAGGTCTGGAAAAACGTAGTCGCCACTATCGCTGGTCTGCGCGTCTCGGGCCACGCCGGTGGCTTCGTTGACGGCGGTGACTTTCACTTTGCCTAATACCGCACCGCTGGGGTCGGCGACGCGTCCAAGGATGCGGCCGCCGGTGCCCTGGGCAGGAAGCAGTGTGGGAACAATGAGACAGGCCGCGAAAACAAGACACATCGTTTTCAGGCAGATCGTTTCCAGGCGAATCAGGGTCCAGCGGGCTCGCAGTGACGGCATGGAACCTCCAGGCATCTTTGGGAGAAGTTTTTTCTTCGAAAGCTATTGCTTGTGTCCGGCCACAACCTTGCTATAATCCCGCAAGGTTAGAGAAAAGGCACGCAAACTGTCAAGGAGAAAAACGAGCTACCTCGGATAGAAAACTTTAATGCCCGTCCGGTGAACGATGAAATCATCCAGCGCTGAACCCTATTTGAAGATCGGCGATGTGGCGCGGCGGGTGGGGGTGTCGCCGTCGGTCATCCGGTCGTGGGAGAGCCTGGGGTTGACGAGGCCGCGGCGTACTGAGAGCAGATACCGGCTGTACACGGCCGATGACGTGAGGTTGTTGAAGCGGGCACGGTTTTTGCGGAAGGTACGCGGGCTGAATGCGGCAGCGATTGTAGAACTGCTGCGCCGGGAGGGGCGGGCGCGGCCGGCGGCAGACGGAAACGCCGGAGCGATTGGCTCACACTTGCGGCAGTTGCGGGCGAAGCGGAAGCTGTCTTTGGCACAGGTGGCGCGGGCAGTGGGCATCTCGGTGGGATTTCTGAGCGCACTGGAGCGTTCGCAAATGAGCGGGTCGGTGGGAACGCTGCGCAAGCTAGCGCGATTTTATAAGACCAACATATTGGATTTTTTTGACGCGACTGGAGCGAGCAGCCGGCAAGTGCGTCCGGCGCAAAGAAAGGTTCTGCAAGCCGGCCCCGGGGTTCGCATGGAGTTGCTGGCTTGGGGAAACACCGTTATGGAGCCGCATCTGTTTCGAGTAGCGCCGGAGGCGGGCAGCGGCGATTCTTATACGCATGAGGGTGAGGAGTTTCTCTATGTGTTGCGTGGGGAATTGATGATCACGCTGGAGAAGGAAGAATACCGGCTCAAGGCCGGGGACAGCTTTTATTTCGAGAGCGCCACACCGCATCAGTGGAAAAATCCGGGGCGAGCGGAAACCTGGTTGCTGTGGGTGAACACGCCGCCGACGTTCTGAAATGCTGCATTCTCATGTCAGTGTGCGGCCGCCGACGGAGGCTGTTTCGCTCGGTAAAGTAAGGAGGAACAATGAAAATGCGCCACGCGGTGGTTCTGGCGTTCCTGCTGACGGTCGTAGCGCTCACCGGTTCTTGCACGAAGAAAACTCCGGCGCTGAATTTGCTGGTGTGGGAGGGATATGCCGATCCCGCGTTCGTCAAGGCTTTTGAGGAGCAGCATCATTGCAAGGTGTCGGCGTCGTACATGGGGTCGAGTGACGAACTGGTGGCCAAGCTGCGCGGAGGCAGCGCCGGAAACTACGACGTGATTTCACCGTCGAGCGATGTGGCCACGTCGATCGCGGCGGCGGGTCTGGCGGCGCCGCTGGACTTGACGAAGATTCCGAGTTACGGACAACTCTCTCCTCAACTCACTTCCCTGCCGCTGGTGCGTATGAATGGCCAAGTTTACGGAGTGCCGTTTATGTGGGGGCCCGATCCGCTAATTTACGACACTACGGTTTTTGCGCAGGCGCCCGAAAGCTGGAATGTGCTCTGGGATGCAAAATATCGCGGGAAGATTTCGGTGTGGGACGATCTGTCGACGATCTATATGGCAGCACAGGTTCTGGGCTACGACAAACCCGATCCATCGCAGCTTTACAACTTGAGCGACGAACAGCTTGATGCGGTGAAGAAAAAGTTGCTGGAACTGAAACCGAATATACGCAAGATGTGGTCTACGGGCGGCGAGTTGACGAATCTTTTTCAGAATCACGAGGTGGTGGCGGCAATGGGATGGCCCCTGATGACCAATCAACTGCGTAAGATCAATTTCCCGGTGGGAGAGACGATTCCGAAAGAAAATACGACGGGATGGATCGATCACCTGATGATCACGGCGGGCAGCGAGAACAAGGAACTAGCCCACGAATTTCTGGAGTACATGATTGAGGCGCAAACGCAGAAAAAAATAACGGACGTGACCGGATATACCCCGGCTAATCCGCAGGCCGCGCAGTTCATGAAGCCCGGAGAAGTCAAAAGCCTGCACTTGGACGACGTGGACAACTATCAGAGGCGGCTTTATTTCTGGCAAAATGTGCCGCGGCGGGCAAAGTACAACGAGATCTGGAATGAAGTGAAAGCGGCGCAGTAGCAACGGCGGGACAACCAGCAAGAACGGCTCCTATCCAAATGTCTGCCATGACAACACCGGGAAACATGTCCACGAGAATTGGCGATCAGGCCGCGCCTTCTCCTTTGCTCAGCATTCGCAACGTGGCCAAGCGCTTCGGGAAGAATGTGGTGTTGCGGGATATTTCTCTGGAGGTGGCGGAAGGAGAATTTCTCACGATCTTGGGGGAAAGCGGGTCGGGCAAGACGACACTGCTGCGAATCATCGCAGGCTTTGAGACCGCGAGTGCCGGCGAAGTGTGGATGGGGGATGAGCGATTGGACCGGCAGCCACCTTACCGTCGTCGCGTCAATACCGTGTTCCAGAGCTATGCGCTGTTTCCACACCTCACGGTGGAAGAAAACGTAGCTTACGGATTGCGCGTGGCGAAGAGGCCCGAGGCGGAGATTGCATCTCGCGTGTCGGAGGCGCTGGAGAAAGTGAAGATGTCGGCGCACGCGAAGTCCAAGCCCTCGAAAATCAGCGGCGGACAGCAGCAGCGGGTAGCGCTGGCACGGGCGCTGGTAAACCGTCCGCGATTGTTATTGCTGGACGAGCCGCTCTCCGCACTGGATGCGAATTTGCGGCGACAGATGCAGGTGGAATTGAAGTCGCTGCAACGCGAGGTCGGCATTTCGTTCATCTTTGTGACTCACGATCAGGAAGAGGCGATGGTGATGTCGGATCGAATCGCCTTGCTGCGGTCGGGTGAACTGGAGCAAGTGGCTACACCTCGGGAAATTTATGGCCGGCCGGCCACTGCCTACGTCGCTCAGTTCATCGGGCACACCAATCTGTTGAAGGGCGAAGTGCGTGGAGGAGTGGTGCGCTGCGGCCCGTTGATGTGGACAGCCGGGCTTCCGGATGGGCTGGCCGTTTTTTCGCTGCGGCCAGAAAACATCCTACTGGCCAGTGGGAGTTCGACGATGGCGGCCAGCGTGCGCGTCCGCGGAAAAGTGCGTCACCAGGCGTTTCACGGGGCTACGGAGTTGATTCGCGTGGAATGCGGTGACGGGTTGGTGCTGGTAGTTCGAACTCCAGGCAGCGGCGGCGAGCTTGATGATGTCGAGCTGGAGTTCTCTCCCACGGACGCGGTTCTGGTGCGCGATTCTCCAGAAAGAATCTAATGTTTTCCCGAGCTTACAAAGCGGCCGTGACACTGCCTCCACTGGTGTGGGTCGCGGTGTTTCTGTTGATGCCGTACTTGCTGATGTTCTGCTACAGCTTTTGGTCAGTGTCAGCATCGCAGACCATCGTGCATTCGTGGGAACTCGACAACTACGGCCAACTGCTGCGAGTTAACGTTTACTGGCAGACGCTGCTGCGCTCGATGTGGATTGCCGCCCGCGTGACGATCTTCTCTCTGCTGCTGGGGTATCCGCTGGCGTATTTTCTTTCTTTTTACGCGGGGGATAAAAAGGATCTGTTGTATCAGTTGGTGATCATCCCGCTGTGGGTCAGCTATTTGGTTCGAGCCTATGCTTGGAAGACGATTCTCGGCTCGGACGGCGTGCTCAATACTCTGCTGCAGTATGTGCACGTAACCAAGCACCCGCTGGAGTTTCTGCTCTATAGTCCGTTCGCCGTGGTGCTGACGCTGACGCACATCTACACTCCGTTTGCATTTCTACCGATTTATGCGGCGCTGGAGCACATTCCGCGCAACCTTGTGGAAGCGTCGCATGATCTAGGCGCGACACCGGGGCAGACGTTCTGGAAAGTGATCTTTCCCCTCTCGATTCCGGGGATGGTGGCGGGAGCGACATTTGCGTTCGTGCTGAGCCTGGGCGATTTTCTTGCGCCGCTGCTGCTGGGTGGGCCGAGCGGCATCATGATTTCAAACATTGTGGTCAGCCTGTTTGGCGCGGCTTACAACTGGCCGCTGGGGGCGGCGATTTCGCTGTGCATGCTGCTGCTGGTGGTAAGCCTGCTGTTTTTCTCCGAGCGGCTCGAGAAGAAATGGAGCTTCTCGTGAGCGACACGAACTTTGACTCGGGTTCACGCTGGTTGCTTTTTCATGCCGTAGCCGTATTCGGGTTTCTCTATTTGCCGATTGCGGTCCTTATTATTTATTCGTTCAACGGAGAGGGCGTCGGAGGATTCCCGCCGCATCATTTGACGCTCGACTGGTATCGCACGCTGTTCGCGGACGGGCCGATCTGGGATTCTGTACTCAACAGCCTGCAGGTCGCCCTTGCGGCGATGGTAATCGCGCTGGCATTCGGAGTACCAGCGGCTCTCGCGCTGGAGCGGGCGCAGTTTCCTGGGAAGGCATTGTTCCGGCGGTTAGTACTTCTGCCGTTGATCCTGCCGGGCATTATTACAGGGCTTTCGCTGCTCATGCTGTTCAACGTGATGGGAACGAAGCTCAGCCTGATGACGATCATTCTGGGGCATGGGACGGCTCTGATCTCTGTAGCCACTACCGAAGTATTTGCAGGTCTGCAGAAACTGGATCGAGCGCAGGAAGAAGCTTCTCTTGACCTGGGCGCAAATTACTGGCAAACATTCTGGCGCATCACGGTGCCGAACTTGAAACTGCCGATCGTCGGCGCGGCGCTCCTCATCTTTACGCTTTCGATGGACGAGATCGCGGTCAGCTTCTTCCTGATCGGGCGCGACAACACGCTGCCGCTGGAAATCTGGGGAAGGCTGCGGCGCGGCATCACACCGGAGATCAACGCGGTGTCGACCATCATCTTTTTGTTTTCGCTGGTGGCAATTGTGTTCTGGTACCGTTTGCGCGTGCGTGGCGAAGGCGGAGCGCACGCGGCCGCCGAAATCATGGAAGCTCTGGAAGGAGATGCGGCATGAGCGCGAATCGCAGAGACTTCATCAAATTTGTGGTTGCAGGAGCGGTCACGGCGGGGTGTCCGATTGATCTTTCGCTGGTGAGGGCGCAGGCCGGCGACGCGAAGGGTCACGGGGCGGAGGTGGATGGCGAAGACAACCGGATCTGCCACCAGGTGCGCGACGGCAAGGTATTCACGCGGCCTCGGGCTTCTGCGAGGCATGACGTGGTGATTGTCGGTGGAGGTGTGAGCGGGTTGACGGCGGCTTATCGTCTGCAGCACCGCGATTTTCTTTTGCTGGAAAAAGAGCCACACTGGGGCGGCAATGCCTATGCGATCGAGTATGAGGGCAGCACGTATGCGACGGGATCTGCATTCTTAGCGAAGGACGAATACGCTTATCACTTCTCGAAGGAGATTGGACTGGAGCCACTGGCCGTCAACAGCCCTGACGCCAGCATCATTCGAGGGGAGTTGGTTCCCGATACCTGGGGCGAAGGCCTCAATCAGCTGCCTTATCCGCTGCCGGTCCGCGAGAGTTTCAAGAAGTTCAAGAAGGAAATGCTTGCGATTGACGTGGACAAGCGCAGCCGAGAACTGGACAACAGGCCGTTTTCCGACTTCATGAAAGGGCATCCGGAAGAGATCAAGCAGTGGTGGGACAACTACGGGCCATCCAACTGGGGTGCGACCAGTGAGGAGACGGCGGCGGGCTTGGCCCTGCTTGCGTTGCAGGAGATGGTGGAAGAGAGCCACACCGATGATCGCTATACGTGGCCTGGAGGATTGGGCGCGATCACAAAGAAACTGGCGGATATTCTACAGCCGAAATATGGAGACCGCATGCAGACGGGAGCGACGACTGTGGCTGTAGTCTCCGAAAAAGAAGAAGTGCAGGTGACTTACGTGCGGGGCGGCGAATTGAAGACAGTCGCGGCCAAGGCCGTGATCATGGCGACGCCCAAGTTCATCACGCGACGGATCGTCGACGGGCTGCCTGACAAGCAAAGTGAGGCCATGCATCAGATTCGCTATATTCCTTATCCGGTGGTGAATTTGATTTTCGACAAGCCGGTCTTTAATCATGGTTACGACACGTGGTGCCCGGGCAATACGTTTACCGACTTCGTTGTCGCCGATTGGGTGATTCAGAAACAGGCGGCCTATCAGCAGAAGTTCAATATTCTCAGCTGCTACACGCCGATGAAAGAAGAGGATCGTGGATACCTGCTGAACGAAATCGGGGCACGCAAGATCGCCGCCAACGTATTGAGCGACTTCCAGAAGCTGATGCCAGCGTTGAATATCGATCCGGTCGAGGTGCACATTTACCGGCGGGGACATCCTTTGTACATGTCCACGCCAGGACTTTACACGCAGGTACAGCCGCTGGCACGGCATCCCATGGATCGCGTTTTTTTCGCAAATACAGATTCCGAAGGTCCGGAATCGACCACCAACGAAGGGATCAAGGCGGCGCAACGTGCCGTGAAGGAAGTGGAAGCGCGGCTGGCGGGAAAACCGATGCCGAAGGAGCACGCAGTCGCTGGTTAGCCTTTATTCTAATCGGGCTTTTACCCGGATCGGCCCGGAAAAATCGAGCAACTCCTTTTGCTCTCCTGGGTTAGAATCTGCAAAGGAGATCGCCATGAACCGGTTCTGGGCCTTCATCGTCCTCCTGTCCGCAGCTTCCTTGACTCTGGCTTGCGGAAGCAGCAGCAGCAGCAATCGGCAGCTTCAATCCATCACCATTAGTGCGGCTATAAGCGGTGAGCAGACTCTCTTCTACGCGACTGGCACTTTTTCGGCATCGCCGACCACGGTCAGCCCGCTCCCGGTCAGTTGGTCCTATGCGCCGCCGCCGGGAGAGTACACCCTCACCACCCAGCCTTTCACGGTGCAGTGTCCCGTTCCGAGTCCGATCATCGCGTGGGCTCCCGCCGACCCCAATGCCCCGAGCAGCGGATCGATGTCAACCACAAGGATGATTTCGCAGTCCGTGGCAAGCCCGTGCCCGTAAGAAAACGATACATCTCAGTTTAATGGTGCTCTGCCCGATTCTTGTATACCCATGGCCTGCACGGAAGTGCGATGTAATCTCCTGAGAAACCTCCACCCATAGTAAAGTTATAGATGGGCGTTGCGGCTGACGACAGGCTGCGCCCATTAATGATATCCGTGAATAAAGGACAACCCATACTTTGAGTTTGAGTATTCGCAATATCGCCATCATCGCGCACGTGGACCACGGCAAGACCACGCTGGTTGACGCCATGCTGCAACAAAGCGGAACCTTTCGCTCCAACGAGCACCACGTCGAACGCGTGATGGATTCGAACGAACTGGAGCGCGAGCGCGGCATCACAATCCTGGCCAAGAACACGGCCATCTTCTATCACGACGTGAAGATCAACATTGTGGATACGCCCGGCCACAGCGACTTTGGCGGAGAGGTAGAGCGGGCACTGAAAATGGTGGACGGCGTGATGCTACTGGTGGATGCCAGCGAAGGACCGCTGCCGCAGACGCGGTACGTGCTGAGCAAGGCGCTGGAGGCCAAGCTGCCGCCCATCGTGGTGATTAACAAGATCGACCGGCCCGATGCGCGTCCGCAGGAAGTGCTCAACGAGATCTACGATTTGTTTATCGATCTCGACGCGAAAGAAGATCAGCTCGACTTTCCCGTTCTGTACACCAATGCAAAAGAAGGGACCGCATCGACGGACATCAAAGGCGGTGGGGAAAATCTGAGGCCTTTGTTTGACGCGATCCTGGAAACGACTCCGCTGCCTCAGGGCGACCCGGCAGGCCCACTGCAGATTCTGGTGGCAAATCTCGACTACAGCGATTTTCTCGGACGACTGGCCATTGCGCGTGTTTTTAACGGCACAATGTACACCGGCGAAGACGTAGTCATCGCCAAGCTCGACGGATCGATGCACAAGACCAAGATCACAAAACTGTTTTCTTTTTCGGGACTAAAGCGGACCGACATCACTGAAACCGTGTTGGGCGATATTGTCGCGGTAGCGGGCGTGGAAGGAATCACGATTGGCGAAACCATTACAGATCCCGTGAATCCCGCGCCGCTGCCGCCGATTGTGATCGACGAGCCAACGATCGCGATGACCTTCACGGTGAACACCTCGCCGTTCGCGGGACGCGAAGGAACTTACGTCACCTCGCGAAATCTGCGGGAGCGCCTGGCGAAGGAACTGCTCACCAACGTTTCCTTACGCGTAGAAGAGATGGGCACGACTGATTCATTCAAAGTTTTGGGCCGTGGAGAACTGCAGCTTTCGATCACCATCGAAATGATGCGGCGCGAGGGCTACGAGCTTATGGTGGGCAAGCCTGAGATTGTCACCAAGCGTATTGACGGCAGGCTCATGGAGCCGGTGGAGCATCTCACGGTGGACGTGCCGGAGGGCTTCGTGGGCGTAGTCATGGAGCAATTGGGATCGCGCAAAGGCGAAGTTGTCAACATGCACAACCACGGTTACGGGCGGGTGCGCATTGAGTTCCGCGTGCCCAGCCGCGGGTTGATTGGGCTCCGCAGCCAATTGCTGACCGACACGCGCGGGACCATCGTGATGAATTCTCTTTTCGACGGATACACCGAATGGCAAGGGGAAATTCCACACCGGCTTACGGGCGCGCTAATCGCCGACCGGGCTGGTTTGTCGACGGCATACGCGCTATGGGGTCTGCAAGAACGGGGAGAACTTTTCGTTGGGCCGGGCGTTGAACTGTATGAAGGGATGATCATCGGCGAGAACGCTAAAGACGACGACCTGGACGTCAATGCGGTGCGGGAAAAGAAGCTCACCAACATGCGGGCTTCGACCGCGGATGAGGCGATCCGCCTGGTTCCCTTCCGGCAGTTGAATCTGGAACAGGCAATTGAATTTATTGCGGACGACGAATACGTGGAAATTACACCGAAATCGTTGCGGCTGCGAAAAAAGTTTTTGCAATCGAACAGTCGCAAGAAGCGGGCAAAAGAGGCCATGGAAGAAGCGTGAAATTTCGCGGGCAACTGGCAAAATCCAGGAGTGACGTTCCGTTAAAAATGTTCCTGGTCCCGTGCAGTTGTGGCAGGACGTTCGCGGTCCCGGAAAACTATGATCGCCAAGGGACGGCCTGGACCCGGTACTTGATCTGTCCGAACTGTGGCAAGCGGCACGACCCCAAAAACCGGTTGTTGCAGGTTGGGTATCACCGCGAAGGCTACTGGAAAGTTGACAACTGCTAGCGCGGATCCGTCTTCCACCCGATTTTGACAAGCCAAATTTGACAAACCTGCTATACTTCTGGCCGCATTCGACTGTTCGCCAGCTCCGGTTCCGATTTTCAGGAAGGTGTCCCCGACCTGCCAGTCCGCCGCATTGAGCTTGCACTTCGACAGCTCAATGCAGAGGCCGACGCTTGAAGAATATTTTCGTGGGGAACTTGAGCTTTAACACATCGGAAGACGAACTGCGGCAGATGTTTGAGCCGCACGGGCAAGTGGACCGGGTCAGCATCATGACGGACCGCGATACTGGACGCTCACGCGGCTTCGGCTTTGTAGAGATGGCCAGTAACGAAGATGGAGAAAAGGCCATCACTGCATTGAACGGGTCGCAGGTGGGGGGACGCACGCTCAACGTAAACGAAGCCCGCCCCAAAACCGAGCACGCCGGGGGCGGTGGACGGGACCGTGGAGGCCGTGGCGGAGATCGCGGCGGCGACCGTGGTGGCCGCGGCGGCAGCGGCGGCGGACGAGGCCGCTACTAAGAAAATCTGGGTTTGGACAGCGGGGAGCCTTTCCACCCGAGTTGCGGCCGCGTGGAAGCCCGGGCGAACGCCCATAAGGCGGGCAGCGGCAATCACGCCATGCCCGCATTGATGCCTGTCACCCCTGCATGTAAACTGAAGCTATTGGTGTGCGCCCGTAGCTCAGATGGATAGAGCGATTGCCTCCGGAGCAATAGGTCGGGAGTTCGAATCTCTCCGGGCGCACCAGTTTTCTGCTTCGATCTTTCGGCTGAAAACCCAGGGTCAGGATTTCGGCTGCGAGCTCCCGCTTCGCGTTTGAAGCAGCGAACGAGGCGAAAGCTCGCGCAGTACTGCAAGTTAGTCGAACTGAGGGCACGCTTCCGCCCGCTACCTGATGGGCGGCAGGTAGGGAATGTATCGGGCAAACAGCCAGCACAGGAAGAACACGACCGGTATGTGCACTATCAACTGCAGGACGCCATATCCCACAATGTCCCGGGCCTTCAATTTCAATATGCCGAGCAAAGGCAGCATCCAGAAGGGATTGACCAGATTGGGTAGGGCCTCCGACGCGTTGTAGATTTGCACCACCCAGCCCAGATGCACCTGGTGCAGATTCGCGGCCTGCAACACATACGGCGCTTCGATGACCCACTTGCTGCCGCCGGAGGGAATGAAAACGCCGAGCACCGCCGAATACATCGCCACCAGCAAGGGATAGGTGTTATGGGTACTGACGGAGGCGAATAGTTTTGCCAGCGCATCGGCAATCCCGGTTCCGATGATCATCCCGAAGATCACCGCGTAAAACGGGAACTGGATCAGCACGCCGCCGGTGGCGGGAATGCACTCGGCTACGGCACGCATAAAGCGCTTCGGACGCCAGTGCAATAAGAGCCCAACCGTGATGAAGATGAGGTTGTAGGTATTGAGGTCGAGCGCTGCCAGCGCGCCTTGTGGCGAAGTGCGGAATACGTCGATTAGATACCAGAACAGCAACAGGACTACCAGAACGGTCAGCAACGGACTGTATTCCAGCCATTCGCCGGGTTTGCTCCTGACCTCCAGGCTGGAGCGAATCGGCTCGTATTCGATACCGTAGGATTCCGCGGTTCGGGCATTCTCCGGCGAAGGCGTGGACAAATAGGCGATGAGAACCGATAGGGTGATAAGGATCGCCGTGGTCGCGATGCTTGGCCACAAGAAGAGAGTCTGGGTGAGCGGGATCAGACCACTAATGTTGAACAATGTCGGCGGCATGGCAGACTTGGTCGCCATCAGCATGGCGGCGGAAGAGGAAAGCCCCATGGCCCAGACCGCTCCCAGCCCGAGATACCCAGCCGCGCCCGCGGCGCGGTAGTCCATTCCTTTAACCCGGTGAGCCAGTTCGCGGACAAAGAGTCCGCTGAAAATCAGGCTCAATCCCCAGGAGATCAGCGACGTGAGCATGGAGAACAATGCCACCAGGGCGACAGCCTGCCGCGGCGTCTTTGGAATTCCAGCGAGAGCGCGGATGGCGCGATATACGATCGGCGTGGAGGCCACGACATAGCCGCCGACGATGATCATCACCATCTGCATGGTGAAAGGGACCAGGGACCAGAAATTCTTTCCGCCCTGAATTGCGAGTTTGCTCGGACTTTGATGAAGCAAAAGGCCGACTACAAAGACCACGACGATTCCGAGCAACGCAAAGATCAGCGGATCCGGAAACCACCGCTCACTCCAGTTGGCGAGCCTGAGCCCAAAGCGGACAAGGCCTTGTTCCTGGGTTGCCGTGTGCTTTTCTGGCGGGTTGGGCATATATGCGATCCTTTCGGTTCGGCAGCGGTCTTTGCTCGATTGCTCTTTGCTCTCTCTTCTTTGGCCGACGCCCGACATTGTAGCGTGGATTTCGCCCAAGGCAAGGCGTTGTACCAGATTCCAAATTAGGTGTAGGATGCCTTCGATTGAACTGGCAGGCTCGCCACTACCTGCTGGATTGGGAGCGACTGATGAATACTTTCCCGGTTTTGTTGGGTGCATTGTGCGTGTACGCTCTGGCCTACCGTTACTACAGCGCATTTATTGCCGCCAAGGCTCTGTCGCTTGACGATCGGCGCACGACTCCGGCGCACGTATTTGCCGACGGGCACAACTATGTAGCTTCGCCACGATGGGTACTCTTCGGACATCACTTTGCCGCAATTGCGGGAGCGGGGCCGCTGATTGGGCCCACCCTGGCGGCGCAGTTCGGATTTGCACCTGGTTTTCTTTGGCTGCTGATCGGCGCCGTGCTGTGCGGGTGCGTGCAGGACTTCACCGTGCTGGTGGCTTCGGTGCGGCACCGCGGGCGCTCGTTGGCGGATGTGGCACGCACGGAGATCAGTCCGTTTGCCGGCCTGGTGGCGATGATCGCGGTGCTCTTTATTCTTCTGGTCACGCTGGCTGGCCTTGGCATTGTGGTGGTGAATGCGCTCTCGAACAGCCCGTGGGGGGTGTTCACCATCGGTATGACCATCCCTATCGCCGTCATTATGGGATGGTGGATGTTCAAGAGTCATGCGGGGAAAATCACGGTCACCGGTCCTAGTATTTTTGGGGTCGTTCTTTTGATTGCCAGCGTGGTCGCCGGGCACTGGGTAGCGCAGTCGGGATGGGCAGGAGCGCTTACTTTTACGCCGCATCAGATCACGATTCTCATGGGCATCTACGGGTTGGTGGCGTCGGTTCTTCCAGTCTGGCTCGTGCTGGAACCGCGGGACTATCTTTCGACTTACGTAAAGCTGGGGACGATTGCCGTGCTGGTCATCGGCGTCTTCGTGGTTCACCCCAACATTCAATTTCCGAATTTCACGCCGTTCGTGCACGGCGGCGGACCGATCATCAAAGGAAATTTGTTTCCGTTTCTTTTTGTGACGATTGCCTGTGGTGCGATTTCGGGATTCCACTCGCTGGTGTCTTCGGGTACGACGCCCAAGATGCTGGATAAGGAAAGCGACGCGCGCTTCATCGGATACGGCGCGATGATCGCGGAGTCGCTGGTGGGGTTACTGGCGCTGATTGCTGCCTGCTCGCTCGCGCCTGGCGATTATTTTGCCATCAACACCCCTCCGGCGGTGTTCAGCCATCTGGGATTGAGCACGGTCAACCTGGATATGTTCTCGCGCGAAGTTGGAGAACACTTGGCGGGGCGCACGGGAGGCGCGGTTTCGCTGGCGATCGGCATGGCACAGATTTTCAGGGGGCTGCCGGGAATGGCAACTCTGATGGGCTATTGGTACCACTACGCCATCATGTTTGAAGCGCTATTCATTTTGACAACGGTAGATACCGGAACGCGCGTGGCCCGATACGTCTTGCAGGAACTCATGGGCAAAGTGCACAAGCCCTTCGGGAACAGTTCGTGGCTGCCGGGAAATCTGCTGACCAGTTTTTTTGTGGTGATGGGCTGGGGATACTTGATTTACACGGGGAATATTTCCACGATATGGCCGTTGTTCGGAACCGGCAACCAACTGCTGGCGACCATCGCGCTGGCGGTCACCACTACTTTCCTGATCAACATGGGCAAGCAGAAATATGCATGGATCACGGCGATTCCCATGTGCTTCGTCGGAGTGACTACGCTGACGGCGGGAGTGCTTTCGATCAAGAATATTTTCTGGCCTCTGACCTCCAAGCCGGGGCAGGTATTTACCGGCTACCTGGATACAGTGCTCATGAGCATCTTTATCGCGGGTGTAATTCTCGTGGTGTTCGATGCAGTGCGGCGATGGATTGCGGTGCTGCACGGCGCTCCCGCGCCGCAGGAGGCCTTCGGCCCGCCGCTCACCGCTGGCGGAGACGTGAAAATGGGGTGCTGTTAGGGACGGGCTTCGGGCTTCGGGCCTCGGCAAAACCTAGAGTTCGCGGTGAGGCGAATAGATCCGTCAGGCGACTAAACAGATTGCTGAAAAATCCACCAAGAGCACCCAAAGCGCACCGCAGGCGCTGAAGCGCGGACACATTTTCCACGACTTAACGGCACGGGTTCAACTCGTGCCCTTCCCGTTCGTGGCGAAGCTGGAGTTTTCAGCAAACTGTAAAGCCCGCGTGTTTATTTATATCGAGCGGCACGGCTGAACAGGCTGCGGAAAAAGCCCTTCGCGGGTGAAATATTCGATCCAGCGGCTGAAGCCGCTGTTGATTTTATTGGGCTTTGCGGCGCGACTGGAAGTCGCGCCCTTTCAAAGCTGCCGCGAATCGAGTTTTTCCGCAACCTCTGAAGCCGTGCCCTGATACGAATCCAGAAGCCCAGGTCCCAGCGGCATTGATGGAAATGAAAAACTCCTGCGAGGCCGAAATGGCCGCGCAGGAGTTTTTGTTTTGGAACGAGTTAGAAGGTAAACACCGGACCGAACTCGTTGCGCCAGTTGTGAGCCTGCCGGGTCAAGGTAGGTCCAAACT
>OBLU010002165.1_pt1 | contig 18194 bp, 22 predicted proteins | sample 1518681 | NCBI WGS metagenome assembly OBLU01 (sample SAMEA3539304, study PRJEB22396) | soil metagenome | biome: tundra; feature: field; material: soil | place: USA | collected 2010-05 | depth 0.15 m | reverse complement strand
CGTTCCAGTCGGCGGCGGAAACGTCGTGCCAGAAACCCCGCCCGGCGGATTTGAATGACTTCAAAGTTCCAGTTTGGTGGCCCGCGGGCGGCTCCTCACCGCCCAGAGTTGAATGTTCAGCCTGCATAATTAACTTGATGCGATACTAGCACACGACGCTGTTTTTGCAAATCCACGGGTTTTGACCGCCATTTGCCAGTTGCGTTCGCGGAATTTTTCCAGGGCGTCAAAATTTGCTTGCCCTGCCGGAAATCCGACGGAGCAACCGCGCCTCGTTCCGTTTGGCAAGTTCGTGTTCCCAAATACGGAGAACATGCCAGCCAGCCAGCCGCAAGGTGCGGTTCACCAGCCGGTCGCGGGCGATGTTCCGGGCGAATTTCTTTTTCCAAAACGAACGGTTGCCGGCGGGTTGCGTGCCGTGCTTGGGACAGCTGTGCCAGAAACAACCGTCCACAAAGATGGCGAGTTTGAGTTTGTAGAAAACGAAATCCGGTTTGCCGAAGATTTTTTGATTCCGTCGCCAGCCGGTGATTTTGTTCCGGCGAAATAATTTTGCCAGCGCGATTTCCGTGGCCTTGTTCCCGCGCGAGCGGATGCGCGACATCACTTCCGATCGCTTGCGGATGGAAAATACGTCGGCCATTTCACAATTTGCTGGTTGTCGAACATCGGCGCTCTAACTTTCGCCGATTGTGCATAGCTGCAAAATGTCGTCCTTAAGTTGGTCAAAGACCTCCGGATGATTGACGGAAATATCCAAGAGCTTTTCCTCAACGTCCAATGGCTTGTGCTGTTGGATGCACTTCACCAAATTCTGCTCCATCCAAGTTTCGCGCGGTGTGCTCTTGGTTGGAACTTCTGCAACCGAGACTGTCCCGCGTGAAAAGACTAACACCTGTTTGCAGATTGTGTATTTGGGAACGCCTTTTGGGTAACGCTGATATTGGCAACAATGATAGCTTTCAAGCTGGATATTGAAATTGTGTGCGCGGTCAACAAGCCATTTCACGACTGCTTGGGAGATGCAGGATTCGACATTTTTCTGCTGGAGATTGGCGACGTTGTGTTCTTGGTGCCGTTCAAGGAAAGCGTCTCTTACCGCCGGATAATCTCCGATATTCTTTTGCAGGTTTTCAAATAGTTGGCTGAGGGCTAGTGCTTCCCAATCGGAATGTAAGTTCCGAAACGTCAAAAAAAGTGCCCACTTACCCGGATGCTCCGACTGGCGTTTGAAAACCGTATTGATGGCTTGCATCGTCTTTGAATACGGCCCTTCGTGCTGTGGAGTTAAGCTGGTAGTGAGATCCAAATTGACGACATCGAACGGGAAGAGCGATTGCAGTTCTGAATAATAGACATTTTGTGCGTCCGTCAGTGCGCTTTCGACGGAGCAATTCGCCAGCAGTTTGAATTTCGGACTGCGCCCGGCCATGCGGCCAAATTTTGAAGGGTCGGCCTCAAAGCCCGCAACGTAAACGCAGTTCGGGTCGTTTGGGTCAACATCCAAAAGACTCTCCCGCAAAAGAAGCCCGACATCAAGTCGGTGGAATCCTGGAAGCGTGAAGTATCTGACGCCCCGACCATGGCGTTCTTTTGCTTCCTGCGCGACCTCTTTGACTGCCTTCAACCAAACTTTGCTACGAACCCAGTGCTTCTCAATATCTGTGTATTCCCGCTCGCGCTCGCGCAACTTCTCAGCGTTCAATTCGTCGAACAGGAGGTCATGCGATTCAAACACCTTTTCATCTTGTTCCTTTTCCAGCGACAGTTGCTCAATCAGCGCCTCCACCTTTTGCGACGCTTCGACGGCAGCGTCGGTATGACCGCTCGCATTAGCAGGATTCTGTTCGGCGTTGTTCTCGTGGCTCATTGCGGATGGGCATGAACTGTTAATCTTTAACTGCTATTGCAAGTGCATCGAGCAGGGCATTCGCATCTTCCGCGTTGAGTTCCGATAGAACTTCACTGGAGACCAAAACCTTTAGCAGCCTGAAAAAACGTTCCGCTGCGTCACCCGAAATTTCGTTGGCCGCTGCAAACTCCTCCCAATTCGCCCTGTTGAGAATCAGATCTGTTCCGTCTGTTCCAATCCACGTTGAAAGAACCGGTTCAGCAACGGACTTGAATTGGATTTTCCCAGTCAAGGGAGCGGAAAGCTTGGAAAGTTTCTCTTCAAACCGAGTTTGCAATGTTAACGCGAGCGTCTTTTGATTTTCATCGCGGAATTTTTTCGACCGTGACTTAAACTCAGGAAAAATTATCGTTCGCAAAAGTTCCCAAACGTGCGCCCGCATTGCTTGAAAATGAACGTCCGTTTCCCGAAAACTGTCGCGGTCAATGTTCAGAGCCGGCTCTAAGCCGTCCTCGACGTAAATCTCGCCAGTTACTTGGCCGAACTTAATTCCTTCATCAAACGGATATCCAAGCCAGGATTTGTCGTATCGACCAATTCCAACGTTACGGATGCGTATGTGAACCCCTTTGAATTCTTCGGGGTGAATGCGAGGCTGCTGGCTGTAAATGTATCCGCTGAACCGCAGACGCCGGCCCGCCACGACCTTGTCATAATCGAGCAAATAAACTTTTGGGTCTGGACTGGAATAGTTGAACGCCTTGGTGTTGGGAAAAAGTTGGGGACGAAACAACTCCATCCCGTCAACGAACAGTTGGAAAGACTTTACTTTGGGAGGGGAAAACTCGGATGCACCTTCAATTTTTCGCTGGCTCTCCTCAAACGGGCCATTTGGCAGATAGTTCAACGGGGAAAGCACGGCGAGTTCCCAGAGCATATAGTAATAACCGTCCAAGACCAAATCAGCCCGCTGTGCAGACCTCACTATTCCGACGAGTTCTGCGAAATCCTTCACTTTCGGCTTTTCCACCGACAGGATTTCTTCCGCACCGACAGCCTTTCTCACGGCACTGGTCATTTCGCTTATCAGCCCCTTCTTCGCGTCAGGAACAGTTATGACTGTGTATTGCAAGTCTGCGGCCTCTGGCAGATCGTCCACATAACGAACCGCACCGATTTGCACTTTTCCCTCTGGGTCAATCTTCGCCATATTTTTGAGGGCGGCATCCTCGCGGTGGAAGGGTTCAAGGTTAACTTCCGCCGTGAAACGCGTTTTGCTGCCTTTGACAGTCGAGGACACGTAGAAGCGATTCCCTAATTGTGCCACCGCCAACATACCAATCCCGATTCTCCCGATAAGCTTCCGTTTGAAAACGTCGGACGTCTCGCCATCCATACGCTTTCGGCTGCCGCCAATGTGCGTAACTACTTCCAGAAATTTTTCGATTGTCATCCCCGTGCCATTATCCTCAATGACCAAGGTTCGGAAATGGGGCGCGTCAGTGGTGATTGTTACCTTCTCTGCGTCGGCATCGTAAGCGTTTGAAACGAGTTCTTTCAACGCGGCTGCCGGCGACCTGTAAACGCCTGAACTGATGTCCGCGATGATTTTTTGAGCTGCGACAATATCTCGTCGCTTTGGCTTTTTGTCAGGCGGCAGCAGATGGTCTTGGTTGCCCATGCGTGTAATTTAGCTGCGATGGATTCCCGAGTGATCAAGCAGCACCGACAGAACCGCTATCGCCAACGGCGGCGGCACTGCATTGGTAACTTGTTCCATCTGGTTTGAAAACGATCCGTAAACCCGAAAATTGTCGGGGAACCCTTGCAACCGTGCCGCCTCGCGAACCGTGATGCTGCGTGGCTCATCGAAATGCGCTGGTGGTGCTCGATGCCCGGAGAAAAGCGTGTTCGACAAGCGTGTTGGATGCAGCCGGCGATAGGACATTGGCCCTTTACCCGGCTCAATCGCGGCAATCTTTTTCTTCACCCGCTCCGAATGCTGCATGGCAAAATGGTTTTTGATCGCCCCGTCGTCAGTCTCATCTTTGTAGCGGTCTGGGCGAACTTTTGGCGTTGGCAAACCATGAAGCGCTTGCCTTGCGTTGACAGAGTTAGTCTTAAAGTTCTCCAGCCGCTTCATTACTGCCTGCTTGTCCAACGGTTGCTTGGTCGCCAGAAAAAATGCGCGCTTCCGCTTTTGCGGGACACCAAATTCCGATGCGTCAAGCACAATATGGGTGACTTGAAAGCCGCCTTGCTGGATTGCCTGCTCAAATTTCCGGATTCGCTCGCCGTGTTTGTCAGCCAGTAACATCGAAACGTTCTCAATCAGCGCGCAATCGGGCTGAAGAATCGCAATGGCACGAGCCACGGCAACCAAGACTTTATTGCGCCGGTCAGCGGGGTCACGCGATCCCGCTGCTGAAAAACCCTGACATGGCGGCCCTGACAAAAATACTACCGGTTGCTTTGCAGCCCTAAATTGCTCCATCAGCACCACGCACCGCTCAAGGATTGTTATTGACCGAACACTTCCGGCCAGCGCGGTGGCGTTTGGAAAATTTTTAGCGAACGTCTTCAGTGCGCTCGGATTCACATCCACGCCTGCGACGATTTGAAGCCCGAGACTTTTTGCGGCGAGCGACAGTCCCCCGAGGCCACTGCAAAAATCTATCACGCCTGGCGCGGCAGGTGTGATAATTGGGGTAACGACGCGATTGTCCGAGCGTTTAGACTGCCGGATTACACTCTTGCCTGCATGTTCGGTTGTTGAAATCACGGTTGTCGAAAGAATTATTACATCCAATCCAATGCCGATGCCACCATTTTCAATTGGTCAACCCGCCAGCAAGTAGGGCACCGGAGCTTTTGAACGCTATTTCAGCCAATGGATTTTGATTTCCTTTTCGAGCGGCTTGAACTCCGGGTCGCCGGTGACGAGGTCGGTTTTCTTTTCTTTCGCCAGCGCGGCGGCAAAGGCGTCGGCCAGGCTGATTTTGAAGCGGGCCTTGAAGTCGGCGGCGAGGTCGGCCAGCCGGCGGGTCGCGGGATGAAATTCAATGGGCGCGGCTTTCAGCTCATTGGCGATGGTGGTCCACGCCGCGCCGCCGTCCTTGCGCCGGACGATATACTGCACCTCGGCGTAGTTCACCTCGGTCATGTGGACGGGCTGGTCGCGCTGGCCCGCGCGTTCGAGGATGCTGGCCACGCTCTCGCCGCCCGGTTCGTCCCGGAGCAATGCGAGCAGGGCGTGACTATCGAGAACCGGTGCTGCGGGCATATTTGGCGTCCTCCACTTCCCGTTCCTCGCGTTTGTGCTCCGCCCATTCCTCGGCGAACGGTTTTTCGCCCGGCTTGCGTTTCAAAATGCCGCGCAGGCGGCGGATGGTGACGGCGGTGACCGGTTTCAGGAGAATCCCCTCGGGGGTGGCCTCCACGATGGCCTTGGTGCCGTCCTCGATGTGAAATTGTTTGCGCAGCCGCAGGGGAATCACCACCTGGCCCTTGGTGGTGAACCAGACGGCGTTGGCGGTCTCGGTCGTATTCATGGTTTGAATATGACTAATCACAAATACTCCGTCAACAACAGAATATAGGAATTATATTTTAATTCTTACTTCCAGCGGCGGTCGGGCATTTCACGCCGGGCGGCGCTGGAAATAGTTTTCCCCGGACGACCCTCATCCTGCCGGTGGCCACCTTCTCCCGCTCCTGCGGGCGAAGGACGGCGCGGCGCAAGCCGTTTATTCCAGCAAAACAAATTGACGCAATCGGCGCGGTTCCGCTATGCTGCGCGGCTCGTTTAACCGACTTTTTTATATTGTGAACGTATCCGTTGAAAATTTGGCCCCGTGCAAAAAACTCGTGCGGGTGGAACTGGACGCAGCCGCCGTGGACGCGGCGTTTGCCGCCATCACGAAGGATTACCAGAAGCAGGCCGCGCTGCCGGGCTTCCGCCCGGGCAAGGCCCCGCTGCCGATGGTCGTCAAAAAATACGACGCGGAAATCAAGGAGGAGGCCAGGCGCAAGCTCATCGGCGACAATTACCGCAAGGCCATCGAGGAACAGAAACTCCACGTCGTCGGCCCGCCCGACATCGAGGAAGTGCAGTTTGGCCGCGGCCAGGCCTTGTCGTTCACCGCCACGATTGAAACCGCGCCCGAATTTCAACTGCCGGATTACAAGGGCCTGCCCGCGCAGCTCGAAACGAAGTCCGTGTCGGACGCGGACGTGGAACGCGCGCTGGAATTGCTGCGCGGCCAGCACGCAAAATTTGAAACGGTTGCGCGCTCGCTCGCTGGCGGCGACATCGCGGTGGTGAATTACACCGGCACCTGCGACGGCAAGCCCATTACCGAACTCGCACCGACGGCAAAAGGTTTGACCGAGCAGAAGAATTTTTGGATCGAAACGGAAGGCAGTTCGTTCATCCCCGGTTTCGCCGCGCAGCTCATCGGCGCCCAGGCGGGCGAGAAACGCACGGTGAATGTTGATTTCCCCGCTGATTTCGTAACGCCGCAATTGTCAGGCAAGAAGGGTGTTTACGAAGTTGAAGTGGTCGAAGTGAAGGAAAAAGTTTTGCCGCCGCTCGACGAGGATCTGGCGAAAAAATTTGGCGCGGAAAATCTGGAGAAGCTCAAGGACGGCGTCCGCAAGGATCTGGAAAACGAATTGAAATACTCGCAGTCGAAGGCGATTCGTGCGCAGACCGTCCGCGCGCTGCTGGGGCGCGTGAATTTTGACCTGCCGGAATCCGCAGTCGCCAACGAAACGCGCAACGTGGTTTATGACTTGGTCCGCCAGAACACGCAGCGCGGCATCGGGCGCGAGCTGATTGAGAAGCAGAAGGATGAAATTTATTCCGCCGCCGCCGTCAACGCGAAGGATCGCGTGAAGCTGGCGTTCCTCGTCGGCCGCATCGCCGAGCAGGAAAAAATCACGGTGACACAGGAGGACGCGCTGAAACGCGCGCAGCAACTGGCGATGATGTATCAGATGCCGCTCGACCAGTTCATCAAAGATTTGCAGAAACGCAATGGCGTGAACGAACTTTACGACCAGGTGCTGCACGAAAAAGTGCTGGAGTTGATCGAAAAGAACGCCATCATCTCCGAAGGCACGCCGATTAGATAACCTTTCGGTTACTTTGCAGCGGCGCGCGGCGTCTGGATTTCCAATGAAAAAAATCGCTGCCAGTTTGTTTTTTGCCGGCCTCGTGTCGGCGGCGGTCGCGCAGACCAACGCGCCGGCGACGCGGGCGTTGTCGTTGCAAGATTGCATCGCGGAGGCGCTCAAGCACAACTTCGACGTGCGCGTGGAGCGTTACGAGCCGGTAAAATCCCAACTCACTCTGGATGCGGCCTACGCCGGCTACGATCCGACGTTGAGCATTACCGGCACGCATTCCCACAACAACTCCGCCAGCGTTTTCGGAACCAACTTCGTTTCCGTTTCCGACGCCGACACTTTCAATTCCAGCCTGGGCGGTTTGCTGCCGTCGGGCGCAACTTATACCTTGGGCGGGAATGCCACGAAAAATTACACACCGGGCGGGGACAGCACCAGCGGCCAGGCCGGCGCGCTGAACCTGACGCAGCCGCTGCTCAAGAATTTATGGATCGACAGCACGCGGCTGGGCATCAGCGCCGCCAAAAGCCAGCTCAAGCAGTCGGAACAGGGATTGCGCCTGCAGCTCATCACCACGGTCACGGCGGTGGAAAATGCCTATTACGAACTCATCTACGCGCGCGAAAATCTGGAGGTGGAACAGCAGGCGCTCGATCTGGCGCAGACGCAGCTGGATCAGGACAATCAGCGGATGCATATCGGCACGCTCGCGCAATTGAGCGTGGAACTGGACGAGTCGCAAGTCGCCCAAAGCCGGGCGAATTTGATCACCGCAGAATTTACGCTGGCCTCCGACCAGAACACGTTGAAAAATCTCATCACGGACAATTACCATGAGTGGCACGACACGGACATCAAACCGGCGGCGGCGCTGGAGGCCGTGCGGCAGTTGTTCGACGTGCAGGACAGTTGGAGCAAGGGCGTGGCCGCGCGGCCGGATTTGTTGCAGGCCAAGCTTATTTTGGGACAGCAGGGCATCCAGATAAAATACGACCGCAACCAGCTTTTCCCGGAAATTGATCTCGTGGGCAGCTTCGGTTACAACGGTGCCGGCCAGGGATTTGGCGATGCCCTCAACCAATTCGGCGCCGCGAACCGTCCGTTTTACAGCTACGGCGGGCAGCTTTCCATGCCATTAAGCAACCTCGGGCCGCGCAGCACCCTCAAGTCGGCCAAAGCCGTTGAGCAGCAAGATCTGCTCAAGCTCAAGCAGCTCGAACAAAACATCATGGTGGAGATTGACGACGCGGTGAAGCAGGCGCAGTCGGCGTGGGAAAGCGTGGATGCCACAAAACAGGCGCGCATCTACGCCGAGGCCGCGCTCGACGCCGAACAAAAAATTTATGCCGTCGGCAAGGCCACCACGTTTGAAGTGCTCCAATATCAAAACAACCTGACCGCCGCGCGTTCACAGGAAATCCGCGCGCTGGCCAACTACAACGAAGCCCTCTCCAATCTCGCCCAGCAGGAAGGCAGCACGCTCCAGCGCCGGAACGTGGATGTGACGGTGAAATAGAAATCATCCTCAAATTTGAGGACGAGGATGATTCGTCACCAAAAATTCCACGCGCCGCGCCAGACGACCCAGACGCCGAGCAGAAAATTCGTGATGGCGTGCGCCGTCATCGCATCGCCAAGCCGGTTCTTCCGCAGGACCAGCCACTGATACGACGCGCCGCACAAGATTCCCGCGAGCCATTCGTTGTGGGAAAAGCCGAAGACGAACGCGGTCGCAAAAAACGGAAGCGGTAAAAATTTATTCAACGGCACGGACAGGAAATTCTGGCCGGCGATGTAGCGATACAAAAACGAGCGGTAGAAAATTTCCTCCAACGGCGGCACGATGAAAGTTGATCCGAGAATCCGCGTGACGATGAACAGCCACGCCAGCGCGGAGCCGGGGCCGAATTGTTCATTGGGATTCCACGCGGCCACCGGATTTTTTGACGGCGATGAAATTCCGAGCTTCACCCACAATGAATTCTGCGTGGTCCATTCGCCGCTGACGCCGACCCACACGGCAAAAATTCCGACGCCGACCATCACGGCCTCCCAACTGAACGCCCAGCGCATTTCGGTGACGAGCGGACGGATTTCAACAATGAGCCACAGGCCGACGAGAGTTTTGGCGAAATAAAACCAATAGGCCGAGGCCGCGCCGCATTTTCCCTGCGCCGCCGTGAGCAAAACGAAAATGACAAACGGCGCGACGCGGGCCGCGAGCGGCGAACGGGAAAGCATTTTGCGCAACGGCATCGTGTCAGTTGCCCATGCCAATCTGGATTTCCTTGTTGTCCGCCCCGATGAGCGTCACGGTGTATTTGGAAATGGCCTTCACGCGATACTGCCCGAACCGGTCGCCGGGACGGACGGTTTTGCCGTCCACGATGGCGGACGGCGCGGTGGGCGAATAGAAAATCCCTTGCAGCTTGGGCGCGTCCGGCGGGTTCAGCGGCGGCGGCGGTTCGACCGGATGCGGCGTGACGACCGGCAATTTAATTTCCGTTGCCTGCTGCGTGGCGTCCAGCTCGGGCGCAGCCGCGCTGGTGCGGACGGTGTGATGCGCCACCGCCCAGCCGATGAAGAAAATCGCGGCCACGATCAGGAAGATGACGATAGCCGGCACCAGCCAGGCGGTCACCGGCGAGGGTTCGTCGGCAATCGGCTGGAGCGGCGGCAGCGCGCTGGGCGTGTTGCGCGGCGGCGCTTTGCGCGCCTGCTTCAGTGCGTCGTTAATGAGGCTCATGCGTGAATGTTTCCTTCGAGTTCGCGGATGGCGCGTCCCACCATCCGGTAATTGACCCGGTAACTGCGTTCGACAAACCCCGCCAGCAGGGCCTTGTCGCAAACCGCGTTGACCAGTCGCGGCACGCCCTGGCTGTAACCGAACACGCGCCAGACGGCCGGCGCGGTAAACGTCGGCGCTCCGTTCGAACCAGCCAAGGCCAGCCGATGTTGAATATACTGCCCGACTTCGTTCCGCGTCAACGCATTCAAATGATACCGCACCGTGATGCGCTGGCGAAGCTGCCGCAGCTTGTGGCTGTTCAGGCGGTCGCGCAGTTCCGGCTGGCCCATCAAAACGATCTGCAGCAGCTTGCGGTCGTCGGTTTCGATGTTCGAGATCAGCCGCACCTGTTCCAGCAGGTCTTCCGTCAAATTCTGCGCCTCGTCCACGATCAAGACCGTTTCCTTGCCGGCCAAAGTTTGTTTCAGCAAAAAATCGCTGATGGCGGCGATGGTTTCCATCCGGTCCAGCCCTTTCACGTTCAGGCCGTATTCCGTGGCGATGGCCCGCATCAATTCATCCCCGTTAAGCACCGGGTTCATGATCAGGGCGGTGGAATATTTTCCATCAAGCTGCTCCAGCAGCGCGCGGCACAGGGTCGTCTTGCCCGCGCCAACCTCGCCGGTGAGCTGCACAAAACCCTTGCGCTCGCGGATGCCGTAGAGCAGATGATTGAACGCCTCGCGATGCTTGGTGCTGTGAAAAAGGAAGCGCGGGTTCGGCGTGATGTCGAACGGCGACAGCTTCAATCCATAAAACTCAAGATACACAATGGCAGTTTTAGCAGAATTCGCGTTTAAGGAAAGGTGAAATGATGCGAATGCGTGATGCGTGATGCGTGATAAGCGGCGGCAAACTTGGAATTTTCACGCATCACGCATCACGTTTCATCCGAGAATTTTTCGCACCGCCTTGACTAGCGCTTCCGCCTCCGCCGGCGTGCCGATGGTGATGCGCAGAAAATCCTTCACCTCCGGCGCGCGGAACCAGCGCACCAGCACCTTCTGGTCGCGCAATTTCTGCAGCCAGTCTTCCGCCGGGAACGACGGCGGCATCGCCAGGATGAAATTCGTCTGGCTCGGCAGCACGCGGAAACCAAGCTCCGTCAGTTCGCGGCTCAACCATTCGCGCGTGGCGATGATTTCTTTGAAGTTCGCGCGGTAGTATTTCAGATCGTCCAGCGTCGCGGTCGCGGCAATCTGGCCGAGGCCGTTCACATTGTAGCTGTCGCGGATTTTGTCCAGCGCCGCGATCAGTTCGGGATGCCCCACCAAATAGCCGACGCGCTGAAAGCACAGCGAATACGCCTTCGAAAACGTCCGCGCCACCAGCACATGCGGAAATTTCAACGCCAGCGCCAGCGCATTCTCCTGGGCAAAATCCACATACGCCTCGTCCAGCACCACGACGCCTCTTTTTTGCGCGCGGCAAAGCGTCTCCAGCGCGGAAGTCTTGTAGCCGCAGCCGCTCGGCGCATTCGGCGTGGTCACCAGCGAGAGCGCCGCGCTGAAATTCCACTCCCGGCCGCCCTTCAACTCCGTCACGCTCGGCAAAGCGAAATCCAGTTTGAGCGGCACCGCATTCTTCGCCGCGCCATGAATGTCCGCCAGCACCGGATACAACGAATAGCTCGGCGTGAAATACTGCACCGTCGCCTTCGACCGGTCGGCCTGCTTGCCGAAGATGGCGTTCAACCCCTTGCTCGGCTCCACAAACGCCCGCACCGCCAGCGCCAGCAATTCATCCGAGCCGTTGCCGACGATGAGGTTCTCCGGCGCGCAGCCGTGCAGCTTCGCCAGCTTTTCGCGCAACGCCTGCGCCGTCGGGTTGGGATACAGCCGCAGCCGCCCGTCCACCGCCGCCTTGACCGCCGCCAGCACGCGCGGCGACGGCGGATACGGATTCTCGTTCGTGTTGAGCTTGATCAACCCTTTGATCTTGGGCTGCTCGCCGGGAACATAGGCGTGCAAGGCGTGGACCAGCGGGCGGATCAACGATTGCGGATTGCAGATTGCAGATTGCGGATTAGGCATTGGTGGAAAAAATTAATTTCAAATGACACATAAATTTTCAGGTTTGCCCACCCGCACGGCAGAGATGGGAATTCCTTTGTCAAACGTGGCGAGCTTCCCGCCGCGCTTTGCCGCCAGCGCCAGCAGATAAAGATCGGTCAATTGCCGCGAACTGTGCATCCGCTCCGCCGTGAAAATTTTTCCGTCGCGCAACGAAACATCGTCCGGCCAGAATTCATGATTCGTCTGCGCCGCAAATTGTTCGAGCCGGGAAATCAAATCCGCCGGCGTGAACCGCGCCTGCTGGCTGTAACTTGGATTCGACATGATGCGGACGACGCCATTTTCCACAATCGGACAACTCGCCCAGCCGGCCTTCACATTCCTCGTCCACCAATCATGCGCGCGCTCATGGAAAGCATGGTCGGGATCGAACAGCGCGATGACCACATTCACATCCAGCAAAGCGCGCATGGATTAAACGCCCTCCACGTCCCGCAATTGTTGGATGTGTTCGAGCGTGACCACCTCGCCCCGCGACGGCAGCACCGGCACGCCGCCACGCAGACCCGAACGATGTTTCCGCCCCGCCGCCGGCAACGCCAGCCCGCGCCGCGCCAGCGTGGAAAGCACCTGACCCGCCGTGCCGCCCTCGCGCAGCGCCAGTTCCTTGGCCGCCTGCAGCACGTCATCTTCAATGTCCAACGTCGTCCTCATGCATCAGATGCTATTGCATCACCGCATCAAAGTCAATTTCGGCTGGCAAAATGGAAAGGGCGCATCTTGATACTGCCCCCGACTTGGCGGCAAGGGCGGAGCGCCGATCTCCGATCCGGCGCGTTTCTGGGGGATTCTCAATACTTGCCGGGTCGGGAGACCGGCGCTCCGGGAGCAGTGTCAAGATGCGCCCAATGGAAACTAAACCATCTTCTCCGCCGGCTTGCCGCCCAACTGTTTGATCTCCTTCGCCAGCCGTTCCGCCTGCAATTCCAACTCCGCATTTTCAAGCTCAAGCTGCTTCACCCGTTCCGCCGCCAGTTCATCCAGCACGCCCGGCTTTTGCTCGGCAAGCTGGCAAAGCTCGTAATCAGGACTCGCGCGCAATTCCTTCAGCGATTCCGTGACCGCCGCGATTTCCTTTTGCAACGTCTCGTGCAGACGCCGCAACTGCGTGAGTTCCTCCTGGTCGCTAAAATCCAGGTTCGCCCAGCCTTGCCGCAGGATGAAGCCGTGCGGGTCTTCCGCGATTTCGCGCAGCAATTCGATGTCGCCGGTGTCCTTCGCCTGATTGATGGCGGCGGTCAGCTTGTGATACGTCTCCAGCTTGTCCGGCTCGTTGGCAAAACGGTCGGGATGATACAGCTTCACCAGCTTCTTCCAAAGCTGCGTCAACTCCGCTTCCTGCTCGGCGGTCAACTGCTTTTTCTTGTCCGCCGCCGCCGCCAGTTCTTCGTAATCCTGGTCCGTTTGCGTTTGGGCGCGCTCGTAATTTTCCGCGGCCTTCATCCCTTCCTGCCGGTCGCCGCGCGTGAGCGAATCCAAAAACTTCCGCCGGTAATCCACCGTGAGCCGCAGCCGGTCGCGCTTTTGATAATGCTCGCGCAACCGCCGGAACAACACGGCTTGCACGGCGTCCACGCGCGATTTCTCCTTGGTGTAATCCGTTTCCAATTCCGCCAGTTGCGCCCGCGCGTCCGCCACAAGCTGACGCAATTGCTCCAACTCTGGACTGGTGTATATAATGGGAATTGTGTTCATCGGAAATAATCTTTTGTCAAAAATTTTGATCAGGCCGTTGGATCAAATGCACTTTTCCACGGTCATAATAAAAATCCTTCAGAAACTTTAGAGATCGAATGTCCAAGATACGAATGTAGTTCGAGTCACAGGACAGCGTCTCAAGACGAGGCGTCATGTTCAGATCTAACTGCGCAATTTTGTTCTCGGAGCAATAAAGACTGGTTAGATTCTGAATACTCGATAGTTCAAGGTTCGATAAGCTATTCTTCGAACAATCTAAAAAATTCAATTCAGACATCGTTGGAAATGGCAGGTGCGTCAATTCATTCTTTTCGCAATTCAGAAATGTAAGTCGGGAAACATTTGAAATATCCAACTCTGCTAGACCGTTATCGGCACAATCCAGAACGGTCAGGCTTGGCACTACCGACAAATCTAATTGAGAAAGGTGGTTGTGCCCACACTCCAGAAAGGTAAGGTCCGGCACTGGCGACAAATCTAATTGAGAAAGACGGTTGAAGGGGCAAGTCAGACTTTGCAACTTTTTGGAGCTCGATAACTCCAAGTCCGATAACCCGCAACCTATACAAGCCAATTCCTTCAGTTCTGGCGTGCTTAATAAATTCAATATTCGTGACCAGGCATCAGCCGCAGGGTTCAGTCCTTGTGCCCGGTTAAATCCTTGCGACCCGTAACAACCAAGATGTGTAAGATGAGGCAAGACCAAATTCAAATCGTTTAATACCCGCTGTTCGTCAGAGACGCCGAGAAGAGTTTTTAGGGAGAAGTGAGTAATCCGCAGCCCTTCGACCCACTCGAATTTCTTTAACGGCAGCTTCATTAAATCCCACGAGAGTCGGAGCAACCGCCCCTCATAAAATGCGGGTGCTGGTTTTGCCCAGCAAGTGTCAGGCGTGTCCTTTTTCAATATGTCTATAATCTGTTCGGGAGGAATGCCGATCGCTTTTGCCCAAACATGAATTTGCCGATAGTCCGGCTCGCACCAGTCATAATCACCTATTCGGAACTTCGATGGATTCAACGCTGACTGTTCCCTCTTTGCCAGGGCGAGTGCGTCCGCAACCATGCCGGAGAGAACACGTTTCGCGCCCGGCGCGACTTTTTCAAGCGCACTTGAAGTCCTTTTCACCAGCACAAAATCAGTGTTCTCATTCATATCGCTTGCAGCTACCGCACCCATTGACGTTTCGTCCGGGCCACTCGGTTTTTTGGGGCAAAAGATGCTTGTAACATAATGGCCTGACGGCATATTAGCAGCGTGACCAAGCCAGTCAAAACAGAAACCCCGCCACAAGGCGATGAACTCTGTCGAGACAAAAGCGCGACGAGCGGGGGCGCACCGAGAATCCCTGAGCGTGAAACCATTAAATTGGGGGAAATTCCCCAAACGATTGCGAACGAAATTCTTGAATATTTAAACGCTTTCTCGGCACCGATAACTGTGATTGTGCGCCAACAGGAATTATTATTAGGTTCCGGCACCTTTGTTGAGTTTGATGGTCGCCACTTTATTTTTACTGCGACTCATGTGTGGGAGGATTTGAAGAATTATGGTCACATTGGGATCACCGTCCGCGCAATCGCATCTCCGTCAGTAAAAATTTGCACGCGAGACCTCAAACCAATAGTCGTAAGCAAAAGGATAAATGACGAATGGGGTCCCGATCTTGCATTCCTCGAATTGTCCGATCCAGACGCCAAAAATCTTAAGACCCACAAACATTTTTGGAATCTGGGGAAAACCTGCGGATTGAAATCGGATTCCTTGCAAGAGATTGGTAACGCCGCGTGGGTGATTGTCGGATCTCCCGATGAAGGAATTCAGAACATCGGGAATAGTCACTTTTGGCAGATGCGCGCATCAGTTTGTCCAGCGGAACGATTACACATACATTCGCAGTTCGACTACGTTGATCTCGGAATTGACACAACAATTAAGAATGCTTTGCACACACACGTTGGCATGAGTGGCAGTGGGTTGTGGCGTGTCCGTATTATTTGCAATCAAGTCGGCAAGCTGACATGGCTGCCGAAAGAACTTACCTTGGAGGGAGTTGCGTTTTGGGAGGGGCCGATTGTGGATGGTCACAAAATCATTAGGTGTCACGGGCGAAAAAGCCTATACGGTGAGGGTTTGGCGGCGATTGCTGCGTTTACCTCATACGGCCAGCTTTAGCTCTGCTCTGACCCTGATAATTGAGTAAGCAGAATTTCAAGAAGTGCGTCATGCACGCGCTTGCCTTCTTCATTAAGCCGAAAATTCATATGCTCAACGCGCTTGCGCTCAATATCGGTTAAGCCTTCTTTGGACAGAACAACGAAATTCTGCCCGCTCGGGTTTGCAACGTATTGAACACGAGAATGTGTCTGAACAAAACGAAGGAATTCCTCAACCGGTTCGGTGAATGCAAGAAGTTTGGCCTGATGAAGCTCAAGAATGGTTGCCAACATTTTATGATCCGGCAGGTAATACGAATTCGAGCCAGCACTTCCGAATCCGTGGTGATGGTTTGGATCCCCTAACCGCAAGATAAGGTCAAATGCACCGCGCGAAAGTTTGCGAGCGGCTTCAGCAAGGTTCCCTGCGCCCTGTTGCTGCAATTTGTTTTCCAATTCTAACGAGAGAGAGCCAAAGGAAAATTTAGATTTAGATGCTTCGCTAAATTTTTTCGCCAAGTGTTGCAAAAGATTTTTCAAAGGAGCGTGAAATAATATGACGACGAATAAAACCACGCACGGCCATGCCAATGCTCCAATAAGCTGGATGACGAGTTTAAGTTCTTTCATAATTTATTCAGGCGCACTTCCGCACATTTCCCCTGCGCGCCGAGGGAGCTTGACCGCGAACCACGCGAAATACACGAACGAATTTCCAAAAAACTTTTTCCCGCCTTCGTCAAACTTCCGCCGACATCCGCTGTCGGTGCGACCGGAAAGCGGTGCTAAAGCCACCGCAGTCCAAACGCTGGCGCGACCACCGGGCAGCTTCAAACTTCGCGAAGCGTCTGGACTGCGGCGCGTTCACCGCCGCTTTTCCCCAACCGCCCATCCCAAAATGATTTCAAAAATCCGCGTTCAATCCGTGTTTCATCCGTGACTAAATTAATTTTCTCCATCGCGATTTATCTCAAGCCAGTTCCAAAGTGTGTTTCAACGCCGCGTCCACGGTTTTCATTTCCGGGAAATTGCCGAGCACGGAATCAATTTCAGCATCCAGCACGGTCGCCAGATTGTCGGCCATGATGACGGAATCGAGCCGCAGCCCGGCGGTCTTGCCCGCCACTGAATTGACGCCGACAAACACGCGGCTGGGATGTCCGCGCCGGTCAAGGTTGCTCGAAATCATGGCAACGATGGTTTGCGGCAGGCCGTTGTCCAGATTGTTCCGCTGGATCACCAGCGCGGGGCGGCGCTTGGCCGTGCGCAGGTCGGAATTGGGAAAAAGCACCAGGACAACTTCACCGCGCCGGGTCTTGGTCATAAATGTCGGCTTCGGGGCGTTCCCAGTCTTCGGCGAAGGTTTTCAGCCGCGCGCGAAGTTCGGCGGCGTGAGTTTCGTCAATGCCGCGCGGGGGTAATTCAACTCCGTTGGATTCAAGAAAGGTCACCAGCACGCGCGATTGATTCAATGACGCGGGTTTCTCGGCGAGTTCAATGCTGCCGTTTTTGTATGTGCCTTCGATGGTCAGCATATCTGGATGGAAAATAACACGACTGGCTGGCTTTGTGAAGTCAAAGTGAATTTATTATTTTCCTGTCTCCGCACATTTCCCCGGCGCGCCGAGGCAGATTGACCGCGAACCCCGCGAAATACACGAACGAATTTCCAAAAACTTTTCGCGGTTAAAGCCTTCACAAAGAATTCCATTCCTCCAAAGCAACCTTGCGCGCCAGGATGGATTCGACCTGCCGGAGCAGCAGCCGGATTTGCGGCACGGAGTATTCGGCATTGGTGGGGATGGTCTGGCGGTGCTGGCCCAAAATCATGAACTGGTAGCGCGTGCCGGAATACGGGCCGTCGAAACCGAGCGCGCGGAGTTTGCGGATAAAGTCGCGCCGTTTAACTGGTCGCCAGGCGGGCATTCTGAACCTTGTTCAAATCAATGCCGGCCAGCACCGGCAGCTTGTGCCCCAGCCGCAGGCCGACGAGAATCCAGTCCTCCAGCGTGGAGCGCAGTTCGCCTTCACATTCGCGCAGGGTTTTTCCGAACGCGGCCACGCCTTTCAGCTTGGGAATCTCGCCCGCGAACGAGCCGTCTTCCAGCTTGTCGTAGAGCGCCAGTTCCAGCGCGGCTTCAATGTAGGCGGTGATCGGAAACATCTTGGGAACAAATTAAACGATTGGTGAAGAAAAACAAGCTGGCGCGCTGAAAATTTATTTCACCCGCACTTCCGCGCTTTTTCCATGCGCGCCGAGGCCTTCGAGCTCCGCGAATTTTTTCACCGACTTCAGCGCCTTCTTCAGCGACGCGCGGTTGTATTCCACCACGCTTGTGCGGCGCTGGAATTGATCCACCGTCAGGCCGGCAAACGACGCGCCCGCGCCATCGGTCGGCAGCACGTGGCTCGGCCCGGCGACGTAATCGCCCAGCACCGTCGGCGACCAGTTGCCCAGAAAAATCGCGCCCGCCGTCACGATGCCGCCGCTGAC
>OBLU010002164.1_pt1 | contig 18197 bp, 16 predicted proteins | sample 1518681 | NCBI WGS metagenome assembly OBLU01 (sample SAMEA3539304, study PRJEB22396) | soil metagenome | biome: tundra; feature: field; material: soil | place: USA | collected 2010-05 | depth 0.15 m | reverse complement strand
CAAGCGCGACGCGGTCTACACCCCCGACCCGGCCAGCGCCGCCGTCTACGACGAGCTGTACGCCGAGTACGTGCGCCTGCACGACTACTTCGGGCGCGGCGCCAACGAGGTCATGCACCGGCTGCGTGGCGTGCGCGACCGGGCCCGGAAAGGAATCCGCTCATGACCATGGACCCGGCGATGGCGGCGGCCGTGGCGCGGACCCGCTCCGAAGTCTGCGACCTGCACGCCGCCCTGGTAGAGAACAATCTGGTCGCGTGGACGTCCGGCAATGTGTCCGCGCGGGTCCCCGGTACCGGCCCGGGCGGGGGCCTGCTGGTGATCAAGCCGAGCGGCGTCGGCTACGCCGACCTGACCCCGGAGTCGATGGTCGTCTGCGACCTGGACGGCAAGCCCGTCGACGGCGAGTACAGCCCGTCCAGCGACACGGCCACGCACGCCTACGTCTACCGGCACATGCCGGAGGTCGGCGGCGTGGTGCACACCCACTCCACGTACGCGACGGCCTGGGCTGCCCGCGGCGAGGCCATCCCGTGCGTGATCACCGCCATGGCCGACGAGTTCGGCGGGGAGATCCCGCTCGGGCCGTTCGCGCTGATCGGCAGCGACGAGATCGGCCGGGGCATCGTGGCCACCCTCACCGGCCACCGCTCCCCGGCCGTGCTGATGCGCAGCCACGGCGTGTTCACCGTCGGCGGCAGCGGCCGCGACGCGGTCAAGGCCGCGGTGATGTGCGAGGACGTGGCCCGCACCGTGCACCTGGCCCGCGCCTACGGTGACCTGACCCCGCTCACCCCGGACCAGGTGAACGCACTCCACCGGCGATACAAGGACCATTACGGGCAGCGCTGACTCGGGCCGTGGTCAGCAGCGCTGGCTCGCCGCGGCCGGCGACCGTACAGCTGGAATTCGTTCAGGAGGAAATTTCTGATGACCGAACGTAAGCCGCGCATCGGGATCCTGGGCATCATGCAGGATCTCTACGACGACATGATCCCGGGTATCGCCCAGCGCCAGGCTGGGTACGCGGCGGAACTGGCCGCGCACCTCGCGGAGGTGGGCGACTTCATCCCGAGCAAGCCCATCAAGTACCGCGAGGACGCGGAACGCGAGATGCGCGAGTTCGAGAACGCCGGCCTGGACGGCGTCCTGGTGGTGATGCTCACCTACGGGCCGGCGATGCGGGTGGCGCGGCTGCTGTCGGAGTCGCGGCTGCCTATCTGCCTGGCCAACATCCAGCCCGAGCCGAACGTGACGCCAGCGTGGGACATGGCCGACATGACCTACAACCAGGGTGTGCACGGGGCGCAGGACACCGCGAACGCGATGGTCCGCGCGGGTCGTCGGTTCGCCGTGCTCACCGACGACTGGAAGAGCGAGGAGTTCCGCGCCGACGTGGGCCGGTGGGCGCGGGCCGCGGCGGCGGTCACCGGGTGGAAGTCGCTGAAAACCGCGATCTTCGGCTACGCCATGAACGACATGGGAGACATCAGGGTCGACGAGAGCGCGCTGATCAGGTCCCTCGGCCCGGAGATCCTCGCGGTCGCGCCGGGCGACATGTACCGGGGGATGCTCGCGGTCACCGATGACGAGGCGGCCGGCATCATCGCGTTCGAGGACGCGAACTTCGAGATCGACCCGCGGCTGAGTGCCGAGGAGCGCCAGGACCACGCCCGGATGCAGGTGGCGATCGAGAAGATCCTCGTTGACCGCGGATTCGGCGCCTACACCGCCCACTTCGACGCCATCGGCGACGACGGCCGGTTCAGCCGGCTGCCGCTCGCGGCCGCGTCCAGCCTGATGGCCAAGGGGTACGGTTACGCAGCCGAAGGTGACGTGCTGACCGCGTGCCTGGTGTCCGCCGGGCACACACTGATCGGCGACGCGCACTTCACCGAGATGTACGCGATGGACTTCCCCTCCGACTCGATCCTGCAGAGCCACATGGGCGAGGGGAACTGGAAGATCGCGCGCACTGACCGGCCGGTCAAGCTGATCAAGCGGCCGCTCGGCATCGGCAGGCTGGCCGACCCGCCCACGTTCCTGTTCCAGTACCAGCCCGGGCCGGCCACGCTGGCGACGCTGGTGTCGCTGGAGGGGGAGCGGTTCCGCCTGGTCGTCGCCGAGGGCGAGAACCTCGACAGCCAGGAACTGCCGGCCCTGGAGATGCCCTACGGGCAGTTCCGGCCCGCCTCCGGGTTGCGGGCCTGCCTCAACGGCTGGCTGGCCGCGGGCGGCCCGCACCACGAAGTGATGAACCTCGGCCACCACGCCGCGAGCTGGCATGTCTTCTGCCAGCTCGCCGGGATCGAATTCGTCCAGGTCTGATGCCCACTGGCTGACTCCCACTGGCCGGGTTCGGCCGCCGGGTGCCGTCTTCCCCGGTCAGGACGTTGCCGGAGCCAGTGGGCACTGAGCGAACGTTCGCACCTAGCGGAGCGAGCCCAGGCCCTAGGGCGTGTCTCGCAGATCTTCAGCCTGCTGCGCGACGGCCAAGATCTACGAGGCACGCCCTACTGGCGGATGCGGGCCAGGACGAGGGTGATGTCGTCCTCGCCGTGCTCGCGCAGCATCTGGATAACCATCTCGCAGGCGCCGCCCAGCGTGCCGCCGGCCCGGGCCAGCACGGAGCTGAGAGCGTGCTGCAGCGCCGCCAGCCCATCGTCAATCGGCCGGGTCCGGCTTTCCACCAGCCCGTCGGTGTACAGGGCGAGCGTGGCACCCGGCGGCAGGGAGATCTGGCTGGCCGCAAAGGATTCGGCGCCGAGACCCAGCGGAAGCCCGGGCGGCAGGTCGAGTACCCGTGTCGCGCCGCCGGGCAGCACGAGCACCGGCGGCAGGTGACCGGCCTGCGCGGCCACGCAAGAGCTGCCTGCCGGGTCGATGACCGTGGCGATGCAGGTCGCGAACGGCGCGACGGCCATTCCCGCCGCCATCCGGTCCAGCCTGCGCAGCAGCTCTCCCGGTGGCAGCTCAAGGTCGGCCAGGGTATGCGCCGCGGTCCGGAGCTGCACCATCACTGCCGCCGCCTCCGGGCCGTGGCCCATCGCATCGCCCACGATCAGCGCGGCCCGGCCACCGGTCAGCGGCACGATGTCATGCCAGTCACCGCCCACCACGCTGGCGCCGACCGGCAGGTAGCGGTGCGCGACCTCCAGGCCCGCCGGGACCTGCGGCCGCCCGGGGAGCAGGCCGCGCTGCAGGGCAAGCGCGGTCCGCCGCTCCCGGTGATACAGCCGGGCGTTGTCGATGCACACCGCGGCGCGTGAGGCGAGCTCGCCAGCCAGCGCGATGTCACCGGGGGCGAACGCCGGGCTGGCTGGCGCCCGCCCGAAGGTCGCGCAGCCCACGACTGCCCCGCGGGCGATAAGGGGCATGGCCAGGAATGAGGTGTAGCCGGAGGTGACCTCCTGGCCATCGGGATGACGGCCGATCCGTTCGACGGTCTCGCCGTCCAGGTGGTCGAACAGGACCGGCCCGCCGCTCGCCATCGCCCGCGTGTGCGGCGCGTCCGGACCGTAGACGAGGACCTCGCCGGGACGCAGCAGCCTGTCGGTGACGGCTTCGGGCCGGCCGGCCAGGCGGGCCGCCAGCCGCCGTACCGACACCCCATGCCCGGGCCTGGGCGAGGTGAACTCATCGGCCGCGAGCAGGCGTTCCGTCCCGTAAATAGCAGCCCCGTCCGCGAACCCGGGAACCGCGGCGTCGACGACCTCAGACGCTGTCTGGGTGAGATCGAGCGTGCTGCCGATCCGGGCCGCCGCCTCGCTCAGCCAGCTTGGGCTGGGTTGCGGCCAAGCACGCTGGGCGATCACCAGCGCGCCGCTGTCCGGCCCGGCCAGCGGCTCCCAGCGGATGGCGAACCGCCCCTCGCCCAGGTCGCCGCCGGCCACAGTCGCGGTCCAGAGGCGCCCCGCCGCGACCTCGGCCAGCGCATGGCGGACCAGTTGGCGCTGGCCAGGCCCGGTCATCAGGATGTCACACACGTCACGCCCGGTAACGGCGGCCGCGAGATGCCCGAACAGCCGGGTGGCGGTCACCGACCACGAGGTCACCCGCCCCTGGGAGTCCAGGGCGAATGTGGCCAGGCTGGCCAGGTCCGGATCGCGGCGCCGAGGCAGCCCGGGCTGGCCATCGCCGGCCATCTGTGGCTCCACCGGTATCCGCACCAATCTTGACCACGCGTACGCGCGGCCCGCAGCCGCCTATCCGGGCAATAGCCGCAGGGCAGCCGTCCCGCGGCGGTCGGGTACCGGCAAGTCATTGTCCGTACCCTGAGATATCGTGCAAACACGAAATGTATAGCATCATTGGGCGCCAAAATGTGCCTCTGCGGGAGGCGAGATGGCTGGCGAACCGGGCTGGGTGCCGCCGGGGGTGGACATCAAGCGCGAGGGTTTCGAGCTCGTGGACCCCGGCGTCGTCTACATTCCGCAGTGGCGGCCGGACTCGCCGCCCGGCGCGGCCAGCGATCCTGGCCAGTTCTGGGGTGGCCTGGTCGGCGTCGCGCGGAAACCCTGATGCCCTCCCGCCGATCGCCCGCTGATCACCGCGCGTCATGCGCACATAACACATGGGACACGTGATCGAAACGTGTCTTGACCACCGATCGCCCCGAACCTTACCTTCTAGGCGAACGTTCGTTCACCGCCACGAACCAGGACATGACAGGGCGCACATGGCACGTCGGTACGTCTCGGTCAAGGAAGTCGCGGCGCGGGCCGGGGTCAGCTTCCAGACCGCGAGCAAGGTGCTCAACGGCGGCAACGTGCGGGTGTCGGCCGACACGGCAGCGCGGATCATCGAGGTCGCCGAGCAGCTGGGTTACCGGCCGAACACGGTGGCCAGGAGCCTCGTGCAGCGGACGACGGCCACCATCGGGCTCATCGCCGGGGACATGACCGACGGCGCGCTCGCCCAGTTCGCCGTGGCCGCCGAGCGCACGGCCCGCCGCCACGGGCACGCCGTCCTGGTCGGGAACCTGGCCCAGGGCGGTGAGGACGGCGCGGCGGTGGTGCAGATGCTGCTCGAGCGGCGGGTGGACGGGGTGATCGCCGCGGCACCCCAGCTCGAGGAGGACCCGGTGGTCGCGGAACTACTCCGCAGCTATGTGCCGGCGGTGAGCCTGCACCACGTGCCGGGCGGCGGTGTCCCGCTCGTCGGCTCCAACCACCGGGAAGGCGCCCGGCTCGCCACCCAGCACCTGATCCAGCTCGGCCACGCCTCGATCGGCACCGTCACCGGCCCGTTCCGCCGCCACGTCGTGCGCAGCCGCCTGCACGGATACGAAGACGCGCTGCGCGAAGCAGGCATCGAGCCGGGCGAAGACCTGGCGGTGGAGGCCGACTGGACACCGGGCACCGCGGCGGCCGCGACCCGGCTGCTCCTGGAGCGGGACCCGGCGATGACCGCCATCTTCGTGCACAGCGACACCATGGCGATCGGCGTGCTCAGCGCGCTGGCCGCGGCCCACCGCCGGGTTCCCGCGGATGTCGCGGTGGTCAGCTGCGACGACATGCCCTTCGCCGAGTACCTGACCCCCTCGCTCTCCTCGCTGCGTGTTCCGTTCGCGGAGACCGGCGAGCAGGCGGTCGAGCTTCTGCTGCGCAGCATCGCCGGGGAGCCCGCTCCGGACGAACCCGTCCGGCTGCTTCCGGTCGAGCTGATCGTGCGGGACTCCTGCGGCGCCGGGACCCCGCACAGCAGCGGCAGCACCTCACACAGCGGATCGGAGCACTCGTGACCCGGATCGTGGTGGACCCTACCCGGCAGCTCGGTTCCGTGGACCGCAATGTGTTCGGCGGCTTCGTCGAGCATCTCGGCCGCTGCATCTACGGCGGGCTCTATGAGGAGGGCTCGCCCCTGTCCGACGCCCGGGGTTTCCGCGGCGACGTGCTCGGCCTGCTGCGCGAACTGCGGATGGGCGTGCTGCGCTGGCCGGGCGGCAACTTCGTCAGCAACTACCACTGGGCCGACGGCATCGGACCGAAAGACTCGCGGCCCCGGCGGCCCGAGCTGGCGTGGGGAGGTGAGGAATCCAATCGTTTCGGCACTGATGAATTTCTTGAGTACTGCGCTGAGCTCGGGACTGAGCCCTACATCTGCCTGAACATGGGCACTGGCTCGCTGGAAGAGGCCCTGGCCTGGGTCGAGTACTGCAACAGCGCAGGCGACACGGCCTGGGCCCGGCGGCGCCGGGACAACGGCCACGAGGCGCCGTACCGGGTGCGCTACTGGGGCCTGGGCAACGAGATGTACGGGGAATGGCAGGTGGGGGCGGTGTCCGCCGAGGAGTACGTGCGCTCCGCGACCCGCTGGGCCCGGGCGATCAAGATGCTCGACCCGAAGGCCCAACTGGTCAGCTGCGGGATGAACGGCTGGAACGACTGGGACCGGGTGGTCATCGACGGCATGGCGCCCCTGGTCGACTACCACTCGCTGCACATCTACACCGGCTCCGGCGACTACTGGACCAATGTGCTCCAGCCGCACCAGGCGGAGCGCGCCATCAGCTGCGCGCGTGCGCTGATCGAGCGCGCCGCGTATGTCAAGAAGATCGCCCGGCCGCCACGGCTCGCCTACGACGAGTGGAACGTCTGGTTCCGTGAGCCCGTGGGCGCGCTGGAGGAGCGCTACAACTTCTCCGACGCGCTCGCGGTGGCCACCTACCTGAACATCTTCATCCGCAACTCCGGCTGGGTCCGGATGGCGAACCTGGCCCAGATGGTCAACGCCATCGCGCCCATCGTCACCACCTCCGACACCGCTGTTGCCCAGCCGATCTACTACCCCGTCCTGCTGCACTCCCAGGCGGCACTCGACCTCGCGGCGGACGTCCACGTGACCGGCCGCACCGTCAGCCCGATCGGCGCCGGCCACCACAGCCGCTGGCCGCACCGGGTCGCCGACCTGGGCCCGTTCAGCCTCGTGGACGCCGCGGCCACCACGTCCACCGACCGCGCCAGGCTCGCCATCACGCTGGTGAACAGGAGTCCCGATGAGCCGGAGATCGCCGAGATAGTCCTCCGTGACCTCGTGTTCGACAGCGTGGCCGAGGTCCGGACCGTCACCGCTGAGCGCGGGCGCGAGGCCCGCGTGCTGCCCGATGTCGAGGGCGCGTACCTGGAAGAGGGCTCGGAGACCCCGAAGGGCGCCACGCTCACCCTCACCCTCCCACCCCAGTCGTTCACCGTCATCGAGGTGGCGACGGCAAGCCAGTAGGAAATCAACACGAGGAGTTCTGCGGATATGTCTTTGACTACGCGTTGGCACCTGGGCCGCCCCCTCGGGCCCAGATTCATGGCCGGGCGCACGATGGCCGGGCTCGCCGGAGCGGTCGCCGTGTCGGTCCTGGCCGGCTGCAGCAGCAGCGGCGGCACCACCGCCGCCCCATCAAGCTCGTCCAGCGCGGCCACGAGCGCCAGCCCTAGCGTGTCGGTGCTGGCTGGCGCGTCCTGCAAGTCATCCAGCGCAACGAAGATCACGTTCTGGGCCTGGGTGCCCGGAATCGCCCGCGCCGTCAACGCGTTCAACTCGACCCATCCCTCCATCTGCGTCACGCTCGAAGACGTGGGCGCGGGCAGCCCGCAGTACGTCGCGATCTCGAACGCGCTGAAGGCCGGCTCCGGCGCCCCCGACGTGGCCGAGGTCGAGTTCGACGAGCTTCCCTCGTACGAAATCACGCACAGCGTGGTGGACCTGGCCAAGTACGGCGCCAACACGTACAAGAGCAAGTTCGTCCCGTGGGCCTGGCAGGAGGTCAGCCAGGGATCAGCTGTCTACGCCATGCCGGGCGACGCCGGGCCGATGGCCTTCTACTACAACTCCGCCCTGCTGGCCAAGTACCACATCACGCCGCCGACCACCTGGGCGCAGTTCGCTACCGCGGCCGCAGCCCTCAAGAAGGCTGACCCGTCCGCGTTCATCACGAACTTCTCCGCGACGGACCTGCAGTGGGTGCTGAGCCTCATGGCGCAGGACAACGCCTGGCCGTTCACCTACAGCGGCGGCAGCACAGTGGGCATCAACTGGACCGGCCCGGCCCAGATGACGTTCGCGAGCTACTGGCAGAAGCTGATCGACGCCAAGGAGGTCAACGGCACCACCGACGTGTCCGCCACATCCTTCGCCGACATGGACAAGGGCATCGACGCAAGCTGGCTGAGTTCCGCGTGGGGCCCGTCCTACTTCGCACCCGACGCCAAGTCCTCAGTTGGCGACTGGCGCGCCGCGGCCCTCCCGCAGTGGACGGCGGGCGCGAACGTGGCGGCGAACTGGGGCGGCTCGACCTACCCGGTGTTCAAGCAGAGTGCGCACCCGGCCGCGGCCGCCACGTTCGCCGAGTGGCTGAACGGGACCGACTCGTCCTGGAACATCACCAAGACACCCCCGTCCTCATTGTTCCCGACCTACCTGCCGCTGCTGAGCGACCCGTCCTACAAGAGCATCACGGTCCCGGTGTCCGGATCCTCGCATCCGGATGAGGCATTCACCGCCGCGGCGAGCAGCATCAAGGGCGTGCCGTGGCCCCCGTTCATGACCGAGGCGCTCACCCAGGCCAACACCGTGTTCGCGGGCGTCCTCAGTGGCAAGACGACATTGGCGCAGGCGTTCAAGAACTTCCAGAACGTCCTGGTGAGCTACGCGAAACAGCAGGGCTTCACGGTCTCAGGCTGATCCTTGAGGTGCCCGCCGGGCCGGTGGCCCGGCGGGCACCACGCACCGGAAGGAGCAGGCGTTGGTGAACGGCACCACCACCCGGGCACCGAGGCGCGCACGTGGCGCGCGGAGCCTCCTCGTGCAATCGGCCTGGATCCACCGGCGGGACCGCAGGGGCTTCTGGTTCGTCGCCCCGTTCCTCGCCGCCTTCCTGATCTTCATGCTCGCGCCGCTCGGATACGCGGTCTACACCAGCCTCTACACCACGCGCATCATCGGCGGCACGGTCTTCTCCGGCGCGGCCAACTACACCCAGACAATCCAGTCGGGCGAATTCTGGTCCGGCGTCATCCGGGTGATCATCTTCGCCGCCATCCAGATCCCCGTCATGCTCGCCATCGCCTTCTTCTTCGCGACGATCTTCGACCTCGGGGTCGCGAAGTACGGCACCTTCTTCCGCACCATCTTCTTCATCCCGTTCGCCGTGCCCGCCGTGGTCGGCGCGGTGATGTGGTCCTTCCTGCTGGAGCCCCAGTTCGGCCCGTTCACGCACTTCGCCAGCGCGATCGGCCTGCACAACACGAACTTCTTCTCGACGAATCTCATCCTTCCGTCGATCATCGTCATCGTGATCTGGGAGTGGACCGGCTACAACATGCTGATCCTGTACACCGCGCTGAGATCGGTGCCCCGGGATGTCATCGAGGCGGCCATCCTGGACGACACCCCGCTGTGGAAGATCATCCTGAAGGTGAAGCTCCCAATGGTCCGCCCGGCCGTCGTCTTGCTGGTGTTCATCAACACCATCGGCGCGCTGCAGCTTTTCACTGAACCGCTGATCCTCGAGTACTTCCAGAATCAGGCGATCTCGATCAACTTCACGCCCACCCTGTACATCTACAACACCGCCATCGCGGGCGGGCAGTACAACCTGGCCGCCGCCGCCGCGGTGATCTTGGGCCTGGTGATCGTCATCATCTCGGTCTCTTCGCTGTTCTTCCGCCGCCGGAGGGGTGAATTCAGTTGAGCACTGTCACGGTTGTGAGTCACGGCCGGGCCCCCGAGCCGCCCCCGGCGGCCAAGCCAGGCCGTCGCCGCCGGCGGCGGGAGCGTGACGAAGACAGGTACAACGAGATCCCGATCGAGTACTACGGCCTGCGGCGCGGCACGATCACCGTCATCACGGTCATCTGTGCGGCATTCGCGGTATTCACCCTGATCCCGATCGTGTGGCTCATCATCAACTCGACGAAGACGCAGGCGAACATCTTCGAGACATTCGGCTTCTGGTTCTCCTTGCCGGTCGTCCTGGGCCGCAACTTCTCGCTGCTGTTCCACAACGTGGACGGCTACGGGACCTACTTCCAGTGGTTCGGCAATACCGCGCTGTACGCGGTGCTCGGCGGCGGCGGCGCCACCGCCCTCGCGGCGCTGGCCGGCTACGGCTTCGCGCGGTTCAACTTCCGCACCTCCAGGGTGCTGTTCTACCTGGTGATCGCCGCCCTGCTGGTCCCGATCACCGCCATCACCCTGCCGCTGTACCTGACCTACGCCAAGGTCGGCCTGATCAACTCGATCTGGGGGATGATCCTGCCGAGCATGGTGAGCCCGGTCGGCGTCTACCTGATGAAGGTCTTCGTCGAGGTCTCGGTGCCCCGCGAGCTCATCGACGCGGCGCGCATCGACGGCGCCAGCGAGGTGCGGATCTTCTTCAAGCTCGCGCTGCCGCTCATGGTTCCCGGGCTGATGACCGTGCTGCTGCTTAGCGTCGTCGGCGTGTGGAACAACTACTTCCTGCCGCTGATCATCTTCACCCAGAACCACCTGTACCCGCTGACAGTAGGACTGGGCCTGTGGTCGCAGCGGGCGCAGAACAGCGGCAACGCCGAACTTTTCCCGCTGGTGGTGATCGGCGGCCTCGTGACCATCGTCCCGCTGATCGCGCTGTTCCTCATCCTGCAGCGGTACTGGCGGAGCGGCCTGCTGCTGGGCAGCATCGCGAACTAGGGAGGCAGGGCTCGTGTCCACCGTGTCGCTCGAAGGCCTGACAAAGGTATATCCGAACGGCGTCGAGGCTGTGCACGCCCTCGACCTGCACATAGACGACGGCGAGTTCGTGGTGCTGGTCGGGCCGTCCGGGTGCGGCAAGACAACGGCCCTGCGTATGGTGGCCGGGCTGGAGGAGATCACCGCCGGGACGCTCAGGTTCGGTGACCGGATCGTCAACGACGTATCGCCCCGCGAGCGCGACGTCGCCATGGTGTTCCAGAACTACGCGCTCTACCCGCACCTGAGCGTGCATCAGAACATCGGATTCTCGCTGGAGAACCGGAAGGTGCCCAGGGCGGAACGGGATCAGAAGGTCCGCGCGGCCGCCTCGGTGCTTGGCCTCACCGAGGTGCTCGCCCGCAGGCCCCGCCAGCTCTCAGGCGGGCAGCGGCAGCGTGTCGCGATGGGCCGGGCGATCGTGCGCGAGCCCTCGGTGTTCCTGATGGACGAACCGCTGTCCAACCTCGACGCGAAGCTCCGGGTCCAGATGCGCTCGGAGGTGCTCCGCGTGCACCGGCGGATCGGCGCCGCCACGCTCTATGTCACGCATGACCAGACCGAGGCCATGACGATGGGAGACAGGGTCGCCGTGCTCCGCGACGGCATCCTGCAGCAGGCCACGGTGCCCAGGGAACTCTATGACCGGCCGGCGAACATCTTCGTGGCCACGTTCATCGGCTCCCCGTCGATGAACCTCTACGAAGCCGGCCTCGACATCGGCACCGACGGCGCCACCCTCACCCTTGGCCGCCAGCAGCTCACGCTCCCGGCCACAGTGATCAAGCGCACCAACGGGATCGCGGCCTTCCACGGGCGCACCGTTATCGTCGGCATCCGCCCCGAGCACCTGGTCGACCCGGTCGTCGCCGGTATCGAGCCCGAGCCCGGATCAAGCCTGACGGTCGAGGTGGAATACGTCGAAGTGCTCGGCAGCGAGCAACTCGTGCACTTCACCATGGACGCGCGGCGGGTCAGGGAGGAATCCGAATTGCGCGGCCAGGCCGCCACGGAAGGGGAGCAGGGCGAGATCGTCGCCGCCTCGGTGACGGAGGGAGTGGCCCGGGTCGATCCCCGGGCCGAGATCCAGCCACGCGAGCGCACGGTCCTGGTGGTCGACGTGGAACGGCTGCACTATTTCGACCTGGACACCGGCCTCGCAATCGGCACCGCAGCCGGATGAGGCACCCGCCGCGCTAACATGACCCTGGCATCACCGCCAAGGGGGAAACCATGGCAGCAAGCCCGTGGCCGCTCATTCACGGCGAACGCGAAGCCCTCGCCGCCGACCTGGCCTCGCTCACCGACGAGCAGTGGGCCACTGCGTCGTTGTGTCCGGGCTGGACCGTCCGCGACGTCCTGGGACATATGACCGCGACCGCGAAGATGACGGAGATGGCCTTCTTCGTCGCCTTCGCCGGATCCGGGTTCCGCTTCAACGACATGACCGCGAAGAAAATCGCGGGGGAGGCCACGGCCGTCCCCTCCGAAGGGCTCACCGCGTTCCGCGGGCAGCTCACAGCGACGAGCCATCCGCCGGGCCCGGCGGAGGCCATGCTGGGCGAGTCGGTCGTGCACAGCGAGGACATCCGCCGACCGCTCGGCATCACCCGGGACTACCCGCCGGAGGCGGTCATCCGGGTAGCGGACTTCTTCAAGGGGTCCAACCTGCTGATCGGCAGCAAGAAGCGGATCGCCGGGCTGAGGCTGCGCGCCACCGACGCCGAGTGGTCCACCGGCGCGGGCCCCGAGGTGTCCGGCCCGGCGCTCTCCCTGCTGCTCGCCATGACCGGGCGCGCCGCGGCCCTGGACGACCTGTCCGGGGACGGCCTGGCGACGCTGCGCGAGCGCCCGTAGTCAGGTGACCGAAGCCAGCCACGGGTACTCGGGCACCCCGCTGCCGCGCAAGCTCGGCATCAAGCCTGGCCATCTGGTCGCGCTGGTCAACGCCCCGGCCGGGTTCGCGCCGAGCCTCGGCGAGCTGCCCGGTGTCGAACTCACCGGGAGCCTGGATGCCGCCCCGGCATTCGATGTGATCGTATTCTTCGTGACCTGGCAGGCTGAGCTGGACGCGGAACTCGGCCCGTTGCGGCAGCGGATGGCCCCCGCCTGCGGGCTGTGGGTCTGCTGGCCGAAACGGGCGGCCAGGGTGCCCACCGACATGACCGATCAGGTGGTCCGCGACGTCGCCCTGCCCACCGGCCTGGTCGATAACAAGGTCTGCGCGATCGACGCGACCTGGTCCGCGCTGCGGCTGGTCATCAGGCGCGAACTGCGCTAGTCGAGCAGGCGGCGGCCGTCGAACACCCCGAGATCCTCCCGGTACAGCTCCAGGCCCACGCCGTTCGGGTCACGGAAGTACATGCTCTCTTCCACGCCACGGTCGGGCCCGAGGTAGTCCACGCCCGCCGAGGCGAACTTCTCCTTGGCCGAGGCGTACTGCTCCGCCGATACGGAGATCGCCAGGTGCTGCACGCCCCCGATGGTCTCCTGCCAGGCGGGATGATCATGTCCGGGGAAGTCGAAGAACCCGAGCAGGTTATGGTTGCCGATGTCGAAGAAGAAGTGGCTCGATCCCGCGTAGTCACGGTTCTCGACCAGCTCCACCAGGGGAAACCCGAGGAACTCCTGGTAGAACTGGATCGTCTCCTCCACGTCGCGGCAGATCAGGGCGAGATGGTGGACACCCTGGACTGTGCTCGCCGGCCGCTCACCGGGGGACCGCAGGTATCGCTCCCGCAGTTCCTGCCGGTGTGCCCGGATCTTTTCAAGTTCCTGTCCCTGCGGCTGTGGCATCGCTCTACCTCCGAGCCTCCAGGCTAACCCAGGGCAGCGCTTCCCCCATGTCCGGGACTAACGGCCCTCGCGCCTGGGACCTTGGTCGGGATCCGAAGATCAACTGCGCCCCAACGTTTCGGCCCCGGTTACTGTGGATGTACGGACCATGCGCGCCGCAGCGGCGGCCCCGGGCCGCAAGGGAGCGTGGCGCACATGGACGACTCAGCCAAGCCGGCCGGGCAGATCGGCGTGTTCCTCCTCGATGATCACGAGATCGTCCGGCGAGGGGTTCATGACCTGCTCGAAGCCGAGCCGGACATCACGGTGGTGGGCGAGGCGGGGACCGCGGCGGCGGCGCTGGCCCGGATCCCGGCCATCAAGCCCGATGTGGCCATCCTCGACGTGCGGTTGCCGGATGGCGACGGGGTCAGCGTGTGCCGCGAGATCCGGTCCCGGATGCCCGAGGTGGCCTGCCTGATGCTCACCTCGTTCGGTGATGACGAAGCGCTCTTCGATGCGATCATGGCCGGGGCAAGCGGGTACGTGCTGAAGCAGATCCGTGGCACCGACCTGGTGGGCGCGGTGCGGACGATCGCTTCCGGCCAGTCGTTGCTCGACCCGGAAGCGGCCAGCCGGGTGATGCGCCGGATGCGCGACCAGGCGCACCGCTCCGACCCGCTCTCCGGGCTGACCGAGCAGGAGCGGCGGATCCTCGAACTGATCGGGGAAGGGCTCACCAACCGGCAGATCGGCGAGCGGCTGTTCCTGGCCGAGAAAACCGTCAAGAACTACGTATCGGCACTCTTCGCCAAGCTTGGCATGGAACGCCGGACTCAGGCGGCGGCCTATGCCGCCCGGATCTTCGATGAGCACCGCCCGGCCGGCGAGCACCACCCGGCCGGCTAGCGGATCGGGACCCGCCAGTCGAGTTCGGTGCCGCCGCCCTCGGCCGCGCCGAGCTGCAGCCTTCCGCCGAGGCCCTCGGCCCGGTCAGCGAGGTTGGCCAGGCCGCTGCGGCGGGTGCTCGGGCCGATCCCCGTGCCGTTGTCGATCACCCGCAGGATCAGGTCGGAGCCCACCTCGACGGTGACGTCGACCCGGCTCGCGGCCGCGTGCCGGGCCGCGTTCGACAGCGCCTCGCGTAGCGCGCCGAGCAGGTGCTCAGCCACGTCAGCAGGCACACGGTCGTCGAGCGGCCCGACCAGCCGTAGCGACGGGGCGAACCCGAGCGCGGCAGTCATATCCGCCACCACGTCGAGGATCTTCGCGCGCAGGCCATGCTGCCTGGCATCGCCCCGAGCCTGCAGCGAGAAGATCGCCGAGCGGATCTCCCTGATCGTCTCGTCCAGGGCATCCACAGCGCTGCTCACCCGCTCGCTTGCCTCCGGCCGGGCGATCAGCGGCATGGCGCCCTGCAGCGACATCCCGGTGGCGTACAGCCGCTGGATGACGAGATCGTGCAGGTCCCTGCCGATCCGGTCCCTGTCCTGCAGCACCGCGAGACGCTCCGCGTCGCTGCGATGCTCGGCCAGTTCCAGCGCGATGCCCGCCTGCGCCGCGAACGTGCTGACCATCTCGACCGCCTCCGGGGCCAGTGGCATGGCCCCGGACCCACGGCCCACGGTGAACACCCCGCGGACATCACCGGGCGCGCCGAGGGGCAGGACCATGGCCGGCCCCAGCGGCATGTGCTGCCTGGCCGCCGGGGCGACCCGCTCGTCATGACCGAAATCGTCCAGCATCACCGGCTCACCGGTGGACAGCACGGTGCCGGACATCGAGGTGGCGATGGGAAGGACCAGCCCCAGCGCTCGGGCGGCACCCTCCCCCGCGGCATGCTGGATGACGAGATTGCGCCGGTCCGGCGTGGGCACGGCGAGGGCCACCAGGTCGGCACCGGATATTTCCAGTGCCAGCCGGGTCACCTCCGCGAGCACATCGTCGGTCGCTGCGCCGGACAGCAGCCTGCGCGTGACCTCACCGCTCGCCCGCAGCCAGCGCTGCTGCCTGCGGGCCTCCTCATACAGCCGGGCATTGTCGACGGCCACTCCCGCCGCCGCCGCCAGGGCCACGAGCAGCGCCTCGTCCTCCTCGTCGAACTGGGCGTCCTTCTCCTTGCCGGTCAGGTAGAGGTTGCCGTACACCTCGTCGCGGATGCGCACCGGCACCCCGAGGAAGGACCGCATCGGCGGATGCCCGGGCGGGAAGCCATACGACTGCGGACTGGCGGAGATCTCCGCGAGCCGCAGCGGGCGCGGGTCGGATATCAGCGCACCGAGCAGGCCGCGGCCCTCGGGCCAGTGATGGATCGCGGCGATCTCGGCGTCGTCCAGGCCGACCGGGATGAACTCGATCAGGCGGTCACCCTCCCCGATCACGCCCAGCGCACCGTACCGGGCGCGGACCAGGGTGACGGCAGCCTCGACGATCTGCTTGAGAGCGGTCTCCAGGTCGAGACTGCGGCCGACCTCGACCACGGCCTCAAGCAGCATGTACACGCGGTCCCGGGTGGCCAGCACCGCCCGGAGCCTGCCCTGCAACTCGGTGAGCAGGTCGTCGAGCCGTAGTTGCGGCAGCACAGGGTGTGGATCTTGGGATTCCATCGTCTGGCTCCCTGGCCGGTCTGCGACGGTGCTCAGCCAACGGTATCGCGAGTGACCTGCTGGGAAGCCGTAGGTCCAGGCCCAAGAGGAACACAGGCCGGGCCGTCTCCCGGGGGCGTCACAAGCAGTTGTCACTGGCAAAGGGCCGCCTGACTGGTGACAGAAGTCCCCCCAGACCGGGACACGCGGCACTGACCAGCACCATTGGCCGCACGAGAGGCTGCAGGTGATGAGAAGCACCTGCCGGACCCGCCAGGCCCGGCGCCTATTCAAGGAGGCACTGACATGCGCCGCAAGACATTCGATGCGCTGGCCACAGCGGTGGGGCTCGCTCTCGCGGTGGTCCTGCTGATCGCCGGAGGGCTGCTGCTATGGGGCCACAACTTCGTGAACACCCAGGTACACAACCAGCTCGTCGCGCAGAAGATTTTCTTCCCCGCCAACAACAGCCCGGCTATCAAGGCACCAGAATTCGCCGCCATGCACCAGTACGCCGGCCAGCAAATGACCACCGGCGCACAGGCCGAGGTCTACGCCGACCACTTCATCGCCAACCACCTCAAGGCGATCGGCGGCGGCCAGACCTACGCGCAGCTCTCCACCAAGGCGCAGCTCCAGCCTAAGAACGTCGCGCTCGCGGCCCAGGTCGCGACGATGTTCAAGGGCGAGACCCTGCGCGGTCTGCTGCTGAACGCCTACGCATTCGGCACGATGGGCATGCTCGCCGGGATCGCCGCGATCGTGGCCTTCGCCGGGGCGGTCGTCATGCTGATCCTCAGCGGTCTGGGCATCGCACATCTGCGGCGCGTCCCCGTCGAGACTGAGATCTTCGCCAAGGTGCTCACACCGAACGGCAAGACCCCCACGCGGACCCCGGTCACCACTTCCTAACCCCCTGGGACCAAGGTCCCAGAATCCGGGCCCGGCATCCTGCCCAGGCGAAAGCCTGGGCAGGCAGGCTGTCTGGCCATCCCCATACTGGGGTAGCCCTGTGTACAGTGACCAAAGTCCTTCCGGCCAGTGACCGACATCCCTATTGGGCGGCCGGCCGCCTACCGGATTCTATTGCAGTAACCAGATTTGACCCCCTAAGGCCCGAGCGGGCCTCCCCTGGGAGCCTGGAATGAACCTTCATTATTTGGCGGAAAGCGGTTCCGGACCCATTAACATGGATCAGCCCGGAACCTACCTGCACTGGTCCATCTTCACCGTCTCGGTGGCCAACCTGGCACTGATCGGCGTGATGGTCGTCATCTTCGGCTTGGCCCTGCTGCTGCCCTTCCCGAAGGGGCGCACCTACCCGGCCGGGGAACTAGCGGGCGGATCGTTGCCCGGTTCCGGCCCAGCCCGTGGCGCGGTGGACGTCGGCGAGGACGCGGACAGCGACATGTGGACGTCCCGCGCCCGCCGCCTGGCGCTGCGCCTGCTGCCGCCGGGCAAGCTGCTGCCCGACCGCCAGCCTGGCTACGTTGCCTCCTGGGCCTACGTGTTCGGCGTGGCAAGCCTCGCCGCGCTGGGCGTGGCGATCGTCTCCGGATTCGCCATCGCGCTCGGCGGCCCCGACTGGTGGCGTTACAACCTGGTCGGCCATTTCTTCAACAGCCTGCACCTGTGGAGCGTCGAGCTGTTCATGGCCTTGCTGGTCATCCACCTGTGGGCCAAGTTCTGGATGGCCGCCTGGCGCGGCAAGCGAGCCTTGACCTGGATCACCGGGGTGGTCGCCTTCGCGGCCGCGGTGGTCGAGTGCTTCAGCGGTTATCTGTCCCAGCAGAACTTCGACTCGCAGTGGATTTCCGCGAGCGGCAAGGACGCCTTCAACTCCGTCGGGGTCGGCGCGTTCTTCAACGTCATGAACTTCGGCCAGATGCTGCTGTGGCATGTGGTGCTCATCCCCATCGTGCTTGTCGCCATCGTCGGGGCGCACGTGCTGCTCGTCCGCGTCCGCGGGGTGTCCCACCCGCTGCCGGCCCAGGCCGCCGCTGGACTACATCAAGGTCGTGGCCTACGACTCGAGCCATCCCGGCCGCGGTCTCGCTGGCCGCGTTCCTCGAAGACCGGCAGTGGGGCTCGTAGCACCCACATACGGGGCAGGTCCGCTGAGGAACGGCGGGG
>OBLU010002160.1_pt1 | contig 18214 bp, 19 predicted proteins | sample 1518681 | NCBI WGS metagenome assembly OBLU01 (sample SAMEA3539304, study PRJEB22396) | soil metagenome | biome: tundra; feature: field; material: soil | place: USA | collected 2010-05 | depth 0.15 m | reverse complement strand
GGGCCGATCATGAGGATGTTCTTGGGCATCACCTCTTCGGCCATCTCCGGCGGCAGTTTCTGGCGGCGAATGCGGTTGCGCAACGCGATGGCCACCGCGCGCTTGGCGGCGGCCTGCCCCACCACGTGCTTGTCCAGCTCGCGCACGATTTCGCGGGGGGTGAGCTCGTCGAGGATAGGTTCCTCGTCCACGGACTGGGCGGGAAGATAGATGACCATTAGGCGAGCTCCTCGTAGGTGATGTTGTCATTGGTGTAGATGCAGATGCGGGCGGCGATCTGCATGGATTGCTCGGCGATCTGGCGCGCGGAGAGCTTGGTATTGCGCAGCAGCGCGGTGGCGGCGGAGAGCGCGAAAGGCCCGCCGGAGCCGATGGACGCGGCGCCCTCGTCCGGCTCGATGACGTCGCCGTTGCCGCTGATGATGTAGGTGTTCTTGTCGTCGGCCACCAGCAGGAGCGCTTCCAGATGGCGCAGCATGCGGTCGGTGCGCCAGTCCTTGGCCAACTCCACAGCGGCGCGCGAGAGGTTGCCGTTGAACTGTTCCAGCTTGGATTCGAAGCGGGCGAACAGGGCGAAGGCGTCCGCCGTGGAGCCGGCGAACCCGGTCAGGATCTTGTCGTTGTAGATGCGGCGCAACTTCTTGGCGGACGATTTGAGGACTTCGTGGCCCAGGGTCACTTGCCCGTCGCCAGCCATGACCACTTTGTTGTCGCGGCGGACGCAGAGCACCGTCGTCGAGCGTATGCGTTGTTTCATTGAAACAACCAGTTTATCTCAGCGCGCGATCGGCGATCGGCGATCAGCTATCGGCTATCTGCTATCGGCGATCAGCTATTGGAAATGTTGATGCCGGCGTTGGACAGCGTGTTCGTAATAATCGCCATCGGATCCAGCGATTCGTTCGGGGTGCTATTTGCCTGGAAAGCCGCCAGCAGTTGGCTGATCTGGCTCGTACTGCTGTTGCTCGAGGTGCTGCTGGAACTGCTGTCCGCATCGCTTGACGAAGCGTGGGCATGATGATGATGATGGCCACCACCGACCGCCTGAGCCAGATCCTGCATGTTGGGGAGTTGGCCGCTCTGCGAGGCGCTGGTGAAGTCCGTCGCAAGCTGGTTGAGCTGGGTCGCCTGTGTCGAATTGCCGTCCGCCGTGGCGGTTTTAGCGGCGTTTTGCAGGTTCGTGGCGATTTGCTGGGTGACCTGCTTGTACTCGGTTGGATTCGACTGTTGAAGCTGCTGGAGCGTGCTCATGAGTTGAGCGAACGGCGAAAGCTGGCCGTTCTCCGACTGCGCCGTCACCGACGACGTGCCAGTGCTGCTTGAACTACTTCCGGTCGAGCTCGTGTTTTGGAGCGCGGAGCTGAGAATCGACTGTAAATAGCTGCTGGAAAGATTGTTTATGGAACTTATAGAACCCATGCTTTCCTTATCGGCATTTTCATCTCCGCTATCCGGATATCGTAAGATATTGAAAAGGCAGGATCGAGCCATCTGCCGCACCGCCAAATTTCCGGCAGTGGGAAGAATTCTTGGCGCCACGCCGCGGCGCAATCGGGCGGGAGGAAGACTTCAGGTCGCAGCGTTTGTTGTGCCGATTCCCGGCATGTGCCGCAGGCGCGACTAAGGCCGGCACGCTGAACTCTGGCTCGCCGGAGAAATTGTCCGCATGAGACAATCCGCCCTCGCTGGCTACGATTTCGGCGATCACCTTAAATTGATGCCACCGAAGACGCGGCAGAAACTCTAATGCTACGTTGAGGAGGCCGGCCAGGATACCGGGTCGAGCCTTTTTGCCGTCGTCGCAATCGTGAGCGCGGAAGACCAGGACGAGCTACGCCAGGCACTCACGTAAATTGAGCAGGCGGCTGGGACGGGCCACCGCAAGTGGCACAAGTCGCGACCCGCACGTCGAGTCCGCTACCTCAACCTGGTGCTTGAAAAAAACCTTGCTCGATGGGCCGGTCGCATTCGCGCCGCGTTCCTTGGCGGAACCGAGGAACAAGAGCTGCTCTCCCGTGCGCTCGAACCGCGGCGGCTCTGGAAGTTGACGAGCTTAAAAAAGAGAAAACCCCGTAAAGGGGTTTTGTTGTCCCGGCTAGCTCCCTCTCGGAAGCCAATCTCTGCCAACGGGCAGGCCTTCACCGGAACTACGCTTTTAATGCTATGTCACCGGTCGCGCGCGGGCGAGGGCGTCGCCCCACTTTGGCCCACAGCAGGTATCCTGAGCATTGCCCCCCACACGCCGCTACGAAGACAAAGTCCTGCTCCTGCTGACGCTGATTATCGGCGCGGTGGTCGGTCTGGTGGTGGTCGCCTTCATTCTGGTAACCGAGAATCTGGGCGCCCGGCTTTATCCGGGTTCCGTGGCCGCCTGGCGCAGGTTGGTTATCCCGGTGGCCGGAGCGCTGGTCACCGGCATACTGCTGTCCCGCTATTTCCCGAACGCGCGCGGCAGCGGGATTCCGCAAACCAAGACGGCGCTTTTCGTGCGCGATGGCTTCATCGCCATGCGCACGGTGATCGGCAAGTTCAGCATGTCGGCGATCTCGCTGGCCAGCGGCATCGCGCTGGGCCGCGAGGGTCCGTCGGTGCAGGTTTCCGCGGGCATCGCGTCGGTGCTGGGCCGGAGACTGGGGCTGAGCGCCAGCAGCGTGAAAGCGCTCTTGCCGGTGGGCGCGTCGGCCGCACTGGCTGCCGCGTTCAACACTCCCATTGCGGCCGTGCTCTTCACGCTCGAAGAAGTCATGGGCGACATGCACGCTCCGGTGCTCGGCTCTATCGTGCTGGCTTCCGCCACTTCCTGGATCGTGCTGCACCTGTTGCTGGGCGACGAGCCGCTGTTCCACGTGCCCGCCTATCAACTGGTCCATCCGCTGGAGTTTCTGGTTTACGCCGTGCTCGGCGTGGCGGGCGGCCTGGTCTCGGTCGGGTTCGTCAAACTGCTGCTGTGGCAACGCAAATACTTTCTGAAGCTGCCCAAGTTCACGCAGTGGTGGCAACCGGCGGTGGGAGGACTGACGGTCGGCATCTTGGGCTGGTTTTTTCCGGATGTGCTGGGGGTGGGCTACAACTTCGTCGGCCAGGCGCTGAACGGCGAAATGGTCATCCGCACCATGGCGCTGCTGGTCCTGCTGAAGGTGGTGGCGACGGCCACGTGCTATGCGTCCGGAAACGCCGGCGGCATTTTCGGGCCAAGCCTGTTCATCGGCGCGATGCTGGGCGGCGCGGTGGGAGGCGTGGCCCATATGCTAATGCCCGACTACACCGGTAGTGTGGGAGCTTATGCCCTGGTCGGAATGGGGACCGCCTTCGCCGGCATCGTGCGGGTGCCGCTGACTTCGGTCATCATGATTTTCGAGATCACGCGCGACTACTCCATCATCGTGCCGCTGATGATCTCGAACCTGATCAGCTATTTCATTTCCAGCCGGCTGCAGGAGGAGTCGATTTACGAGGCGCTGTTGCATCAGGATGGCATTCATCTGCCTTCCGGCGCCAAAGCCCGCGAGGCGTTGCTCATGGTGGGGCAGGCACTCCGCACCACGCCGGAGTTGCTGCCCGCGACCCTGCCAGTCGGCGAAGTTGCGGCTATGGTCGAGCGGGAGGCCGGCGCCTGGCCCGTGGTGGATCAAGCGGGGCTGCGCGGCATGTTGAGCGTTGACCAACTGGACCGGACGATCGAGGAAGGCCAGGGCGAGCGAACCCTGGGCCAACTGGTTCCCGCGCCCCATCCGGACAGACTCAGCGCGCAGGAGTTCCCGCATCTGCACGCGGACCACTCGCTGGATATCGCGATGCGGCGTCTCGCGGAGACAGGTCTTAAGGTCCTGCCGGTGGTCAGCCGCACGAATATCCGGGAGCTGAAAGGCACGATTTCCATGGAGGACATCCTGGCGGCATACGCCATGGGGAAAGTGGAGCGGGAAGCCGAGCCCGCGCTGCCGCAGGGCAAGCCGGTCGCGCTGCTGGCGGGCGTGCTGGCCGTGCTGATGGGCCTCGCCGTGGTGGGCGGTCTTCTGAGCTACTACTATCGCTCCGAGCGCGCCGGGAGGGCGCAGCATTTCTACGAGTTGGGCAACCAATTCTTGCAGAAGGATCTCTATGACGAAGCCATAGAACAATACCGGGATGCGCTATCCATATCGCACAGCAGCCAGAACAGGCTGGCGCTGGCGCTCGCCTTGGTGAAAGCGGGCCACCCGGATGAAGCCGCGATTTATTTGAAGGATTTGTTGCGAAGCGATCCCACCAACGCCGCCGGGAATCTCGGGATGGCGCGCGTAGCCGCGCAGGAAGGGCGCATCGATGAGGCCGTGGGCTACTATCACCACGCGATAGACGGCGCCTGGCCCGCCAATGCCGCCGAGCGGCGCATTCAGGCGCGCCTCGAGCTCATTCAGGCGCTTGGCAAGGCCGGCCGGCGGCAAGAGGCACAGGCGGAGCTACTCTCGATGCCGACGGTGATGCCCGGCGACCTTTCCGTTAAGAGGCAGGTGGCTGAGCTGTCGCAGGAGTATGGGCTGGCCCAAGGGGCGGCCAACCTGTTCCGGGATCTGACCGAGCACGATGCGCAGGATGAGAAAGCTTGGGCCGGCCTGGGCGAAGCGGAGTATGCACTGGCCGATTATGCGGCGGCGCGGGATGCGCTGGCCGCCGCGTTGCGGTTGAACCCTAACGATACGGCGGTCGAGAAGCGGCTGGACGCGGCGACACAGATCCTGGCGCTCGATCCGATGCGTCGCGGACTGCGCGCAGCGGACCGATTCCAGCGCAGCCAGGCGGTGCTGGCCGGGGTTCTCGATGTGCTGGATCACTGTTCCCCGGCGGCCCTGCCGGCTACCCTGAAAGACCAGATGGAGGCCGCGCGAAGGTTGTTGGTGAAGGGCCGGCGGCCGCCATCTTACAGCGATGCGATCGAGAACAATACGTCGGTGGCCGAACAACTCTGGACGGCGGGGGCCAAGGCTTGCGGCTCGATGCCGCCTGCGGACGCACCCTTGAGCAGGATTATGGCCCGGCTGATGGCTCGGTAGCGGAAAGCCGTGGCTGGTGGCTGGTGACCGGCGGCTTTGATCCAGCCAATGACCACCAGTCCGGTAAAGCAGTCTTCTACCAGCCGACCCGCTGCAGTCCCGGAACAAAATCGAAGTGCTGGTCGCGGCTGATCACCGGCAAGGCGTGCTGCCGCGCCAAGGCCGCAATCCAGAGGTCATTGCCGGGTATCGGGCGCCCGCTGCGTTTCAGTTCGTCGCGGACCTCGGCGTACAGTCCGGCCGTGCCCTGGTCCACGACTAGCACGCGGCAGCTCGCGATCGCTTCGGCTAGCCATCGTTCATACCGCGTCCGGTTGCGCGACTGCCGGATGCCATATTTGTATTCGCCCAGCACAATTACCGGGACCGCGATCTCCGCCGCCCGTTGAATTGAAGAAGCGGCTCCAGTTTCATGTCGGCGTCCGCCATGGCTAACAGCCCGTTGGTATCCAGGATCAATGCCAATCCTCAGGTTCAATCCGGCCAAATTCGTCCTCGATAATCCGGTTGATGCGCGCTGTCTCCTCGCGCAGGCCATGTAGCTTGCCGAACGCCTTCAGCCACGGCTTATCCGGGCATCCTCGGGCGCGCAACTCTTCCGCAAGCGCCTCCGACACCAATTCCCGCAGCGGAATCCCTTGTTCGGCCGCAGCCGACTTGGCCCGCCTGAAGAGATCGTCCGGGATTTCCAGGGTCGTCTTCATCAATCGCCATTGTCCCATATCTATTCGGAGTGCCGGATGATCATCCAGTGGCCGCCGGCGCACGCGCCCTTGAGCAGGATTATGGCCCGGCTGACGGCTCGGTAGGCGATTGTGGTGGCAGGAAGGCAGGCGAAACCGCCTGCCCCACCATAGCATTTATGAGAATCTGTAGGATGTGGTAGAATTCATAGTGCAGCCCCTGGTTTCGGGTTTCCAAAACCTGTAACTAAGCGGCTGGCCGTTGCGTCGAAGGCTGTGAGTCGCCCGCTCACGCCATCGGAGGCGCCTGGGGACACGATGTCGGAGAACATGGAGAGCACCCCGTTACCGGAAGACAATAACCCGCCGCAGTTCGATCCAAACGAGCATCTGGACCGGTTGTTGGCGCCGCAAATGGAGACGCCCTGGTTCAAGTCGTTGATCGAGAGCGTTCGAGACCTCATTCGCCCGACGCCGCTACCGCCGCTTCAGGTTACCTCCAAGCCGGTTGCGGTGAAGGACATCTGGGGCCTCTACGGGCGGAAGAAGCAGTCCGGCGCCTACTCGCTGGCGATCCATGTAACGGTCATCGTACTTCTGTTCACGTTGGCGTCGAGCAAAGCCGTTCAGCAGGCGGCCAAGGACGTGACCTCCCTGATTGTTCCGATCGATCTGGCGGCGTATCAGCCCAAAGCCGGACCGCAAAAGCCATCGGGCGGCGGTGGTGGTGGCGGCGATCGTTCTCCGCTGCCGGCCGCCAAGGGCAGGCTGCCGAAGATTTCGCCCCGGCAGTTCACGCCCCCAGTACAGGTGTTCAATAATCTGAATCCAAAGCTGCCGATGGAGCCGACCATCATCGCGCCGCCGGATGTGAACATGCCGAACGTGAATATGGCCCAATATGGCGACCCGCTCGCCAAGTTTGGTCCGCCCTCGAATGGTCCGGGTTCCGGCGGCGGTATCGGTTCCGGTTCCGGCGGCGGCGTCGGCTCGGGCAAAGGCCCAGGATTCGGTCCCGGCGAAGGCGGCGGTTTTGGCGGCGGTGTTTTCCGCGTGGGCGGCGGCGTCACGGCGCCCGTTCCGCTCTTCAGGCCCGAACCGGAGTACTCCGAAGAAGCCCGTAAAGCCAAGTATCAGGGCACGGTCGTGTTGTACGTGGAAGTGGATACCAGCGGCCATCCGCGCAACCTGAAGGTGATGCGCAGCCTGGGACTCGGCCTGGATGAGAAGGCCATCGAGGCCGTGGAAAAATGGAAGTTCCGCCCCGGCTATAAGGATGGCAAGCCCGTCACCGTGGCCGCCACCGTTGAAGTGAATTTCCGGCTGTTGTAGGACCGGCCGCTACTTGTTTTGTGGCCGTCCAGGTCCCCTCGCCCATATCGCCAAATTCGACCTTCCCTTTCATCTTCTTTTCGCTCTCGATGGTTCCGGTATAGTGCGCCACGCCGCTCTGTCCGGAGTACGAGAAGTCGAATTTGAAATCGATCTGGTCGCCCTTCACCGTGCCGGTCAGCTCGGCTTTGCCGAACAGGCCGGTGTAGGCGCCAGTGAGTTTCTCGCCATCCTGCTTGAAGACGAACGATGGACTGCCGCTGCCCGCGGCGGTGTCCACGCTGAATTCCCAGTTGCCCGAAATATCGTGGGCCAGCAGCGGCGCGCACGCCAGCCCGGCCAGTAATGCGATCGGCAGCAATCTCGACATGCCGTAGAGGATAACACAAAAGGTGTGGTGGGACAGGCCTCTCCCGGCCTGTCCTCGGCCGGCCGGGAGGCCTGCCCCACTATGAACACTTACTGGGCGGGGGCGTTGCCCACCTTGATCCCGATGCCTTCACCCGATACCACCAGTTCCACGCGGCGATTCTGCTGCCGTCCCGCGGCCGTATCGTTGGATGCCACCGGATCGGATTTACCTAACCCGATCGATGTAATGTTTGTCACCGGCACTCCCTGTTCCGTCAGGAAGTCGCGCACGGCATCCGCGCGATTCTGCGACAACTTCAGGTTGTACTCGTCGCCTCCCACGCTGTCGGTGTGGCCTTCCAGTTGAAGCTTCAGGCCGGGATAGGCGAGCAGAATGCCCGACACCTTGGCCATCTTCTCCCGCGCGCCGGGCTTCAGCGTGTACTTGTTGAAATCGAACAGCACGTCGTTGATGTTCACGATCAGGCCGCGGGCCGTCTCGCGCGTCTCCAGGATGGCGTTCAACTGCAGCCTCAGGCGTTCGCGCATTTGGGTCTTCTCGGCTTCGGCCTGCTGCCGCTGAGAATCCGCTTGCGCGGCGGCTTGCCGGGCGCGTTCGGCCTCCGCTTCAGCCTGTTGCTGTTGCTGCACGGCGGCGGCGCGGGCGGCATCCGCGGCAGCCTTATCCTGGGTTGCCTGGGCGGATGCGGCTTGCGCATCGCGTTGCGCGGCTTGCGCCTCGCGTTGCGCTTGTTCGGCTGCGGCGCGCTGCGCATCGGAAGCCTGCGCTGCCGTTTGAGCCTGCTCGGCGGCCGCGCGTTGCTGCGCCAACTGCTCTTCCTTCGTACGGCGTTCGTTGGCCAGTGCCTCTTCCTCCATCTTCCGGTACGTGATGATGCGCGCGTCTTCCGCCATCTGTGCAGCTTCGCGAGCGTTTGTCTCCACGGGCTTGCCGCCGTGGTTGCTCATGAAGTCCTCTGCGTTCTGCAGCGCGATTGTGGCTTTTTGGAATGTATCCGCGGCATATTTCTCCGCGCCCGCCAGCCGCGCGATTTCGACCGCGTTCTCCGCTTCGGCCAGTTGCAGCGGTCCCTTCGGCTTGATCTTCACCGGTTGATAGGCCGGGCGGTTCAGCACGTACTGCCCACGTTTCAGCAATTCGTATTTAGCGTCGACGTGTTCAATCGTACCCGTGGTGTCGTTGCGCACGAAGTTTTCCATCACCACTACATCGCTCGGCTGGGTCACGGCGAAGTACGGCTCGGCTGTTACGAGCAGGCCGAACACCTGCAGCGAGCTGGTGGCTAACAGACTGCTGTGATCGCCGCTCAGCGCAAGTTCACCCAGATTCTGGGCGCGTCCTTCCGGCGTGATGGCCCACAGCACATAGGTAAGATACTCGGGACCGAACTGGTTGGCCGCCGTGAGGTGGTTCACGTGGACGTCGATCTTGGTGGATCCCATCTGGCTCTCGACTCGCGCTTCCCCGCGAGCCGCCGGCAGCAGTTCCGTGCCGCGAAAATCGATTTGCGTCGTGCCGCTGCGATGGTGGTAATTAATCGCACTAATAGTGCGGGAAACCACGGTGACCCTGAAAATGGGCATGGGCTGACCGGTTTCGGCCGGGGTCAGCGCCGGCTGCTGCTGGGTTGGGTTAGGCACCTGCGCACACATCGTGGCGAGTGCCGCAAGAAACACTGCTGCGGCTTTCATGGCTTTATCATCGAACCTCCTGAGGAATATAAGCAATCGCAGCACCTCTGTGCGGAAGAGTACTGGCGCACAGGCTGTGGCTCGGCGTGGCTTCAGCGCGGCCGATGCTTTGGATTGAATGCCTTGCGCCCACGGAACCGCAGAATCTTGTAGACTGGAGGCAAGCGGCATATGAACGAGCAACTGTTCGTCACCATCGCAGTGGGTCCGATGTTGAGCCTGATCATCGTCTTGGCCGGCTATATCGTGCAAAATGTGAATCTAAACGCCCGGATCGCCGACGTGCGGGCCTGACATGAACACCCGGTTTGGAGAACTGCGCGGCGAGCTGAAAGACCTGATGCAGGCAGAATTCCGCGCCATCCGGGCCGAGATGGAGAAGAATCAGAGCGAGCTTCTGGCGAAGTTCGCCGAACTCGATCATCGTGCGAGCCGGCTGGAACAGATTGTCCGCAAGTAAATTCCCCTTCGAAATTCAGGCCGAGTGCCCGGTCACCCGCGCGCGCGCCGGCTTGCTGCACACCCCGCACGGCATCGTCGAAACGCCGGTCTTCATGCCCGTCGGCACGCAAGCCACCGTCAAGGGCCTCGCGCCGCGCGAACTGGCCGGCGACCTGGACGTCCGCATCCTGCTGGCGAACACCTATCACCTTTATCTGCGGCCCGGCCCGGACCTCATCCGCGCCATGGGCGGGCTGCACCGTTTCATGTCATGGCCGCGCGCCATCCTGACCGATTCCGGCGGATTCCAGGTGTTCAGCCTCAGCGGACTGCGCAAGATCACCGCCGAGGGCGTCGTCTTTCAATCCCACCTGAACGGCGACACCCACACGTTCACGCCCGAATCCAACGTGGAAACGCAACTGGCATTCGGCAGCGACATCCTGATGGTGCTGGATGAGTGCCCCGAGTATCCCGTGAGCCACGAATACGCGCGCACGGCCATGCAGCGCACGGTCGGCTGGGCGCGCACCGCCCACGCGTATTTTGAAAAGCGCCGCGCCGGGCTGCCTACCCGCCACGCTCTGTTCCCCATCGTGCAGGGATCCATGTTTGCGGATCTGCGGCGCGAATGCGCCAGCCAGTTGGTGGAACTGGGGGCGGATGGCTACGCGATCGGGGGGCTCTCGGTGGGCGAACCGCGCCCCTTGAGTCTGGAAATGGTGGAGATCGCCGAAGCCCTGCTGCCGCGCGCCCGGCCGCGCTACGCCATGGGGGTGGGCATGCCGGAAGAACTGCCCGAATACGTGGCCCGCGGCGTGGACATGATGGATTGCGTGCTGCCCTCCCGCAATGCCCGCAACGGCTGCCTGTTTACCTCCCAGGGCGCCGTGCGCATCAAGCAGGCGCGCTACAGGGACGATGCCCGGCCGCTCGATCCGCAGTGCCGGTGCTATACTTGTACGAGTTTCTCGCGAGCCTATCTCCGCCACCTTTTTCAGGCTGGAGAGATCCTGTACGCCGCGCTGGCGACGCTCCACAATGTCAAGCGCTACCTTGACATCATGCGTGAGATCAGGCACGCTATACTATCGGGTAGATATCCTGAATATTTGCGAACCGTACGCTCCGCGCCGGTTGAAATCGAGTAGTTTGCCAACGTGGTCCTAAATCTGATTCTCCAATCGATGCCCTCAGGCAGTTCCCTGCTGGGCTTCCTCCCCATTCTCCTGATTTTCGGAATCTTCTATTTTCTCCTGTTCCTTCCCATGCAGCGCCAGAAGAAGAACCAGCAGAAGATGTTGAGCTCGTTGCAGAACGGGCAGACTGTGCTCACCAGCGGCGGCATAGTCGGGACCATCATTTCAATCGGCGACGACGATACGCTGGTGCTGCGGGTGAAGCCCGACAATATCAAGCTCCAGGTGGCCCGCAGCGCGGTTTCCAACCTGGTGACCGAAGGCAAGAAATAAACAGCAGGACAATAACATAGCAAGGCAAAATCCGCATGCGAAAAAATGTGACGGGTAGGACCGTAGTCATCGTTGTGACGATCCTGGTATGCGTGTTCGGCATCATCGGCTTTCCCAAATCGGGCGCCGCGTTGATGGAGAATCTGCGCCACAACATCCGGCTGGGGCTGGACCTCAAGGGCGGCAGCCACCTGGTGTTGCAGGTGCACGTGCAGGACGCCATCAAGACGGAGGCCGATGGAGCCATCGAGCGCATGAAAGAAAATATGCGCAAGCAGGGCATCGACTACACCAGCATCGACCGCAACGACCCGGCTACGGTGGAGGACGCCGACAAGATCGAGATCGACGTGAAGGGCGTTCCGGAGAAAAAGACTACCGCTTTCCGGAGCATGATCGCGGAGCTTTTCAGCCAGTGGACCCTGACCCCCGTCAACTCCACCGATTACCGTCTGAATATGCGGCCCTCCGAACTAGTCACGCTGAAGCGCGATACCGTGGAGCGCTCCCTGCAGACCATCAGCAACCGCATTAACCAGCTTGGCCTGACGGAACCCACTGTGCAGCAGTATGGCCAGGCGGGCACGGATTACGAAATCCTGGTGGAGCTTCCCGGAGTGGACGATCCGGCGCGGGTGAAGGAAATCATGCAGACCACCGCGCAACTGGAGATCACGGATGTGAAGGAAGGTCCCTTCCAGAGCCGCGAGGCAGCCCTGGCGCAGAAAGGTGGAATCCTGCCGCTGGGTACCAAACTGGTGCGCGAACCACCCCAGGGCGACCGCGGAGAGAGCTGGTTCCTTCTGGCCAAGTCGCCCGTGATTCGGGGCACCGATGTGCGCAACGCGCGGGCGGGGCAGGATGACATGCGCAAGTGGGAAACGAGTTTCACCCTCAGCCCGGACGCCGGCAAACGGTTTGGCCGCTATACGGAGAGCAATATCGGAAACCGGCTGGCGGTGGTGATGGACAACTCGATCCACAGCGTGGCGGTCATCAAGGGGCGCATCGAGGATAGCGGCCAGATCGAGAACATCGGCACCGAGCAGGAGGCCTCCGACCTGGCGCTGGTGTTGCGGGCGGGCGCGCTGCCGGCCACCATCCAGATCCAGTACGAGAATTCCGTGGGACCGTCGCTGGGCGCCGATTCCATCCACGCGGGCATCGTGGCGGGCCTGGCCGGACTGGCGGCGGTGATCGTGGTGATGCTGGTCTATTACAAGCGCAGCGGCGTGAACGCGGTGCTGGCGCTTTTCCTGAATACCGTGATCCTGATGGCGGCGCTGTCGTACTTCAAGGCCGTTCTGACGTTGCCGGGTATCGCCGGTGTGATCCTGACCATCGGTATGGCGGTGGACAGCAACGTACTCATCTTCGAGCGTATCCGCGAAGAATTGCGGTCGGGGAAGGCCATCGTGTCGGCCGTGGATGCGGGTTTTTCGAAAGCCTGGTGGACCATTGTCGACACGCACGTCACCACCGTGGTTTCCTGCGCTTTCCTGTTTATTTTCGGAGAGGGGCCGGTCCGGGGCTTTGCCGTGACCTTGACCATTGGCCTGATCGCCAACGTGTTCACGGCTGTGTTTGTTTCGAAGGTGATCTTCGACTACGAGTTGTCCGGCCGCCGGCAACCGGCGGAGTTGAGCATATAGAGAATGACTGAGCCATCTTGTGGGGCGGCCAATCATGGCCGCAGCCGGCTTTCAGCCGGCTTGGACACGCTGAAAGCGTGTCCGCGGGCAGGATTGCCCGCCCCACAAAGGGTGGCGTTTGAACGAATGGGAACAATTTTGAAAAAGCCGGTGTCCAAGTTTTGTAAAGCACCGGTATGGCGTAATTCCGATGCAAATCTTTAAGAACACGAATTTCGACTTCCTGCGCTACAAATGGCCGTTCATCGGCGCCTCGCTGGTGCTTTCGGTGGCGGGGATCGGCAGCATCATTGCCCACGGCGGGCTGCGCTACGGCATCGACTTCAAACAAGGCACGCAGATGACCGTCAAGTGGAACGGCGCGCCTCCTGAAGACAAGATCCGGGCCGCGCTCTCCAAGAAGATCAGCGGCGAAGTCACCGTGCAACCGTTCACCGACGTCGGCTCCAGGGACGAGATTGCGATCGGCACCGAGCGCATGGGCGAGCAGCAGATGAACGCGGCCCGCAAAGCCATGCAGGACACGCTGGAGGCCACCTTCGGCGACCCGCAGAGCGGCAAGCTGGACTTCAACAACGCCGGCGCCGGCGAAATTGCGGACCGCATCACGGTACCGCTGCAGCAGGCGGGCGTGCAACTGTCCGACCCGCAACTCCAGAAGCTGGCCTCCGACCTGCGCACGTTTCGCGATACGCCGCCGCGCTCCGGCTTGATCTCCAGCTTCGATCAACTAAAGGTTGTGCCCGGCGTAAACTCTGCTATTATCAATGTTCTCAAACAGCAATGCTACCTGGCCCCGTTTTCGATTTTGCAGGTGGAAATGGTCGGGCCCAAGGTGGGCGCGGAGTTGCGCACGAAGGCGGTTCTGGCCACCCTTTACGCGCTGGGTGGAATGTTGGTATATATAGCGTTTCGCTTCGAATGGATTTACGGCGTGGCGGCGGTGGTTGCGTGCTTCCACGACACGATCATCACGATCGGGCTGTTCTCCCTGTTCAACAAGGAGATCACGCTCACGGTGATCGCGGCTTTGTTAACGCTGGTCGGGTATTCCATGAACGATACGATCGTCATCTTCGACCGCATCCGCGAGAATCTGAAATTGCTGCGCCGCGAGCCTCTGGAATCGCTGATCAACAAGAGCGTCAACCAAACGCTGAGCCGGACCGTGATGACCTCCGGCCTGACGTTCTTGACCGTGATCGCGCTTTTCCTGTTCGGCGGGCCGGTGCTGCATGGCTTTTCCTTTGCATTGGTGGTAGGTATTATTATCGGTACGTACTCTTCCGTTTTCGTGGCCAGCCCGATCGTGCTGTTCTGGCACAATTGGGCGGACAGCGGGAAGAGGACGGCGCCGGTTCCGGTGGCGGCCGCCAAGCCGCCGCAGCCGGCCAGAAAGAGTTCGACCAAAGCCGTGAAATAGCAACTTTTGGAGGTTTTTATGTTTGAGCAAACATTCGTGGACGGGGGCAAGACCCGCAAGGGCTGGACCGTGCTGGTATCTTTCATCGCCCAGATGATCGTGCTCGCGATTGCGATCCTGATCCCCATGATTTATTTCGATGCCTTGCCCAAGAGCCAGTTGACCAGCTTCCTGGTGGCGCCTCCGCCACCGCCGCCGCCTCCTCCTCCGCCGGCCGCCGCTCCGCCCAAAGTCGTCAAAATCATTCCGCGCCAGTTCGACGCCGGCCGCCTGATGGCCCCCAAAGCGGTCCCCAAGGAAGTGGCCATGATTAAAGAGGAAGAGCTGCCTCCGCCGTCTTCGGGCGGTGTGGTCGGCGGCGTCCCCGGCGGCGTTCCGGGCGGCACGGCTGGCGGCGTCATTGGCGGCATCATCGGATCGGTCCCCACCGCCGCGCCTCCCCCTCCTCCTCCTCCTCCCTCCGCTCCGAAACCGGTGACCCCGCAACGTATTCGCGTGGGCGGCAACGTGCAGCAGGCCAAGCTCATCCGCCAGCCCAAGCCGATTTATCCGCCGCTGGCCAAGCAGGCGCGTATTTCCGGCGTCGTAAAATTGAACGCCATCATTGGCAAGGATGGTACTATTCAGAATCTGACGGTCGCCAGCGGACATCCTCTGCTGGTGCCGGCCGCCATGGAAGCGGTGAAACAGTGGGTGTATCAGCCGACTCTTCTCAACGGGGAGGCGGTGGAAGTGGTAACTCAGATCGATGTGAATTTCACGTTGAGCCAGTAGTAGCGTTAAACTAATTCAACTCGCAGGAGAACAGGACAATGCTTTTGCAAACGCAGGTTTGGGCGTTTTTATTACTACAGGAGCAGGGCCCCATCGGATGGGACCCCCGCTCTTTGTGGGCACAGATGGGCATTCCCGCCAAACTGGTGGTGATCCTTCTGTTCCTCATGTCGGCCTGGTCGATCGGCGTCATGATCGACCGTTTGCTGGCCTATAGCGCCGCGCGCAAACAATCGCGCGCCTTCGCGCCGGCCGTGGCGGGCGCCTTGAAAGAAGGCAAGTTGGACGAAGCGATCAAGATCGCCGACCGGTACAAGAAGAGCCACCTCGCCAAAGTGGTGGTGGCTGGACTGCAGGAGTTTCAGGCTCACCAGATGAGTTCTGAAATTTCCGGCGATGACATCGAGGCCTCGCAACGGGCCCTGGAGCGCGCCGAAGCCATCGTGCATGCCGAACTGAAGCGCGGTATCAGCGGCTTGGCGACCATTGGTTCGACAGCCCCCTTCGTGGGACTGTTCGGAACGGTGGTGGGCATCATCAACGCGTTCAAGGGGATTTCGACCGAGAAGTCCACCGGTCTGGGCGCGGTGGCCGGCGGTATTTCCGAGGCCCTGGTGACCACAGCTATCGGACTTTTCGTGGCTATCCCCGCGGTCTGGATGTTCAACTACTTCACGGGCAAGATTGAAGCCTTCGACGTGGAGATGGGCAACTCCAGCTCCGAGCTGATCGACTACTTCCTGAAGCGGTCGCAGCGGGCCGCTGCGCGTAAGTAATGGTAGGACAGGCTTCAGCCTGTCGGTTTTTGTGGTAGGACAGGCCTCCTGGCCTGTCGATTTTGAAGGCGAGTTGAATAGGGGTGTAGGGGTGTCCCGGCTCTCTCCGGGACGCCCCAGACCCAGCCTGAACTGGAGGCTCTACAATGTCGGTAATTTTTAAGCTGAAATCCCCGCCGCCGGTGGCCGACATCAACGTCACGCCCATGGTGGACGTGATGCTGGTGCTGCTCATCATCTTCATGGTCATCACGCCTATGTTGTCGAAGGGCATCAGCGTGGATATGGTCAAGACCGTGAACCCGGTCCCCATGCAGGCCGCCGATAAGAGCGATGCCGTTATCGTAGCGGTCACGCGCGACGGCAAGACGTACCTCAATACCACCCAGATGGCCGCCGATCAGCTTCCCGGCAAAGTCAAAGACATTTTGACGAACCGGTTGGACAAGATGTGCTATGTCAGGGCGGACTCTCGCGCGCGGTATGAGAAGGTCGTGGACGTGGTGAACAATCTGCGCGCGGCGGGCGTCGATCAACTTGGGCTGCTCACCGAGCAGATGCAACAAAAGAAGACGCCGGGTGCGGCTGCGCCGACCGGGCAGTAGACAGAGTTTTTTGGCCGGAACTGAAAAGGAGTAATTCATATGGCGATGGCAGTAGGGGGATCGGGCGGCGCGATCTCCAATATCAACATGACGCCCATGATTGACGTGCTTTTGGTGTTGATCATCATTTTCATGGTGATTACCCCGCTCACGCCGAAAGGGCTGGAGGCCTTGGTTCCGCAACCGCCTCCGCCGGGCACACCGCCGGCCTCGGATACACGCACCGTGGTGATCGTGATCAACAAGGACAAAACCTACATGATCAACCAGGAGCCCACGACGGAGGCGACCCTGGGTCCGCGGTTGGAGGAAATCTTCAAGACGCGCGCCGAGCGCGTGGTGTTCGTTAAGGGCGATAACGACCTGGAATTCCAGTATGTGGCCAAGGCCATCGATATCGCGCACGGCGCCGGGATCGATAAGGTCGGGCTGATGACGCCGCAAATGGAGGCCGGACAGTAATGAAAAGCAAAGCCGTTGTGGTGCTGGCGATCGCCGCGATGACGGTGTTCGCTACCAGTTGCAATAAACTGAAGGCGCGCGACCAGTTGAATAAAGGCGTGCAGGCCTTCAAGAGCGCGCAGTATCCGCAGGCGGTGGAGCGCTTCAAGACAGCCGTCGAGTACGATCCCACCTTCGCCACCGCAAGGTTGTATTTGGCGACGGCTTACATGCAGCAGTATATTCCCGGCGCAGAGTCCCCAGAGAACGTGCAGATGGCCACGGCGGCCTACGACCAGTTTCAGAAGGTCCTGGACCAGGACCCCAAGAACGAACTGGCTGTCGCCTCCATCGCCTCGCTGCTCTTCAACGAGAAGAAGCTGGACGATGCCAACCAGTGGAACCTGAAGCTGATTTCCCTCAATCCCAAAAATAAGGAAGCCTTCTATACATTGGGCGTGATTGCCTGGACCAAGGCGCTGGTATCGGACGGGGAAGCCAGGGCCAAACTGGGCATGAAGCCCGACGATCCCGGCCCGCTGAAGGACAAGAAGGTGCGCGTGGAGGTGGCCGCGAAGAACGAGCCCATAGTCGAAGAGGGCATCAAGGACCTCGACAAAGCCCTCCAGCTCGATCCCGAGTACGATGACGCCATGGCGTACGAGAACCTCCTCTTCCGCCAGAAGGCCGACCTGGAAGATTCTTCGGATGCCTATAAGAAGGACATCGACAAAGCGAACGACTTCTTCCAAAAGACCATCGACACCCGGAAGATCAAGGCCGAGCGGAAGCCCGTCGGCGGCGGCATCACGGCAGACACAAAGTAGCAGCCTGTAACCACAAATGGACACAGATGAACACGGATAAGAGACCAGGATTGGGAGGGTTTTATCTGTGTGCATCTGTGTCCATCTGTGGTTTCATTTAGAAGTTTCTCCTTGAAACCAGCAATGCACACGCTGGTTCTGGCTCTCCTGCTGCTCGCGATTCTGGCCTTCCTCTCCCCCATTGTCCGGAACCGCGCACGCACGTGCCTGGAGTCGCGCCCGGCGTGGCTGTTCGCCGTGCCGGCCGCCTTGACCCTGCTCTTTAGCGGGCTGGCATGGGCAGGCGATGCCTTCAGCATCCCGCTGGCACTGCTGGTTCTGGCGTACACTTTCGCGCCGGTGACGGCCGCTTACGTGCAAGGTCCCGGAGGGAGGCCCACCTGGCTCGATTTCGCCATCATCCTGATGCTCTGGCTGCCCCTTGAGTTTTCAGCGGGACAACACCTCATTCCCAAGCCCGCGCAGGGCTTCCTGCACAGCGTGGCCTATGCTATCGCGATCCTCCTGGGCCTCACCATCTTCCTCGGCTTCCGCGCGTTGCCCGGCATGAAATTCAACCTGCCCTCCGCGCGCGATCTGGCTTACGGCGCCGCGGCATTCCTGGTCTCGGCGCCCATCCTCGTCGCAGGCGGCCGGCTGCTCGGTTTCATCCCGCCGTTTCATGCGCCCGCGCATCCCTCGGCGGGCGGCA
>OBLU010002158.1_pt1 | contig 18217 bp, 26 predicted proteins | sample 1518681 | NCBI WGS metagenome assembly OBLU01 (sample SAMEA3539304, study PRJEB22396) | soil metagenome | biome: tundra; feature: field; material: soil | place: USA | collected 2010-05 | depth 0.15 m | reverse complement strand
GCACGCCGATGCCCTGGTCGAGACACAGCTTCAGCATCTCGCGCTCTTCCTCGCGGTACAGGAGGTTGTAGTGCGGCTGCATCGTCACGAACCTCGCCCAACCATGCATCTCCGACGTATACAGTGCCTTCGAGAACCGCCAAGCCCACATCGACGACGCCCCGATGTATCGCACCTTGCCCGCGCGCACCACATCGTTCAGCGCCTCAAGCGTCTCCTCGATCGGCGTCGACTTGTCCCAGCGATGAATCTGGTAGAGATCGACGTAATCCGTGCCCAGCCGTCGCAGACTCTCGTCCAGTTCGAAAAAGATCTCCTTGCGCGATAGCCCGCCGCCGTTCGGTCCATCGCGCATCACGCCGTTCAGCTTGGTCGCGATCACCACATCTTCGCGCTTCGCATTCACCTTTAGAAAGCGCCCCAACACCCGCTCGCTGTCACCAATCGCGTAGACATTCGCCGTGTCGAAGAAGTTGATCCCTGCGTCCAGAGCCTGGCGGAAGAATGGCTCGCTCTCCTGCTCGTTCAAGCTCCACGACTGGCTGCCCGGCCGCAACGGCCCCGCCGGCGGCACACCATACGTCATGCACCCCAGGCAAATCCGCGAAACCTTCACCCCAGTCCGACCCAGATTTACATACTCCATGGTCCTTTTCCTTTGTCGTTTCGAAGGGATTGCCTGCCGACTACAAGATGCCGCGACTAGTTCACCGGAATCGGGAGCTGCCTGTCTTTCACGATGAGGGTGATCGAATCGAGGCTCCACGCAGCATTCTTTTCGAGCGCGGTGACGTCAACTTCGCCCTTACCCCTGCTGCCCCGCAAGGCAAAGGAGAAGTCGCCGGTGCCATCTTTGCCTTCTTCATGCGTTTAAAAGCTCCATTCGGAACCAAATGTGAGCCCATTGCCGATCAAGTCACGGGCCGCAGTGCTAGCGCGAACGCAGTTCTCAGCCTGTGGCTTGATGACAAGATGCAGCGGGCTATTCCTTTCCCAATGCAGCATCAGAGGAAACAGAATTGCGAGACCAACGAGCATGATCAAAGCAAAGCGCACGATCTTGTAAATCGGCACTCTGCCGGTAAGAAGCAGGTACAGGCCGCGTAATTGCCGGAACCACGCCCAGCCAATTAGAGCCAGTGCAACCAATAAGAGAAAAACAAAACCAAGAGCGACCAGAACTTCCCGCATCCAAGACCCTCTACGCTTCCATTGCGCCCGAGTATACCGCCATTCCCGCCACCGCATCCACGCCCATCGCATCCAGCGCGTCCACCTCCGCGCGCTCCTTAATGCCGCCCGCGACAATCAACTGCTTCGCCGTACACGCGCGCAGCACCGCCGCAACGTCCATCGGGAAGCCCTGCATCGTGCCCTCGGTATCCACATGCGTGTAGAGAAACGCGGCGCACGAGTCCTCAAGCCACGTCACGGCCTCCTCCGGCGTCAGGTCCACCGAGTCTTTCCACCCCTTCACCGCAACGCGGCCGCCCTTCGTGTCCACCGAGAAGCACAGCGCCTCTTCCCCCAGCACGCGCTTCAACTCCTCCCCAAACTCGAGCCGAATCAGCTTGTGCCGCCGCTTCACCAGACCTGCAGCCGGTGGCCCATCGTATGGGGCAGGGGGCGTTCCCTCCTGCGCCCCAAACAAGCTTGACCCGTAGATCACCCGCTTCGCCCCCGCGTCCAGCAGGCGACGGCCATCTTCCGCGGTCTTCAGCCCGCCGCCCACCTGGCACGTCAACCGTCCGCAGATCATCTCGATCAACGCGCGATTCTCGCCCTGCCGCATCGCCGCATCCAGATCGATCAACTGCACCAGCGGATACTTCGCGAACCGCTCAATCCAGTACTCAAAATCATCAAACGCGAGCTTCAGCTTCTCGCCCTGGACAAGCTGCACAATCCGCCCGCCCATCAAGTCAATCGAAGGAATCAACATGCATCTATTGTCTCAGGCACAGGAATGCCGGGAACAGAGCCTCTGCTCCCATTCCTGCCGTAGTCTCTTTCTGATCGGTCTATGTGGTTGCAACTCGGCGCTGTGGTTGCAACTCGGCGCTAAGCTTCCAGCTGTCCCGCCCGCACCACGTCCACCTGCCGCGGCGGAACTACCGCCAAGCGATGCACCTCAAATTGAAAAAAGAGAACTCCGCGCGTGTCTGTCTCCGCGACGCGATAAAACGCACTCTCACGGCCCACAAAGATACATCCGCCCTGCGGCCGCCAGATCAGGAACTCATCCGCGATCTTGTCCAGCAAAGGAAACCATCCCCTGACATTGATCTTCTCTTCAGCCGGAGTATCCCTCCAACTTGCGACCGGCCATATCTGCTGCTTGCCTTTCACCGTGAACGCTGCATAGTTGTCGCTGCGGCGGCTGACCTGACAAATATGCAATTGATCCAGTTCTTCCGGATGAACGCGCAGTTGCAGAATATCAAGCATGGATCTTCCTTTCGCTCGGCTCAGTTCCAGGTTGCACTCGGACGGTAACCCTAACTATAGACAAACCCGCGTGCGGAAACACAAAAATCTTCCGCGTCGGGAATCACCCTGCAAAACAACCATCGCACTTATTCGTTTCATCCGCGTAAATCGCGTCAGCACGGCAAACGCACACTGACTCCAGACCTCTGTAATACACCTTTCAACTCGCGCGAGTCCGTAACACCAAAGTGGAATATACTCGCCGCCAGCGCCGCATCCGCCTTGCCCCGCCCGAAGACCTCTGCAAAGTGTTGCGCACTTCCCGCCCCGCCGCTCGCAATCACCGGAATCTGCACCGCCTCGCTCACCGCCGCCGTCAGTTCGCAATCGAACCCGCCACGCATCCCGTCGGTGTCCATGCTGGTCAGCAGAATCTCACCCGCCCCACGCGACTCCGCTTCGCGCGCCCACTCCACCACGCGCAGTCCGGTCGGCTTGCGCCCGCCGCTGACGTATACCTCCGCATCCTCCACACCCTTCGCGCCGCGTCGCGCATCAATCGCCACAATCACCGCCTGCGCGCCAAAGCTCGCGCCAATCTCGCCAATCAATTCCGGCCGCGCAATCGCCGCCGAATTGATGGATACCTTGTCCGCCCCAGCCGTAAACACCGCCTCCGCATCCTCCGCGGTACGAATCCCACCGCCCACGGTGAACGGCACAAACAGCTTGGCCGCCGCGCGCCGCACCGTCTCCAGCAGCGTCCCGCGGCCCTCGTGCGTCGCGGTAATGTCCAGCAGCACAATCTCGTCCGCGCCCGCCGCCGCATGCCGGTGCGCCAGTTCCGCCGGATCGCCCGCATCGACGATATCCACGAACTGGACGCCCTTGACCACCCGCCCGCCCCGCACATCCAGACACGCAATAATCCGCTTCGTCAGCATCTACCCCTCACAAACTTGAAAGCTTGTCATCCTGAGCGAAGTAACTCGCGTGCTTGCGAGTTACGCAGTCGAAGGACCCCGACGAATCCCGTACAACCACGTCCGCCCGTACCTTTCTGTCCGAGGCAACCGCCTACAACTCCACAAAATTCCGTAGCACCCGCAAGCCCACCTCGGCCGACTTCTCCGGATGAAACTGCACGCCCATCACATTGTCGCGTTCGACAGCCGAAGTAAACGCCCCGCCATACTTCGTCACCGCCGCCGTATCCACGCTCACCGGCGCCCGCCACGAATGCGTGAAGTAAACAAACGAACCCTCCGCGACACCCCGCAGCAGCCGCGAATCCGGCCGAATCTGCTCCAGCGAATTCCAACCCACATGCGGCGACTTCAACTCCGCACCCTCATACACCGCCGGAAACCGCTCGCACTGCGATGCGAAGTGGCCGAGGCCCTCCGTCTCCGGCGCCTCGGTCGACCCCTCATACAGCCACTGCAACCCCACGCAAATCCCCAGAAACGGCGTGCCCTTCGCCACCGCCTCGCGCACCGCCTCCGTCAGTCCCAAATCCTTAAGCAACTGCGTCGCCTGAAAATGGCCCACCCCCGGCAGCACAATCTTCTCCGCCCGCAGCACCTCCTCTGGCGATTGCGTCACCACCACATCGCGCGCATCGAGATAGCGCAGCGCCTTCACCACGCTCGTCAAATTCCCCGCCTTGTAATCAATGACTGTAATCATTGTGTTATGAGGTGGACACTTATGTTGTCGATCTTGTTTGTTAGCAAGTTGCTCTGACCGCAGTGCCGACAGACGATTTGCAAGTTTTCTGAATCGAGCCACTGAATATCGATAGTTTGCTTAAAACCGTAAGTCTCAAAGACGGTATGGGAATTGAGATCACCAGTCGAAGGAATAAGTACATCATGTGTCTTCATAAAAGGCGCGAACAGTTTTGAACGTGAGTAGACAGCCGCCCAGTATGTATTGTCCTGATTACGTCTATTGATTTCCTCAACTCCAAGCCAACCGCGCACACAGAACCCTGCATAGATGGTGACGATCACACTCAACCTCACTAATGTCCAGCGTCTTGTCATTACAGCAATCCCTTCGTACTCGGCAGCATCTCTCTCATCCGTTCATCCCGCGAGCAAGCCCCGCGCATAGCCCGCGCGAACGCCTTGAAAATCGCCTCGATCTTGTGATGATTGCTGCGCCCATACATCGTCTTCACATGCACATTCGCCTTCGCACCGCGCGCAAACCCATCGAAGAAATCCGCCACCAGCTCCGCCTGAAAGTCCCCCACCAGCGGCACCGTCACCTGGTCGTCGACCACATACGCCACACGGCCCGACAGGTCCACAGCGGCCACCGCCAGCGTCTCATCCATCGCCATCACAAAGTACCCGGCGCGCAGGATGCCCTTCTTATCGCCCAGCGCAATGCCAAACGCCTCGCCCAGCGCGATCCCCACATCCTCCACCGTGTGGTGCTGATCCACATCCAGATCGCCCTTGCACGTCAGCGTCAGATCGAACCCGCCATGCCGCGTAAACAGCTCCAGCATGTGGTCGAAAAATCGAATGCCCGTCGACACCGAATACGCGCCCTGCCCATCAATGTTCAGCGTCAGCGCGATCTGCGTCTCCGTCGTATTCCGTTCGACCGTGCCAGTGCGCACGTCCTTCAATTCGTCGCTCATAGTCCCCGCTTCTTCAGCTTCTCAAACTGAACCAGCGCAAACGCCAGCAAGAGAACCATCACGGTAATCCAGCACCAGATCAGGATCGGGTGGCCCTTCAGCAATACTGGCCCGCCCGCCATGCACGCGACTCCCGCGCACAACGCGACCACTCGCTTCCGCTCCGGGCTCAGTTCTTTCCCTTGTCTATTCAAAGTCGCGTTCTCCTTCCGCTGTCTTACCTTGCGCCGTCACACCCTCGTCCGGCGTCCATCCAATCTCGGCCAGTGACTCCTTCAGCGCCGCCAACCCGCGCGTCACGTGCTCCTCCACGCCAATCGTGATGCGCACGTATCCATCGCACCCCGGATCGGTCGAGCGATCGCGCAGCAGCACTCCCCGCGCCCGCATCGCCTTCACCAACTCCGCGTGCTTCGTCCCAATCTTCATCAACACAAAGTTCGCGTGGCTGGGAAAGAACTCCACGCCCAGCCCGCGCAATCCGTCCATCATGCGCCCCAGCCCCACACGCACCTGCTCGGCGTACCACGCAACATACGCATCATCCGCCAGCGCCACCGGCAGGCAGTCCAGCGCCACGCCGTTCACGTTGTACGGTGAACTCACCTTGCGCACATACTTCATCAACCTCGCATCACCCGCGAGCAAGCCGATGCGCAGATTGGCCAACCCGTATGCCTTCGAAAACGTCCGCGCCACCAGCAGGTTCGGCACCTTACCCACATGCGCCAGCAGCGACTCGCCGAAGAAATGGTAGTACGCCTCATCCACCATCACCACTGCCTGCGGAGCGGCCGCGCAGATTGCCAGCAAATGCTCCCGGCTCACCACCGCACCCGTAGGATTATTCGGCGAGCACACTACAATCAGCTTGGTCCGCGGTGTAATCGCCGCCACAAAACGCTCGTACGGAAACTCCAGCGACGCGTCCGCTTGCACCTTCTTCACGTGCGCCGTCATCATGCCCGCGCTCACTTCATACATGAAAAACGTCGGCGTCTGAATCAGCGCTTCGTCATCCTCTTCCAGAAACGCGGCGCATACCAGGTGAATCGCCTCATCCACGCCATTCGTCAGCAGCACCTGGTCCGCCTGCAACCCTAAGTGCGCCGCCGCAATCTTCTCCACGCCCTCCCGCTCGGGATACTTGGTCAGGCCCTCCGCGGTCGTCTGCCTCAACCGCTCAATCACCTTCGGCGATGCAGCAAACGTATTCTCGTTGAAGTCCAGTCGCAATGCATCGCGCCCAGCCAGCGGCGGATGATACTCCGGCATCGCCAGCACAGCCTTGCGCGCCCGCGGTATCACCGTCGCGCCTTTCAAACTCTCGACCTCTGCCACAATCGCCATCCTCGCCCCAGTCACTTCCCACTGCCTTATCTCATCCGCACGCGCACGCTCTGCGCATGTCCCATCAAACCCTCGGCCTCCGCCAGTGCAATCACATGCGGCCCAACCGCGCGCAACGCTTTGCGCGTGTACTCCTGCACCGTAATCACCTTGACGAAATCCATCACACTCAATCCGCCACGCACGCGGCCAACGCGCCCGGTCGGCAGCACATGGTTCGGCCCGGAGATGTAATCCCCCATCGACTGCGGCGAATACGCACCGACAAACACCGAGCCCGCATTGCGCACCCACTTCAAATCCGCCGCCGCATCCACCGTCAAGTGCTCCGGCGCCAGCCGGTTCGTCAATGCTCTCGCTTCCGCAACCGTTTCCGTTACAAAAATGCATCCCTGCGCCGCCAGCGACTTCTGCGCGATCGAATTCCCTTTCGCCTGCGCCTTCACCTCGGCCTTCACTGCCTCCGCCAGCGCGACACTGCTGGTAATCAGCACCGCGAGAGCCTCAGGATCATGCTCCGCCTGCGCCACCAGATCCGCCGCAATCCCCGCCGCGTCGCCCGTTTCGCTGGTCACTACAATCTCCGTCGGACCCGCGGGCATGTCGATGCCGCACTCCTGCGACACCAGAATCTTCGCAGCAGTCACAAACAGATTCCCCGGCCCGACGATCTTGTTCACCCTCGCAACCGTCTCCGTCCCATAGGCCATCGCAGCGATCGCCTGCGCTCCGCCCACGCGGTAGAACTCCGACACACCCGCCAGCCACGCCGCCGCCATCGTCTCGCGCGCCGGCTTGGGCGAGCACACCACAATCCGCTCCACGCCCGCCACCTGCGCCGGCGTCACCGTCATCAGCAGCGTCGACGGCAGCGGATACCGCCCGCCCGGAACATAGCAACCAACACTCTCCAGCGGCCGCACAATCTGCCCCGTCTTTACACCTGGCCCCGGAGCAATCGTCCACTCCTTCGGCTTCTGCGCCTCCGCGAAGGCGCGGATATTCGCGCGCGCCGTCCGCATTGCCAGCTGCAACTCCGGCGCCGTAGCCTCCCACGCCGCTTTCATCTCATCGCGAGAAACCAGCAGCGCCGCATCCTTCGCCAGCCCATCAAACTTCGCCGCATACTTCCGCAGCCCCGCATCGCCGCGCTTGCGCACATCTGCAATGATCGCAGTTACAGTCTTTTCAACCTTCGATGTGTTGAGCGAGCCACGGCGCTCCAACGCCTCAATCAGCGCGTGCGCCGCGGCCTTCCCTCGCCCAAATGTCTTCACCAGCTTCATCGATCTTCTCCAACCAACAACCTGCAGCGGTCCTACAGAACAACCTTGCTCAGCGGATACTCCACAATCCCCGTCGCGCCCGCGGCCTTCAGCTTGGGAATCACGTCCCGCACCACGGTCTCATCGAGAATCGTGTTCAGCGCAACCCACGCCGGATCGCTCAAATGCGAAATCGTAGGAAAGTTCAACGCCGGCAACTGCGCCAGAATCGCGTCCAGCTTCTCCTTCGGCGCGTTCATCATCAGGCCCACGCGTCCCTGCGCCGCAATCGCCGCATTCAGCATCAGAGAAATGTTCTCGATCTTCTTCCGCTTCCACTCGTCCTTGTACGCCGCCTTGTTCGCGATCAGCTGCGTCTCCGACTCCATCAACGTCTCGATAATCCGTAGCCGGTTCGCCCGCAAACTCGACCCCGTCTCCGTCACCTCGACGATCGCATCGGCCAGCGTCGGCGGCTTCACTTCCGTCGCGCCCCAGCTAAACTCAACCTTCACCGGAATATTCTTCCCCGCAAAGTAGCGCTTGGTAAATTCCACCAATTCCGTCGCAATCACCTTGCCCGCCAGGTCCTCCGGCTTCTGAAACGGCGAATCCTCCGGTACGCACAGCACCCACTTCACCTTCTGCCGGCTCACCTTCGAGTAGGTCAGGCTCGTGACATACTCGACGTCCGTCTCGTTCTCCTGCACCCAGTCGTTGCCGGTCAGGCCTGCGTCCAGCGCGCCTTTTTCCACGTACCGCGCCATCTCCTGCGCGCGCACCAGCATGCACTCAATCTCGTCATCGTCAATGCCGGGGAAGTAGCTGCGCCCGTTCGCCGAGATCCGCCAGCCGGCGCGCTCGAACAGCGCAATCGTCGCATCCTGCAAACTGCCCTTCGGAATTCCCAACTTCAGCTTGATCGCCATTATTTGCTCTCCACGGCTTTTGTAACCGTAATTGGTTTCGTAAAGCAGCTCACCGTGCCCTCGTGGCACACCAGGCCGTCGCCCTCCACCTTCACCGTGAACAGCAGCGCATCGTTGTCGCAATCCGTCGCCGCGCTGATCACGCGCAACCGGTTGCCGCTGCTCTCGCCCTTCATCCACAGCTTCTGCCTCGTCCTGCTCCAGAACGTCACATAGCCCGACTCCAGCGTCTTCTGGTAGCTCACCTCGTTAAGGAATCCGAGCATCAGCATCTCGCCCGTCTTCGCGTCCTGCACTATGCCCGGGACCAGTCCGTCCATCTTGGCAAAATCGATTCTTGGTGCGTCCTTCACTGCGTCCATCGTGTCTCTCGCTTTCTTAGCTCGTCATTATTCTGGTCCGAAGGATCAGAATCTCCGTATTTCATCGTTGCCGGTTTGTGTAATTTGCCTTTGTCTCGTCCCGTCGTCCGCATTCACCCCGCGCGCAGCAAAAAGGCCCGCTCGCGGGTTGCGCGTCAGCGGGCCTTTTCGAATCCTTATGTGCGTTTCGTTATCTCGCCGCACCGGACACAGCCGCCAACACGCAATGCGCATGATGATGGTGGTGCCCGCGATGCTCGATCGAAAAGCTCATCTGCAATTAGGCTACCTTCCGCCCGTTCCCTTTGTCAACGCGCAGCCCGAATGGCCACTCCACATGATCCCGCGCCCTTTCCCTCATTCCAGCATCTATACAGATAGACCGATGCCCCGCACGCAATCCTTCCCGCTCACAAAACTCGGCCAGCTCTACCGCCTCGTCCGCGAAAGCCACCAGCAGCCGCTTCTGGGAGAGCCTCAACTCCCGCCCGTCGCAGTCGACAACGACACCGCCATCACCTTCATCGGGCACTCGTCATTCCTCATCCAGACGGCCGGCCGCGCGCTGCTCGTCGATCCCGTCTTCGCCACTCGTCTCGTCGTACTCCGCCGCCAGCGCCACCCCGGCCTTCGTGTCCGCGATCTCCCGCCCGTCGACGCCGTTCTCCTCACCCACGCGCACATGGATCACCTCAATCGCCCATCGCTTCGTGCCATCACCCGCGCGATGCGTCGTCGCAATCTGCCCGCGCCCATCGCCATCGTCCCCAACGACGTCGAAGACCTGGTCCGCGATCTCGGCTTCGCCCAGGTCCGCTCGCTCCGCTGGTGGGAGTCCACCGAACTCGCAGCACATACCCCCAACACCGCCGCTATCCGGATCACCTCAACCCCCGCCCGGCACTGGGGCGCCCGCATCTTCCGCGATACCCATCGCGGATTCGGCGGCTACGTCCTTCAGTCCTCCGGCACACCCACTCTCTACCACTCCGGAGACACTGCCTACTTCAACGGCTTCGCCGAGATCGGCCGCCGCCTCCAACCCGACATTGCGCTTCTGCCCATCGGGGCTTACTTTCCCGACAGCTACCGCTCGGTCCACACCAGCCCCGAAGAAGCGTTGCAAGGTTTCTTTGATCTCGACGCCAGGCTCATGATTCCGATGCACTACAACACCTTCCGCCTGGGCCGCGAACCCATGGATGAGCCCCTTCCCCGCCTCCTGCGTGCGGCCGCGAGCGCCGGCATCTCCGACCGCGTCGTCCCGCTCGGCGAAGGTCAAAGCTGGTTCGCAAGCGCAACTCGCCGGACCCCTTCCATCGACCCCGACAGGCCCGTAGCCGTTATTGGGCGTTAGACCTCCCTACTTCACCCGGTGCGCAATAATCAGCGCCTTGATCTGCTCATACGCCGGCTGCGGCAGAATTCCCCGCTGCGCCAACTGATTCTTCGCCGTGTACGGCCGCCCTGCAATCACCCGCTGCGCATACGCATCGCCCATCCCTGGCAGCGCCGTCAACTGCGCCGCAGTCGCCGTGTTGATGTCCAGCAGTTCTTTCGACGCGGCAATCTTCTCCGCAATCGTCTGCTGCGGTGCGCCGCTGGTTGCGGTCTGTGCGCAGGCACCCACTGGAGGTGCGAGAGGTAAAGAGAGAAGCAGCGCAACCAGGACGCTGCCGCGAAGTCCACATCCAGCAATCACCTAACAACTCCTGAAAGAATCTCTGCCGTGCAAACAGGAAGCGCTCCCAGCCTACTCCTTCCGCCGTCCCGACCCTGTGAGCGCAATCACCCCCGCGTTGCCCCTTCCCACACGCTCTTCTCCCCCGTCGACTCGCTTGACAAGCCATAATCATTTGGTTATTGTTCTGGCCATGCCGGCCATCACAAACAGTCTCTTCAAGGCACTCGCCGACCCTACCCGCCGCGCCCTATTCGAACGCCTCACCCGCGATGGCGAGCAGACCGTGCATGCCTTGACCAGATGTTCCGGTATCTCCCAGCCCGCCGTCTCCAAGCACCTCGTCATCCTCAAACGCGCCCGCCTCGTGCGCCCCCGGCGGCAGGGCCGCGAGACCCACTACAGCGCCCAGCCGCAAGCGCTCACCCCGCTCATCGATTGGATGACTATCTACGGCGCCTTCTGGCGCGACCGCTTCGATCGCCTCGAAACCCTGCTGAATAGGATGGACAAATGACCGACACCACCGCCACCACCCGCACCGTCGTCGTCGAACGCGATCTTCCCCACTCGCCGGAAAAGATTTGGCGCGCGCTCACGGAAGGCCCTCTGATCGAGGAGTGGCTGATGAAGAATGACTTCCAGCCCGTCGTGGGCCACCGCTTCAATCTGCGCGCAGACTGGGGAGCGGTCGACTGTCAGGTCCTCGCCGTCGAGCCGCACAAAACGCTGTCTTACACCTGGGGGGCCTACGGTCTCGAGAGTGTCGTGACCTGGACTCTCACCCCGACCAGCGAAGGGACCCGCCTGCGCATGGAGCAGTCAGGCTTCCGGCCTGATCAGCAGCAGGCTTACCAGGGCGCGAACTACGGCTGGCAGAATTTCATCGCCAACCTGGAGCGTGTCGTTGGAGGACTGAAATGACCACGAAAACAAGAAACATCGCTTATTGGACTACGACCGCATTCGTAGCGTTTTCGATGAGCGGCGGCATCGCCCAGTTGGCGCGGGTGCCGGGGGTTGTGGATGGCTTTGTGCGCGTCCTTGGCTATCCGCCGTACTTTGTGACGATACTCGGGTTTTGGAAGGTGGCTGGCGCCATCGCGATCCTCGTGCCGCGCTTCCCGCGGCTCAAGGAATGGGCGTATGCCGGCATCTTCTTCGACCTGACCGGCGCGGCCGCATCCTCCGCTGCAGTCGGCGGAGGAGCCTTTCACATCCTCGCCCCTCTCGTCGCTGCTGTGCTTGCTGTGGCATCGTGGGCGCTCCGGCCCCAAAGCCGTACCCTTGGCGTCCTCTTTCCAGCGGCAGATGCCGGCCGGAGCTAACACGAGACGACGACGGCGCGAACGACACCTGGCAGATCTTCCCAAAGCCTCCGCCTGACGTAACGCAGCGACACTATCTGCGCCCACATCACTCATTCCCAGAGGTGAGTTTTCTCGCCCGCCTATTGTGACCCACGCCACTGACACGCCCCATCCACCCGAGCATAATGGGTCCGGAGGCTGAGGTATGACTACCCACCCACTTCCCTTCGCAAGCGCCGTCCCCGTCCGACTCCCCCACGCCGACCGAGTCCTCGTTCCCATCGACTTTTCCGACACTTCCCTCAACGCGTTCAACCGCGCTGTCGCCGTCGCCAAAATCTATCACTCCACCCTCGTCCTCGTGCACGTCATGTCCCACGAAACCGCCAACGGCATGGCGAACATCCTTCCCGGCGCCCTGATGAAGCTGGAACTCGACCTCCAGGACGATCTCGACCACCTGCGCCAGTTGGCCGCCGACCAGGGAGTCTCCTGCGCGGTCCTCTTCCGCAAGGGTCCCGTCCTCGAAAACATCGAGGCAGCCCTCCAACATCAGGCCATCGACCTCCTCGTCCTCGCCACCCACGGAGGCCGTGGCGTTCACGGCGTCTTCCTCGGCTCCACCGCCGAGCGCCTCATCCGCCACGTCACCATCCCGGTCCTCACCGTCGGCTGCGCCCGTAACCAGCCCAATTGGGACGAAAAAGGCGCCCGCCACATTCTCTTCGCCGGCGACTTCGCCCCCGAAACCCTCTGCGGCCTCTCGCTGGCTCTCGGCATCCAGCAAACCACCGGAGCCCGCCTCTCCGTCGTGCAGGTCGTCCCGCGCGGAACCTGCCCCGAAGCCCTTCAAGCCATCCGCGAAGGCATCCAATCCCTCGTTCCGCCCGAAACGCGCATCTACACCCCCTCCGGCCCCGTCGGCAGAACGGTTTGCGACCTCGCCCGCGAACTCGAAGTCGGCCTCGTCTCCCTCGGCGTTCACCGCACCTCCTTCGCCCGCGAGTTCTTCGGAACCGGCCTGCTCGAGATCCTCCTCAACGCTCCCTGCCCGGTCCTCAGCGTCCGCCAGTGCGACCAGTAGCCCCAGTGTCGGCTACCCACCGCAAACACTTCCCAATCAGTAGCTTGCACACTCTTTCTGCAACTTAAGTGGAATAAGAGCTTTCCCGATTCCGCCGATGATAGTACTGTGCCGCGTCAGGTTCACATACCGCGGCGACGCACGATCCTTGGTGCCCTCACACTCGCGTTGGCTGTCTCCGCAGCTCCTGCACAAAGTCCGGCCGCACAAGAACCGTCATCGCCAATCCAGCGCACCGTCCTGCGCACCCTCACCACGCTCCGGGAAGCCCACAGCCTGCCCCCCGATGAGGCCCGCCGCGGCTATCCCACCCGCGCCCTCCTCCACGACCACCTGCAAGCCGCACTCGATCGCAGCCAGCGCTTCCACAAGGGCATCGCCCTGCTCATGCTCGACCTCGACAAGTTCAAGCAGATCAACGACTCCTACGGCCACAGCGTCGGCGACGGCGTCCTGCGCGTCACCGCCGGACGCCTCCGCGCCAACATCCGCAAAACCGACAGCGTCGCCCGCATGGGCGGAGACGAGTTCGTCGTCCTGCTCAACGAGCTCGACCACCCCGGGCAGGCCGAACACGTCGCCGGAAAAATCGTCGCAGCCCTCTCCGAACCCGTCCTCATGGGCAAGCTGCTTCTGCCCGTCTCTGTCAGCATCGGCGTCTGCACCATCTCCGGTTCCGACGAACTCGTCGAAGCCGAAGTTCTGCTCAAGCGCGTAGACGCCGCCATGTACCGCGCCAAAGAGCGCGGCCGCCACTGCTTCCAGGTCTTCACCGCCGACATGATAGTTGCGCCCCAGCCCATCGAAGCCGCGAAAGTCTGAGCCCACCCTCAATCCTCCCCAATCCGCTAAATCCACTCATCCGAGCCGCCAACCTGTAACCTCTGGCACCTTTCCCGGTTCCACCTCCATAGCCCCGCCCACCCCAATTCAGGTAAAGTTGACGTGAGCCGCCCGCGCTCCGTCGCGAATCTATGATCCTCAACCGCCTCCATCTCGAGACCCGCACCGCCCGGCTCACTGCCCTGGCCGTCCTCGCCGCAGGCCTCGCCGGTTGCCAGAGCATGGCTGGCTCCCCCCAGATCGCCCAGGTCCGCGTCATCGACGCCTCCCCCGACGCCCCCGCCCTCGACATCTACCAGAACTCTCCCTCGCAAGTCCCTGCCGCCGGCCTCTACAACATCGGCTTCGGCACCGTCAGCTCCTACATCCCCATCGCCCCCGGCCCCTATACTCACGCCGCCTTCACCGCCGGAACCCAGCAGCAGCTCGCCGCCATCCGCGGCACCTTCTCCACCAATAGCCAGTACACCGTGCTCGCCGGCAACATCGCCGCCAACCTCCAGATGTCGGTGCTCAAGGATCAGTCCACCCCCGCGCCCGCCGGCCAGACCGCTCTCCGCTTCCTCGGCCAGGCCACCCGCACAGGAGCCGTCGACATCTACCTCCTGCCCCCCGGCTTCTCCTTCGCCGGAGCCTCCCCCATCGCCACCGGCGTCGGCTTCGGCTCCAACACCGGCTACCTCACTGCCCCCAGCGGCACCTATTCCATCTTCGCGTTCCCTTCAGGCGCCATCCCCAGTGCCACCACCCCGGCCTACACCGGCCACCAGGTCAACTACCCGGGCACCTCCGTCCGCACGGTCGTCCTCATCGACCAGCCGCCCGCCGGCCTCCAGACCATCACCGCCAACGACTACGACTCCCCCGCCAGCTAATCAGTGTCTGACGAATCGATTGTGTTCTTGTTCTTGCCTCCGAGATAGGCCCGGACTTGATAGGCCCGGACTTTAGTCCGGGCATTTCCCCACTCCCCACCGCTCCGGGCGTTAGCTCCCGGGATATGGTCACCCAGTCGGACCGAAAACCGCAAAATGGGTCGCCACGCCGTCTTCGCCCCAGGGGACGGTACGTAGATCGCAAACCGCCTATGTTATTGCGCAATCACCATCTGCGAAGTGCTGCCCAGACTAAGTACAGTCGAATGCCAGAAGGGGATGCTGAGCGGAAGCTGATACGTCACCTGCACCTGCACCAGGTTTCCCGGGCCATTGCAAACGGCGGGGCTGCAGTCCACCCACGTCGTAGGCTTGGCCGCGCTTGCATTCAGCCAAATCGTGAGAACGTGCATATACGCAGCAGAGTTCAGGCCGGGAAATCCTAGGCTCTTCACATAGGTCTGGACCTGGTCGGCCGAGGCGTTGCAGTTGGTCAGGTTCGAAGTGTTGGTACACGAAGCCGAACCTCGCACCATCGCATAGCGGCTTCCTTCCCGGGCGGCTTCGCAGATGCAGTCGTAGCTGTAGAGCGCGAGCGACATCTGCAGAATCCCAAAGATCAAAGCCAGCACAATGCTGCTCGACAACGCCGTCTCGACCAGGCTCGAGCCCTCTTCGCAAACCAGAATCGCCCCGCTCCCTCCCTCTTGCCGGCCCGTCATTGCAGGCATTCCTGCACCGCATGACCATGCAGCGTAAACGTTCTCGGAATCCCCGGCACATGAATCAGCGGATCGAAAGTCACAACCGTATCCACCGTCAGAATCGTCTCGATATGGTCCCCGGGAGTGGCGCAGTCCGTGTTCAAACAACTCGAGCCGGCGCCCGTGCACGATGCGCCGCTGGAACAAACGCCGGACGTTCTCGCAGTCGCAGTCAGCGACGCGGCCAGGTCGCCCGCATCCAGCGTCGCCGCGGTTTGAATCCCGGTTGCATCCGCGGCGGCAGAAACACTCTGAGCTCCGTAGGCAACACCGGCCCTGGCCGCATTGGCAACCTCGATGGCCGCAAAAGCAACGCGCGCAAATTCCGCCGCCCCCACAAACATCAGAACCAGGATGGGAGCCGTTAACGCAACTTCGATCAGTGCCTGCCCCGATCTGCCTCCTCGAAGCACCCGAAGCACCCTGCGACATTTCAGCCGGATCTGCGTCATCGGTTTCTACTCCACCAAGGTGACGTGTTTCAAAGGCGTAGTGGTCGGATGTTGTGCGCTGTAACTGGGAATCGTCAGGCTCGACGACTTGATATACATGGTGTTCGCATATACCCCCGACGCCGTCACTCCTCCTCCGTTGTCCTGCAGCGATACCTTCGCTCCAGGCGCGTAGATCATCCCGTTCAGCGTCTGGTTGCTGCTGCCAAACTGCACCAGCAGCGGAGTCGTATTCGTCAACGGCTGCAGGATGGCAATCCCGTTGTACGTACCGGAGGTCGGCGCACTGATGTTCAGAATCGAATTCGACGCCTGGTTAAGCGTCCCCGCGCTGCCGCCGACGCCATACAAATCCAAAGTCCCGCCGTTCACCGTTACAGTCGCGCCCGTCGGGATGGTGACGCCTTTCTCGAACACGTACAGGCCCGCGCCCAGGATGGCGCCATTCGCTAAAGTCACCGCCTTCGTGAAGCACACCAGGCCACCCGGCGCCGTATACGATCCGCTCACCGTCGTGGCGGAATTGCTGCTGCTGCAACCGCCCGGCGGCGTCGGCCCGGTGATATTCCCAAAAGGATCGCTGAGCGGGGCAGAGTTCGGAGACATGGCGGTCGGCGTGGTCTGATGCCCCGAGTACCCACCGTAGATATTGAACTGGTCCGCGCTTACTTTGCTGGAGTTGCCCGTGATCTGGACAGCGCTGGGACTGCTCGAGTTGACGTAGATGCCGCAACCGGTCGCTGTGACCTTACTGCTGCCTTGAAGGTGAAAGACGTCGGACGCTGACGGATTCGCGATATAAATGCACGAATCGCTGGCACTGGGCGCGCCCGCCACCGCTCGCGCCGCAACCGTAAACGTAGCGCTATGGGTAAACACCGACATAAACGTAACTGCGCTCGGTGCGCTCACGATGACCTCAAAAAAACCGCTCGCGCCCGTGTCCGGCCCGCTCGCGGGGGGGCTATTCACCGTCACCACGCCCCCGCCAACTCCGTTAGTCACCCCGTTCGCCGACGCCGCAGCCTGAGCTGCCGACGTCGCCGACGAGATCGAACCGTTGTAAAGATAATCCAGCGCCCCCGCGGTTGAGGCTGCATCCGCCGCAATCTGCAGATTTCGCTTCGCTCGATACAGCGACCCTATGTCGATGGCGAACGCCAGAAAGCCCAGCAACACCGGCATCGCTACAGCCATCAAAATTAGCGCCTGGCCGCCGTCCTGCTTCAAAGTCTTCACAAGAACCCTATCGGCAGCGTTTCGCCCACGTTGAACGCCGCTGATCGAACCCGGGTTCGACGCCCGGGTCGAAACGTTCTCCTCCGCCCCCCACCAAGCCTGCCCAAAGAAGCGTCATCTCGACCGGAGCGCAGCGAAGTGGAGAGACCCCCGCATTCGCTTTTGCCATTGCTCCTCCTCCCCACCAGCCGAATTGTGTCAAGTACCCGCGCTCCCAAAACATTTTTTATCGCCCATCCCCACAATCACTTACGCCAAAAAGAAAATTGGCATGGGAGTTATGGTCACCCTGCTACACTTAAGAAGTGGGTTAAAAGAAAAAGGCTCAGCCCCGCGGCTGGGCCTTTCGCATACCGATTGGTATATACTATAGTATATACCAACTTGTAACACCTTTAGCAACTAGACTTTGACTATAAGGGGGAGGGGGGGTACAGGCAGCGTGTCACTCACTGACACTGACCACTCGCATTTGCCCCAACCCCGTCTCCGCTCCAACGCACCCCCGAGGACCGCACCCGTGCCCACTGCAGCCACCGCCGCCACCGACCTCCGCCAGCTCGCCGCCGACGTCCTCGCCCGCGCCCTCCGCGCCGGAGCCACCGACGCCGAAGCCGTCGTCTACGAAGGCGACGAGTTCAACGCCCGCGTCCGCCTCGGCCAGGTCGAAACCCTCAAAGAGTCCGGCTCCCGAGCCGTCGGCCTGCGCGTCTTCATTGCTTCCGGCAAAGCCCAACGCACCGCCAGCACCTCCTCCTCCGACTTCGCCCCCGAATCCATCGACCGCCTCGTCTCGGGAGCCGTCACCCTCGCCCGCATCACCTCGGAGGATCCCTTCGCCGGCCTCCCCTCGCCCGATGCCTTCGGACAGCACGACGTCGCCGCCCAGCACCTCTACTTCGACGACGTCAACCAGCAGCCCCCCGCCGACCGCATCCGTATCGCGCGCGAAGTGGAAGCCGCCGCCATGGCCTTCG
>OBLU010002157.1_pt1 | contig 18218 bp, 18 predicted proteins | sample 1518681 | NCBI WGS metagenome assembly OBLU01 (sample SAMEA3539304, study PRJEB22396) | soil metagenome | biome: tundra; feature: field; material: soil | place: USA | collected 2010-05 | depth 0.15 m | reverse complement strand
CCGCGATGGTCGAGTTCTACCTTTCAGACCACCTACGCCTGGGCCGATCCGTTACGCTGATCGGCGGCGAGCGATTCTCTCTCTACAAAGCCGGGCTCAACGAGTCCGCAATCTATCCCCGCATCGGCGCGACCGTCGAATTGCCTCGCCTCCACTGGGTTTTGCGCGGCTTCTACGGCCACTTCTTTCAGCCTGCGCCCCTTGAAACCGTCTCCAGTTCGGTACTGAACTATGCGAGCAGCCTTGGGTCAGGTGAAAATACCTTTACGCCACTGCCATCGGAGCGCGACGAAGAGCATCAGTTCGGTATTCAAATCCCCTATAGAGGCTGGCTTCTCGACGTTGCCAACGTCAAAAACCGCGTCAACAATTTCCTCGATCACTCCAACCTTGGCGAATCGAACATGTATTTTCCTATCGCCGTTGACGGAGCACTCGTTCGCGCCTGGGAGATGACCGTGCGTTCACCTCAACTGGGCCACGTCGGCCAGTTCCACCTCACCTACTCAAACCAGATCGCTGAGCAGCGTGGAAACATCATTGGGGGCTTTACGTGCGCACTTCCAGGCGATCCGGCCTGTGCACTGGGGCCTGGTTATAGACCCGTCGACCATGACCAGCGGAACACTCTTAACACGGGCTTTATAGCCAGGCTTCCCCTGAATACCTGGTTTTCAACGAATGTCTACTACGGCTCCGGCTTCACGAACGGCCTTGCGGGCTCAGGCGATGGTCCGTACCAAGGCAACAATCTCCCTGTTCATACCACTTTCGATGTATCAGCCGGGCACAGCATTGGGGAGCGCTGGAAGTTCTCAGCCTCAGTGATCAACGTTACCAACCACCGGGTCCTGGAGGATAACTCCGTTACCATTGGGGGCTTCCACTACAACAACCCGAGAATGCTTTCTGCGGAGTTGCGCTACCGCTTCCACTTCTAAGCCCAAATTGTCATCTTTGTGCGCGAACGATCTACCATTGATCCCATGCAGGTGCAAGTGTCCCTGTGACCTCAGTGGTCCGAACGATACAATTGGTGGCGATTGGGACGGCCCTCTCTTGCCAACGCGAAATGAAGAAGGCACTCCCTGAATACAAAGCTCTATGAATCGAATCTCCTTTGAAGAAGTGCAGGAACAGCTGGCAGCGACCCTTCGGAAACTTGGCTTTTCAGACCAACGTGCACAAATGTGTGCGCGCCTGTTTGCCGAAACAACCTGCGATGGCGTCTACACGCATGGGATCAATCGGTTTCCTCGCTTTGTCCTGATGATTCGAAGTGGCGTGGTCGATGCCGCGGCTGGGCCTGAATTGTTGGCGCACTTTGGTGCTATGGAGCGCTGGGATGGACACAGAGGCCCCGGCAATCTCAATGCGTATGCGTGTATGGACCGGGCTCTCGCCCTCAGCCGTGATCACGGTATCGGGTTTGTGACTCTGGGCAACACCAACCACTGGATGCGAGCCGGCACATATGGCTGGCAGGCGGCTAACGCCGGCTTTATTGGCATCTGCTGGACGAATACATTGCCCAATATGCCTGCATGGGGCGGAGTTGATCCATGCATCGGCAACAATCCCCTTGTCATGGCCGTTCCGCGCGAGAAAGGCCCCGTTGTCCTCGACATGGCCGTGTCGCAGTTCTCTTATGGCGCGATTGAAAGCTATAAATTGCGTGGTGAGTTGCTGCCGATTGATGGAGGGTTTGACGCTGAGGGCAACCTGACGCGCGACCCCGCCGCCATTGAGAACTCGCTGCGTCCGCTGGCCATTGGCTACTGGAAGGGTTCCGGACTAGCCGTCGTATTGGACATGGTTGCCGCAATGACTTCATTAGGCATGGCGACCCATCAGCTCACACTGGATCCTCTTCAGGAGAGTGGGATCTCGCAGGTATTCATTGCCATCAACCCCGCAGCCTTTGGGCCCGAGCCGAGGGCCTCGCTGTTAGCTGACGATATCGTTGATTCGCTGCATCGCTCGCGCGCCGCGAAGGAGGGTGCAAAGATACGCTATCCAGGAGAGCAGACTTTACGCATCCGCGCCGAGAATCTTAAACTTGGACTTCCGGTGGATGCTGCGGTCTGGGCACAGATCCTGGCGATGTGAGGGGTATTCACGATGAGCCAAGCGATGAAAGCCGCCGTGCTTCATGGGGCCAGGGATATCCGGATCGAGACCTATCTTCGCCCGGAACTGCATCCGGGGATGGTGCTCCTGCGCAACCGCAAGGTGGGCATTTGCGGGTCAGACCTGCACTACTACGAGCACGGTTACTGTGCGGCCTTTGTGCCCGATCGCCCGTTTGTCCTGGGACACGAACTCACAGCGGAGGTTGCGGCGGTCGCAGACGATGTAGACGCGGTGAAGATCGGCGACCGCGTCACCGTGAACCCCGCGCGCGCTTGCGGCTTCTGCGACTACTGCAAAGCGGGCAGGGATAATTTATGCCGCAAGACTATCGTGATAGGTAGTGCCAGCACGACGCCGCCTACCGATGGCGCTTTTGCCGAATTCGTCATTGTGCGCTCCGATCAATGCCACGTGCTTCCCGCAGAACTGGACGATAGCCTGGGTGCGATGATGGAGCCGCTCGCGGTCGCCATGCATGCGGTCAAGCGCGCCGGCGTTGTCTCAGGAAAGCGAGTGCTTGTAACCGGCGCAGGCACTATCGGGCTGCTTGTCGCGATGGTTGCCAGGGCTTTTGGGGCCGTTCCAGTCGTGGTCAGCGACATCGTCACTGTGCGCCGCTCCAAGGCGATTGAACTTGGCGTTGATGCGGCCCTCGATCCTACATCGGGAGATTTGGCTGACCAGGCGCGTGCCCTTGCAGGCGAGGGATTTGACTTCATCTTTGAAGCATCCGGTTCGCCCAGGGCTCTGCGTGGTGGATTTGACCTGGTGCGGCTCGGGGGAACCATTGTGCAGATAGGCACGCTTGGGACAGGAGACACTCCACTGCCCGCCAACCTCATTATGAACAAGGAGATTAATTTCATCGGCTCCATGCGCTATGGAAATGTCTTTGCCGAGGCAATCCGACTGGCAGCGGCGGGACGCATCAACCTGCGGCCCCTCATCAATGGAGAGTTCTCCCTGGACGAGGCCGTAAAGGCATTTGAATTCGCGGCGGACAAAACCCAATCGTTCAAGGTACAGATTCAGCTTTAAGGATGAGATTCGATTCGCTCAGTGCGGAGGCACGATGGCTACCTTTTTCGAGAAACTCCTTCTCAAGGATCAGGACGAAATCCTGGTGCTGAATGCACCTGAAAGCTTTGAGCCGGAACTGGCCCGCTTGCCCGTCGCCACAGTCCATCGCAGTCTCAGGACGGCCAGGGTGGTCCGATTCTCACTCGCATTTGTCACACGACAAATCGAGGTCGACGCGCTCGTGCCCCAACTCTCGGCCCGAGCGATAGGCGATGCAGCCATCTGGTTTTCCTATCCCAAGGGCACTTCGAAGAAATTCAAGTGCGATTTCAATCGGGATACGGGATGGAGTGCCTTGAACGCTGCTGGATTTGATTGCGTGCGCTCAATCGCCATCGACGAAGACTGGACCGGGCTCCGCTTCCGCCGCAAAGAGTACTTGACATCAAGACGCGTGCGAACTAGCCCGAGTGGAGATCGCTCACCCACAAGACATCAAACAGTGCAGGCAGCACTTCCCCAGCCTTGCCTTCCACCACATGGGTAAACGCTGAAGCATTCAGCGGTGCTTCGGGCCCCACATACACCGTCCGCACCCCGCCCTGCCGCGCCCAATGCACAAAGTTGGCCGCTGGATAAACTGAACCCGATGTCCCCACCACAACCATTAGTGTTGCTTTGTCGATCTCCTTCTGAATTCGATCAATCTCTAGCGGAACCTCGCCAAAGAAGACAATGTGGGGACGCAACCGCCCGCCGCAGACGCAGCGCCCCACCTCGTCGAGGCTCGCATAGACTTTTCGATCGTCTACCGGCGGCCGTCCACACTCGCGCTCGCACCGCGCCTTGGTCAGCTCGCCATGCATGTGCACCAGCCGTGCGGACCCGGCCCGCTCATGCAGGTCATCCACGTTCTGCGTGCAAAGAAAGAAGCGATCGCCCAGGCGGGACTCAAGCGCCGCGAGCGCGAGGTGAGCCTGATTCGGTTCAGCCTTCGCGCCATCTGACCTGCGCCCGGAATAGAACTCCCACACCAGCGCAGGGTTTCGTTTCCACGCCTCCGGTGTGCACACATCCTCAATGCGGTGCCCAGCCCACAACCCGTCCGACGCACGAAAGGTTGGCAGTCCGCTCTCCGCGCTGATGCCGGCGCCGGTGAGCACAAACACCCGATCTTCGGGCGTAATGGAAATTGTCGCCATGATCTCACTATTTCTTAGTAGCTTTTAGCTTCTTGCTGTTCGAACTGGAGTGGTTTTGCCGCCAATGCTGGCTGCGGGACGGAAAGGCTAAGAGCTAGTAGCTGTGCTTCACGGCTCCAATAGAATCTTTCCCGTGGTCTTGCGCGCCTCAAGATCGCTCTGTGCCTGCGCAGCATCGGCCAGCGAATAGATATGCTCGGTCCGCAGTTTGAGTTCGCCTTTGGCCGCCCAGCCAAGCACATCCCCGGCGCGACTTTCAAGCTCCGCACGAGTGGCAATGTAGTGCCACAACGTAGGCCGGGTCACAAACAGCGACCCCTTTCCGGCCAGTTGGATCAAGTCGAATGGCGGTACGGGTCCGCTCGACGCTCCGAACAGCGCCAGCATGCCGCGCGGTCTCAGGCAGTTCAGGCTGCCTTCAAATGTAGTCTTGCCTACGGAGTCGTACACCACGCCGACGCCCTTGCCGCCCGTCAGCCGCTTGACCTCTGTCTCGAAGTCTTGTTCTGTATACAGAATTACATCGGAAGCACCCGCCTCGCGCGACAGCTCCGCTTTGGCTGCCGTCGATACTGTCGTGATGACGCGCGCGCCCAACCGTACCGCCATTTGCGTCAGCAGCAGCCCTACGCCTCCGGCCCCGGCGTGAACCAGTGCAGTTTCGCCGTCCTTCAGAGGGAAGGTCGAGTGCACAAGGTAGTGGGCCGTCATTCCCTGCAGCATCGCGGCAGCGGCCTTTTCCGGGCTGAGCCCTTCCGGCGTCTTCACAAGTTGCGTTGCCGGAACTAACGCGTACTCAGCGTAGCTGCCCAGCACACTTACCGAGGCCACCGCATCCCCCGCGGCAAATCCCGACACGCCCGGTCCCAGTTCCTCCACCGTGCCCGCAGCCTCGCTACCCGGCGTCAATGGAAGAGATGCCTTGTATACACCCTTGCGAAAATAAACTTCAATGAAGTTGAGCCCCGTAGCTTCTACGCGGATCAACACCTGGCCCGGTCCCGGCTCGGGAATGGGCAAATCGGCCAGCATCAAAACCTCCGGCCCGCCTGTCTCGTGAATTTGAATTGCTTTCATGCCACGGCCAGAATGCACCCTCAGGCCCGACTCCTGCAAGCTTCTATGTGCAAGGAACCTGGAATAGGGAATAGGAGAAAAACAAGAATCCCTGTTCAGGCACTGCCCAGGAGGGTTTCGCTAGTCCCTGATGTTCAGTCCCTGTCCGACATCATGCTTTGTTCTTCATTTGAGGCCAGACGCACCAAGCGGTGGACGGTGTACGGCGCACGCTGCTGGTTGGTGTGATAGTGGCGCACCAGCAGTTCGCCCAACAGGCCGATGGCCAGCATCTGGATGCCCGCCACAATCAGCACCCCGCCTATCACAAATAAAGGTCCATGCTGATCCATGACGTTGCGATGAGGCTGAATAACCTTCATCCCCAGCAATACTGCCGAGATCGCGCTCCCCGCCATGATACCCAAAGCGCCGAAGCCGCCAAAAAAGTGCATTGGACGGCTCATGTACCTCAGCAGGAACCGGACCGTCATCAAATCGAAGAAGACGCGGAACGTGCGCCCGATCCCATAGTGGCTCTTGCCCCGCTCACGGTTTGCGTTCCGTATAGGAATTTCGCAAATCGAGGCACCATACCAACTGGCCAGCGCGGGAATAAACCGGTGCATCTCCCCATAAAGCGGAATATTTTGGATCACCTCACGGCGATAGGCTTTGAAGGTCGTCCCGAAGTCATGAATGGCCACGCCGGATAGCTTGGCCATAAGCCAGTTTGCGCAGTGCGACGGAAATCGCCTCATCATCAGGTTGTCGATGCGAACCTTTCGCCAGCCTGAGACAACGTCATATCCCTCTTCGAGCTTCTCGATAAAGTCTGGAATATCATTCGGGTCGTGCTGCAAGTCGCCGTCCATGGCCAGGATGAACTCCCCTGAGGCATGGTCGAAGCCAGCTGCCAGGGCAGAGGTCTGACCGAAATTCCGGCGCAACTTCACTACGAGCACTCGGCTATCCACAGCCGCAATCTCTTCCAGGAGTTTATATGTCCGGTCGCTGGACCCATCCTCTACCAGCACCAGCTCAAAACTATCGCCTACCTGTTCCATGACTTGCTTCAGGCGGGCATATAAGGCCGTTACGTTTTCCTCTTCATTGTGAAACGGCACAACGATCGAATACTTGGCCATGACGCAAGTATAGATGCAGAGTCAATAAAAAGTGCACGTTGCGTCATTGAAAAATCCCGCTTCACTCTAATTCGGGATGCACTAAAGTAGGCGATACCAAAACAAACCTACCCCTCCAACTCGTCGAGCATCGCCTGCATCTCGCTGAGCGCATGAGTGTTCCCGCTGCGAGCGGCGCTCGCGGCGCCAGCCTTGAGCCGATCGATGGCCTCCGCCGTCCGTCCCGCTTTGGCCAGCGTTTGCGCGGCCATAAAGTAGCCTGCCGTGTAGCCCGGATCGTTGGTCAGCAACGTTTCGAATTCGCACAATGCCGCTGACGTATCGCCTCGGTTGGCCAGCTCCATCGCCATCCCGTATCGAGCAAAGCTGTTCTTCGGGTCCAGATCCAGAATTCCCTTCAACCCCGCGATTTTGTCCATTCTCCCTGCCTAGCGCTCTTCCTATCCTTTGCCGATTTGCGTAATTGGCCGCGATTGCCGAAACTGGAACTGTACGCCTCGCCCAGCAGGCCTGTTGGCTTAGCCCGGCCCGGCACCTGACTGTCCCATTGTAGAGGCCGGCCTTCAAGTCTGCGCCGCAGGCCGCGTGAGCAATGAATGGAGTAAACGAAGCATGAGTTCGACCCAGACCCTTCACCAGTCCAACCCGCTTGCTCGTACCGTGGCCAGCACGCAGTCGGAGATGACCGAGATTATCCTTCCCAACGACACAAACACTCTGGGCAACTTGCTCGGTGGACGCTTGATGCACTTTATCGATTTAACCGGAGCCATGGCCGCGTACCGGCACTCTCGCACCCACGTCGTTACCGCCTCAATGGACCACATTGACTTCATCGGTCCGGTACATTTGGGCGACCTGGTCACTCTCAAATCCAGCGTTAACCGCGCATTTTCCACATCCATGGAAGTTGGCGTAAAGGTCTGGGCCGAAAATACACGCACAGCTTCGTTTGCACACGTAGCGAGCGCCTACCTGGTCTTTGTCGCCATCGACGAGCAGGGCCGGCGCCAAAAGGTCCCTCAACTGCTGCCCGAGACCCCTGACGAACTTCGCCGCTTCGAAGATGCCTTGCGCCGCCGCGAACATCGTGAGGCAGAAAACATTCGCCGCAAAGAAGCACGGCTAGCAACCACGGGCTGTGACGACGATGCGGCCTTCAAACCATGAGCAAACAGAGCCGCATTCAATCTCACTGGGAGCTCGGTTCCAATCCCAGCCTTTCGCCCGATCCCAAGAAGGAGCATCCTGTCGTTATGGCCAATTCACCAAACATGCCTTCGCCTGTCGCATTGCCTGGCGTTTCTAAAATCGTCGCCATTGGTTCCGGTAAAGGCGGAGTTGGAAAGACCACGGTCGCCGTCAACCTTGCCATCGCGCTCTCACGCCTCGGCCAGCGCGTAGGACTCATTGACGCAGACATCTACGGCCCCAACGTTCCTCTCATGATGGGATCGACCCAGCAGCCGAATGTCGGCCCCGGCAACATCATCGAGCCCAACCTGACCCACGGGATCAAGACGATCTCCATCGGATACATCTCGCCGGGCGACAAGCCGCTGGTCATGCGGGGCCCCATGCTCCACCAGATCATCCGCCAGTTTCTGCAGCAAGTGGAATGGGGCGAACTTGACTATCTCATCGTCGATCTACCTCCAGGCACCGGCGATGTCGTCATTTCACTGGTACAGACCGTTTCTCTCACCGGCGCGGTCGTGGTCTCAACCCCGAGCGATGTCAGCCTCCAGGATGCGCGCAAAGCACTCGAGATGTTCGCACAGGTCAACGTCGAGGTCCTTGGCATTGTCGAAAACATGAGCCACTTCACCTGCCCTCACTGCCACCAGGAGATCGACATTTTCTCCCGAGGAGGCGCTGAACGGACGGCCCAACAGTTCAACATCCCCTTCCTTGGCTCGGTCGAACTTGTGCCTGCCATCCGGGAAGGGGGCGATCGCGGCCTACCCGTTGCCCTGGCCGGGCCCAAGAGCCCACAGGCCGCCGAGTTCTACGCAATTGCCGAAAAAGTAATGGCTCGTGCCGAAGCCGCCGCGGCTGCCGCCACCGATGTGATCGAAATCAGTTAGATAAAGACAAATTGCAAAGCATTTTAATCGCAAACAACATGAGAGCGGAGCACGCGCCCCGCTCTCTTCGTCTGCAATTTCAATCTACCGCCAGTGCCCTTCAATCAGAATCCACTCTCCATGGCGGTGGACCCAGTGGTGCGCCACCCAATGTCCGCCGGGATGAGGCGGACGATCCCAGCGTCCCGGGGTCCAGATGTAGTGGTCGCCTTCGTAGCGGTGATATCCGTCAATCCACACGTATCCACGATCCGGTGGCGGGCCGCGGCGTTCAACAATCTGCGCCGGTGGCCCAACGCGAATCATAACCTGCGCAAAAGAAGCCGCAGGGACAAGCATCAGAGCAAGCAATACTGCCAGTGCAATCTTTTTCATGGTGAGTTGATTCCTCCAGGGGTTGTATGTCTCCGGAACCCTGGGTGCGTTCCGGCCTGTTGAAGAGTTCGACGTGTTGCCTCGGAAGTAGTTGCGAGTCAATCGGCACTCGTACTCACGACCTTTGTACAACTGTTGTCTTCATAGATGATGAGCAGGATTGCTCAGTCCCTGGAGATCTCTTCCCCGAAAGCCTCCACAGCTGTAATACAAGCGCCGCGGCCCACATCGAGGTGCGTCACCATACGAATCACATCTTTGCCTACGGCGCCCATGAGCACACCGTGTGCCTTGAGGCGCGCGACCAGCTCTGCCGCGCTCCGCCCTCCCGTGAGTTTGAAGACCACAATGTTGGTCTCCACTCCATCCAGGTTGATCTCAACACCTTCCATGTTCGAGAGTGCCTCGGCAAGCAGCCGCGCATTCGCGTGATCTTCATGCAACCGAGTGGGCCCGTTCTGAAGCGCAATCAGTCCCGCCGCGGCCAGCACACCCGCCTGCCGCATTCCCCCACCCAATGCCTTGCGGAAGATTCGCGCCCTATCCATCTGCTCCGCCGTTCCCGTCAACATCGACCCCACTGGCGCGCCCAATCCTTTAGACAGGCAAAACATTACCGTGTCGAACCCGCTCGTCAAGGTCTTCACATCCGTGCCCAACGCCACGGCAGCATTGAAGATTCGTGCGCCATCCAGGTGTACGGGGAGCTTGCGCTCCGTTGCGCCTGCCCATATCTGTTCCGAAACAGCTAGCGGCGTTACGGTGCCCCCAGCGAGATTGGCCGTATTTTCAATCTCGATGAGCCCGGTCGCCGCGCAAAACGCGCCACGAGCATTGATAACCGGCTCAATGTGCTTCCACGTCAGGATTCCCCGCTCGGCAACAACGGCCCGCACCAGGCATCCGGAAAAGACAGCCGTCGTGGCCATCTCCCAATCCAGAATGTGCGCTCGCGACTCAGCGATAACTTCCTGCCCTGGCTGAGTATGCAATCGAATCGCGATCTGATTGCCCATGGTGCCCGTAGGCACAAAAAGTGCTGCCTCTCGGCCGAAAGTCTCCGCCGCCCGCTTCTCAAGAAGATTGACCGTGGGGTCTTCGCCGTAGACGTCGTCCCCCACCTCGGCTGCAGCCATCGCGGCCCGCATTTCAAGCGTGGGCTTCGTAACAGTATCTGAACGCAGATCGATAATCGCTGGCAATGCCTCTTTCCTTCCTTGACCTTCGGCTGTTTCTGCCTTTACGGAATCTGCGCCATCGGCAGTTCGATCACTGGCGTGCGCTTGCCATCCTTCACCGCGTAGGCCCAGAGGCCGTGGAAGTTCTCTCGCAGGCCCGGCTGCGCCTTCAGCAGTGCGCTCAGCACAGCAACCGCCTCGGTGCGCACAGCCGCCGGGTCGGTCACCCCAGTCGATTCGTAGGTCACTCCCAAGTCCGCCTGGTGCAGCGAGGCGTCAAGGCGTATCGCGTCGATCTTCCATGTGCGCGGGCCATCGGGAATCGAATATGGAAAAGCATCATGCGGAGAGCCCTTGATCGTGGCCTGCTCCTGGCCCAGCTTCTCCAGATTTGGCGAAGAAATAAAATCGACCGGCATCAGCAACGATCGTGCAGCCTCAATGCTGAACCACGCGCTCCACGGCTGCTCCGCTCTAGTCAATTCGCGAGCTCGCGTCCAGTACCAGACTCCATCGTGTCCATCAAATACGCCTTGCCGGATCGAAAGCCCGGCTAGCTTCCACGATGAGGTTGTGCCCGTGGGGTCCCAGGCAAGAATCAATCCCAACTGCCCGCCCAGCGCAGCCCCGGCGGCCTCGGCTAGCACCACCGCATAGCGCCCGGGCGGCAAGGCCCGCATGGTAACTGTCACGGTAAGCGAACCGCTTGTATTCGAGCAGAAGAATTGCGTATCGGCCGGCGCTGTCAGGCTGGTTGCATCAAGCAGGTACACGTTGCGCAGTTGCACCTGGCCACCCTTCATCAGCGGCGCAGAGGCCTCAACAGCCCCGCGAATCCCGTCCCACTCAGCGGCCTCGGCCGGCAATAACGCAGCCTGGAGCGCGGCATAATCTTGCTGCACAATAGCTTGAGAGAGTCGTCCCCCCATCGACGTGAGTGCGCCGCGATCCTGGGATGACAACTCCGCCTGCGTGACGCAACTTGTGGCATGACCTGTCAAAGGCACAGCCAGCAGAATCGTGGCAGCTAAAGCCTTCCAGCAGAGGCGCGTCTTCCCAGGCATCGTTTGACATCCTCTCTGCCCGGCGAAACTCTTTTGTGAGCGTCTCCAGGCCACTGTTAGTCTAGTACAGTGGAGCGGCAACGACTTGCGACGACCGGACGTTCAATCCAGCGGAGGCGCAGCCATCGGGCCGGGGAGCCAATTTCCATGCGGATAAGCGTCGAGTTGCAATCCAAGATTGCGGCCCACCAAAAAGTGCAGAGATTGCTTTCCCCGTGGGTCCAAGCTCTCCCTGCGGGTCTGGCCGCTGGACTCCTGCTGTTTGCACTTCAGCCAGTCGCAGCGCAGGCGCTTGCCACGCCCTCCCCATCCGCAGCCACGCAAAGGCCTGTCCACCACCGCAAGCACCCCACCGCGGGCCATCCGCTCATCGCGCCGGCTCAAGCTGGCCCCGTACCCGGGACGCCTCCCGCGTCCGAGCGTCCCAATTGGCCCGCCAACGATCATCCGGCCAAGGCATCCGTCTCATGGGACAGCCAGGGTCTCAGAATTGATGCCGAAAATTCAAGCCTCCTGCAGATATTGAAGGATTTCTCGGTTGCTGCAGGCACCAAGGTTGAAGGATTGGGCGCCGATGAGCGAATTTTCGGCATCTACGGCCCTGGTCAGGCGCGCGATGTGCTCTCTCAGCTCCTTTTAGATTCCGGCTACAACGTGCTAATGATTGGGGATCAAGGCCAGGGAACCCCGCGGCAGGTTCTGCTGAGTGCCCGCCACCCGGGGGACACGCAGCCGGCCGCAAATAGCAGCCAGGCCGCCAGCAGCGACGAAGATACCGACGCCGAAGAGCCGCCCCCGCCTCAGCCCCAGCAGCCTCCGCCTGTGCTAATCCGCCCCGGCTTCACGCCAGGCGGGCCGCCCCGCACCCCACAGCAAATCATGCAGGAGATGCAGCAGCGCCAGCAGCAGATGCAACAGCAACAACAGCAGACGCAACAGCCCAACAATCCACAAAACTAGGATGCTGGCGAGTTTTCAGTTTTCGGTGGTCGATAGGGGGGCATGTCCAGCACTTCTTAGGGGCCCGGCATCCGTGCTTTCGGGAATCAAGGAATCTTCTTCAGGTGGCCTGGAATTGCATGCTGGTAATTTAGCTGGCGACTGATCTTTGACTTCTTGTCTTCACTGCACCCTCGCCGCTTCGGGCTGCGCTTTGACCGGCGCTGAATCCGCCTGCGGGCGCATCAAAGCAAATCCCATGCGAAGAATTCCATAAGCCGCCAGAATGCCAAACGCCAATGAGCCTACGGACGTACAAATCAGCATGGCCAAGTTCAACAGGTCTTCCATCGCCCCCCGCTCCAAAAGTGTTTCTGCGATTGTCGCAGAACAATCCCCTAATTGGGGCCTGCAAGTATTGCCAAATGGGATACCCCTGGCCGTAAGTAACATTCGACTCCCAGGTCATTGTGCGAGTCGGCGCTCGCTGCAAGCGTTGGCTTAAAAAGGTCTGAAGTCCCTACCGGCCCAGCCAGCCACCATCCACAGCAAGAACATGCCCACTGATATAGTTGCTCGCTGGCGAAGCAAGGAAGACCACCGCTCCAGCCACGTCCTGGGGTGAACCCCAGCGGCCGGCCGGAATACGCTCAAGAATCTGTCGCGAGCGAGCCGGATCGTTGCGCAGCGCCTCTGTGTTGTCGGTCTCCATGTAACCCGGCGCAATGGCGTTTACCTGCACGCCTCTTTCGGCCCACTCGTTTGCCAGCGCCTTGGTGACTTGTGCGACACCGCCCTTGGCGGCCGCATACGCAGGCACCCTCACGCCCCCTTGAAAGCTGAGCAATGAAGCGATGTTGATGATTTTGCCTGATCCCTGCGCCAGCATGTGCCGGCCCGCGCTCTGGCTCAGGCGAAAGACGCTTGTCAGATCGGCTGCCAGCACCTCATCCCAATCCATTTCGCTGAAGTCAACGGCCGGAGCGCGCCGAATAAGGCCTGCGTTATTGACCAGAATGTCAATCGAACCGAGCTTTGCAACCGTTGCTGCAATGAGTTCTGGGCAGCGGTCAGGGTATCGTAGGTCGGCTACCAGTTCGACATGGCGAACGCCCGTCGCGTCCACCCGCTCAACCACCGCGGACGGAACTGCTTGCGAACCATGTAGCGCCACGTTTGCGCCCGCTTCGGCCAGGGCGTGGGCAATCTCGGCCCCCAGCCCCCGTGACGAACCTGTGACCAGCGCGTTCTTGCCGGTGAGTCGAAATGAGTCGAGGATCAACGAATTGCTCCCGTGGCTCTCAGTTTGCGTGCTTGATTGATTTGTGCCCAGGCCGGTCTCTGCCGCGTTCATGCCAATTACAGCAGCTCTACAACCCGAAGTGCGTCCATGTCTGTGTAGACCTGGTTTTCTCCGCCCATGCCCCAACAGAAGGAGTAGCTGGCGGTTCCAACGCCGGCATGAATCGACCAGCCGGGCGAGATTGCCACTTGCTTGTTGGCGACGATAAGATGCCGAGTCTCCTTGGCCGGTCCCATCATGTGGACGACACGATGATCCTCCGGCAAATCAAAGTACATGTAGACCTCTGATCGGCGCATATGTGTGTGCGGCGGCATCGTGTTCCACACGCTGCCTGTCGCCAGTTCGGTAAAGCCCATCACCAGTTGACAACTCTTGGCGCCTTCCAAGTGGATCAGCTTGCTGATGGTGCGGCGGTTCGCCGTGGCGCCGTCGCCAAGCGAAATAGGCATTCGATCTGCAGCCCGCACAACCGCTGTGGGATAAACGGCGTGTGCGGGATAGCTCAGCAGATAGAATTCGGCTGGTTCAACTGCGCTGACACTTGAAAATGAAATGCTGTGTTCGCCTTTGCCAATGTATAAAGCATCACGATTGCCTAGCGAGTAGGCCTCGCCATCGACATCCACCGATCCAGCGCCGCCAATGTTGAAGACGCCCAGTTCGCGCCTCTCAGTAAACGACGTCGCGCGTAATTCCGCCGGGCATGGCAGCGTCAGGGGTGAGGTCAGCGGCACCGCGGAGCCGATGACCGTGCGATCAAGGTCGACGTACACAAGCTGAACCTGGTCTGGCGTGAAGGAGTCTTCGATCAGAAACGTGGAGCGCAACTCCGCCGTCGACATGTGCGGATAGCGGACTTCATCCGCCATTTGCAAAACCTTCATAGTGTCACCTGCAGAACAACCTTAGACCAGTCTAAACGCATCCGCCGAGGAAGAGTGAGATAGCGTCCGAGCGCTTGCGCCGCTCCGCTACGAGGTCGGCGCTCGCCCAAGGAAGACTGGCTTGATGTGGCGTGCGTAGAGGTTCTCCGTTACGTTCTTCGCGATCACAGCCTCATTGGCTTCGAGCAGGGCGAGATAGCGAGGACCCATCTTTGCAGCAACTTTGAATCCAACATGCAGAAGCTGGCGAAGGCTGGCATTGTAGGCAGGTGAGCTTTGATCGTGACGCAAGGCAGAGGTGTATTGCGCTGACGTCCACCCGTTTACTTCCGCCGGCGTGGGCAGCTTGGCCGGATCGATGTCGATGACCGTAGCATACGGTGCACAGAGCTCTGCGGAGTGGGCATAGGCCTCGGCATAGATCTCCTTGGCCAGCGCCAGGCCGTCGCCTCCAGCCTCGGCAAGGCCGATCAATTCTTCAAGCCAGTTGGTGCCGGCAGTCTTCAAATGCACGCCGGTTGAGAACTCCTTCATCGAAGCGTGGATAGCGGGATAAATTGAGAACTTGTCGCTGCCGGAGTGGACGCTCAGCTTGAGGTTATCGGGCAACCCATAGCTGGCAACGGCGTGACGAATGGCGGCCATGTCGAGCGCCATCTCGCGGACAAACTGGCTCGCATCGCCCACGTAATCCACACCCTTGTTGAAGCGTCCGCTGAATTTGGGGGCGATGGTCTGGATGGGAATCCCTTCGTCGGCAATGGCCGCGAGAATAATCAGCAACTCTGCCGGAGTCTGCGCGAAATCGGTTTCATCCATCGAAACTTCAGAGATGAATGTGCCCTTGCCCTTTGCCGCCTCGATGGTGCGGTAGATCTTGCCCGCCTCCTGGATAGCGAAAAGGAATTTGGCTGCGGTCTGGCCCAGCAGCTCTGGCGTGATCTCGATGCTCTCGGCGGAACCTTCAAACTGGATGCTCCCGAGGAGTTCAGAGTGCTTGCGCACGAAAGTATCGATCGACGACTGCTCGGCGGGTTTGCCGATGTAGTCGGCGACGTCCATGGTGTAGAAATCGCACGGAGCAAGAAAGCGATCCACAGTGGAAAGGTTGATATGATCGGCATCGCAAAAATAGGGGAGCTTCCAGCCAAGTCCCTCGACGGCGGCATCGGCTGCGGTACGGACCGAAGATGGCTCTGAACCGATAATCAGGTGCTCGCGATTGGACTTGTTCCAAACTGGAATTATGTCCACGCCTGCTTTGGCGCCGAGGATGCATGCCTCGAGTTGAGCCTTGGCCTGGTGCGCAAATCGATCGCCCACGCCTAATGAGAATTTGCCCAGTTTCACCATGATTGTTCTCAGAACCTTTCCATTTCCGACAGCGATTAAGAGGTCAGACCACCAGTAGAATACACGTCTTTAGGGGATTAAGCTAGTGCGGATCGTGCTCTTCCCTTACCTCGGTCAGATACAACACAAACACAGATTCACTCAAGATGGCTTCGCTTTGAGAAAAACGATTTGATTGCCGTCCGGGTCCTGAATCGAGAGCATTCCCTTTTGCTTTTCGACCTGTAAGTCCAGGGCCTTGAGTTGAGCCTCTGCGTGGCGAAGATCGGAGACGCCTAAGAACAAGTGAAAAACCGACCCAGGCGCATGCTGAACAATCTCGACCTCTTGGCTCGGAAGCCCTGGAAGTGCAAGCCAGGTTTGCCCCGGCAGCAATGAAGGCGCTGGCGTGAAGGCAAGCTTGTCCCTGTAGAAAGTCACGGCCGAGGCCGCATCCTGCATCTCGATTCCGGCCGCGACAATCTTTTCTGAAATCCGGCTTGCGCCCAGGTGAAATCCCTTGTCGTTGGTATGCTTTGAACCTGGCATGTACTGCGTATATTCGAGGTTCTGTTTCTCTGGCCCGGCCATGGTAAACAGCAGGTTGCCGGCGCCGGCCTTTCTCACTTCTGTTGGAGAAAGGCCGCGCGCAACATACGAGCGATTGAGCGCCTCAATGTCCGTTGCCTCAAAGCAGACGTGCATGAAGCCTATCGGTTCCGCAGGGTTCCGCTGCGGATAGATCTCAAGGAACTGGCGGTCGTTGATCTTGATGAACGATTGCGTCGTCGTTCCGCCCTGGCTCATGGAAAAGGCTTCTTCAAAGCCAAGCTTCTGGTAGAAGGCGCGAGACTTGTCCAGATCTGCCACGCGAATTGCGGCATGCGCAAGACCCGCCAGGTCGGGCGATTCCACCGGCGCTGGGGCGGGTGCCTGAGCTGCGCAGGCAAGACCGTAAACGATGGAAAAGGCTGCCACAAGCAGGAATCTAAACCCGGTCATATTGCGCTGGCAGGGAATGCGCGACAGCAAGCTCAGTTGAAGGCGTTTTGTCGCCATTTGCGGCTACCTTTCCGGCACTCGAAACAACGGTCGCATTCCAATATCGAAAACGTGTACCAGGCGAATACTACGGTTGGAATCGGCGCATCGGAGAGTCATGCTTGGCGCATCACCCTCCGTATCCCTTAGAGAATTTTGTTGTCGATGTTGCTCAGCGTAGTGTCCGCGGCTGCGCGGCTCCAGCCGATGCGAAGGTCTCTCACATCGTGCAAGGAGAAGGCGCCGTCGGTTCCGCGAGGAGCCGTCACTGCGAAGAAGTCTGCCCGCTCGACCCCAGTCAAATAAAACACTGGCCGCGCGTCCGGTATGGCATTCGCAATCTCCACATGGCTCATCTCGACGTTGCGCATGTGGCGCATGAAGAATCCGGAAGACGGCATGGGGCCGAACATACTCGGCTCAGGATATTTGTTCTCAAACTCCGGCGGCTGAATCTTGGCATCGTCTACGCTTCCGCCGCCGACTGTTTCTATATAGATGTTCGAGAGCTTCACATCTTCGATGGGAAAGCCGGGAATTCCACTCAAAACCGAACTGACTTTCAGCGGCGCGTTGTAGCACTCAAGATTGCTCACCATGATGCGCTTCAGTGTCCCAACCTTCGTTGTATCCTTGGGGCCGCGCAGGCGCGCTCCGAGCCTCATGAACAGCGGCCCAGAGACCAGGTCGCGCATGGTGGTGTTGGTGATGGTGATGTCCTCAAGAAGAGCGCCATCCACCGATTCCAAGGCATAGCCCTGGCAGCCTTCGAAGACACAGTTTGAGATGGTGATGTTAATGAAGCCGCCATTGGATTCGGTACCGCATTTGATGCGCCCCGTACGCGGCACTCTGAAATCCGGCGCAAACTTCTTGAATGTTGCTGCGAGAACCGATCCCAGTTCGTAGTAGCCGGTGACCCAGCAATTGGTGATGGTCACGTTTCTGGTAGGCCGCGCATAACCCAGCGCATAACTCGACTTGGGACAGATGCCGTCATCCCATGGCGAGTTGACCGTGCAATTGGATACGCGTACGTTTTGGCAGCAATCGATATCCATACCGTCCCGATCAGTATCGATCCTTAGATTGTCGATGGTCAGGTTGTCTACGCCGGTAAGCAGGAGACAGAAGTGGCCGCCCTTGAGCATTGAGAAGTCGCGCAATAGAACGTTGCGGCAATTCTTGAGCGCGATGGCTTTGTTGCCCACCCCTGGCTCTTCGGCTCTGTAAATGGGATAGTCGCCACGAGCCGCTCGGCCGGCGCCAAAGCTGAGACCCTTGCCCCAGATCAGCCCTGGACCCGTAATGCTCACATCGTAGAGATCCTCTCCCCAGATCAAGGAGTTATGCCAGTGGTTATGACCGTAATCCTGATAAGCGTCCCAGGCGGTATTGGGCTCGGCGGCATCGTAAGCACCGCCGTTATAGCCAGTCTCCTGGCCGGGGAGCG
>OBLU010002156.1_pt1 | contig 18220 bp, 13 predicted proteins | sample 1518681 | NCBI WGS metagenome assembly OBLU01 (sample SAMEA3539304, study PRJEB22396) | soil metagenome | biome: tundra; feature: field; material: soil | place: USA | collected 2010-05 | depth 0.15 m | reverse complement strand
AGCGATGGGCGGATAAAAGAAAGAAAGGTTCCAAGAAGAGTCAATAAAACCCGAGGGTTGCTCGGAAGATTTCGCAGGGAGTGAATCCCGATGGCAGAACCAAGCAAAGAAGAGAGGCAGCTAAAAAGGCATGGGCAGGGGAGGGGCCGATAATTTGACATATGGCGAAATCTTGGAGCTCGCACGAGAAGTCAAGGCCGGCCTCTGAAAAAAGAGCAAATAATATTTAGCTATGATGGAAACCGGCAGAGACCAACAGACATTTAGAGCGGGAGCGTCTTTCCGTATTCAAGGTATCTCTCTTAATACTGAAAGAATAAACAAGTTGTCCCTCGTCCCTACCAATAACTTCATCGGAAGTCAAAAGCCCCCTGCGAGCAGTGAGGAAAAGACCTGAACGGGCTGTCCCCGACATCTTCCTTCGCGTGGGATGAGTTATTGGTAGGGACAGCGTTTTCATCGGCGATTTTTGTGATTGCAGCCAAAGCTCGTGTTGGAAGCGCAATCGGAGTAGTTCAAGTGCTGAAGCATGTACTGGGAATTGACATAGGCACCGGCGGCACGCGCGCCGTGGTCATGGACGAGAATGGACGTATCGTAGCGTCGGCCACGGAAGAGCACGAGGCGTTCGCTTCGCCGAAAATCGGCTGGGCGGAACAGAGGCCGGAAGATTGGTGGCGCGCCGCACAAATTGCGATTCGCAAGGCACTGACCCTTGGGACATTGTGCGCAGAACAGATCTCCTGCGTTGGTTTTTCCGGGCAAATGCACGGCGCGGTGATGTTGGATAGTTCAGACGCGGTGGTTCGACCGGCATTGATCTGGTGCGATGTGCGTACCGACAGGCAATGCAAAGAGTTGAACGAGCGGATCGGAGCAGAACGGCTCATCCAACTTACCTGCAATCCCGCTCTTGCAAATTTCACCCTTACCAAACTGTTGTGGACGCGAGAGAACGAGCCGGAGAATTGGCGGCGCATACGCTCAGTAATGCTTCCGAAAGATTATGTCCGGCTAAAACTGACGGGCGAACGGGCGACGGATTTAGCGGATGCGTCGGGAACTCTGATGCTGGACGTGGCGCGGCGGAAATGGTCCGCGGAAGTTTTGCAAGCGGTGGAGATGGATGAATCACTGCTGCCCTCGCTTTTTGAGTCACCGGAAGTTTGCGGAAAGATTTCCGCACACGGTGCCGAAGCAACTGGATTAAGCGCCGGCACTCCTGTGGTGGCTGGCGCTGGAGATCAGGCTGCCGGCGCCGTGGGAATGGGAATTGTCACGCCGGGCGCGGTGAGCGCGACGATCGGAACTTCGGGGGTTGTTTTTGCGGCAACGGATCGTCCAGCCCTCGATCCGAAGGGCCGCTTGCATACTTTTTGTCACGCGATTCCGGGTCGCTGGCACGTGATGGGTGTCACTCACGCGGCCGGCCTGTCGCTTCGATGGTTTCGTGATCGCTTCGGAATGAATTCCTCGGAGCAGAAAGGTGATGGTTACGAGCAACTTACCGCGGAAGCAGCTACTGTTTCACCGGGCTCGGAGGGACTGCTTTGGGCTCCCTACTTAATGGGTGAACGCACTCCACACTTGGATCCCGATGCGCGCGCAGTTCTCTTAGGGTTAACGGCTTTTCATACTCGAGCTCACGTGATTCGCGCGATTCTTGAAGGCGTCGCATTTAGTCTGAGAGATTCGTTCACAATATTCGGAGAAATGGGAGTGCCGGTGAAAAGTATCCGGCTGGGCGGCGGTGGCGCGAGATCACAATTGTGGCGACAGATCCAAGCGGACGTCTACGGGCGTGAAGTGGAAACAGTTGAAGCTGAAGAAGGTGCGGCATACGGAGCCGCAATTCTCGCGGGAGTGGGCGCGAAGATTTGGCCTTCTGTGGACGCAGCGTGCAATTTGGCGGTGCGAATTGCCCACCGCGTGCGTCCCATTGCGGCGAACGTGGATGTAATGAACGCCAATTATGAAAAGTACGTCCGGATTTATCCAGCGATCAAAATCATTCTGAATTCTTAAAGCACACTCTGGTTGTGGTGCGCAAGAACCTCATCAGGCTTCGCATCTCTCTCAGGAATCAGCATTTAGTGAATTGGGTGCTGCCTGGGTTTTCCACACGGATTAGCCTCGTTCGAGGGCCGTTTTGAACGTAGAATTCGCCTCCTATGTTTCGACGACTATCCTTATTAATGCTCAGACTCCTCTTGGTCCTCATTGGCCTCTTCGGAGAGGCCGCGAAGTTTGGTCGCGGCCTACTCCGCGCTCGGACTTCCCTGGTCGCTGAGAACCTTTTCCTAAGAAAACAGCTCGCATTCTACCGTGAGCGAAACATCACGCCGCGTCGACTGACCGACTCGGCCAGACTTACAATCCTCCTCTACTCAAGATTCTTCAACTGGAAGGATGCCCTTGTGGTGGTTAGGCCCGAGACTCTGATCGGTTGGCATCGTCGAGCATTCCAGCTTTTCTGGAGTTGGAAATCGCGCAGCGGTAGGCCTCGATTGCCGAAGAATATTCGAGGTCTGATCGCCGAAATGGTCCGAGAGAATCCGACATGGGGCGAGGTGCGGATTGCATCGGAACTAGCTCTCAAGCTCGGCATTCGCGTATCGCCTAGAACCGCGCGAGCCTATTGGCCGCAAGATCTCACTCCGGTTCGACGTCCTTCCTCCCAACGCTGGATGACGTTCGTGCGGAATCACGCAAGAGTTATTGTGGCCTGCGATTTCGCGGTGGCTGTGACTCTTCGCTTCCGAATCCTCTATGTTCTTATAGTTATGGAGGTAGGAAGCCGCAAAATCTTGCACGTAAACGTGACGCCCCACCCCACCCCACGTCCTCGTGGACGATGCAGCAGCTCCGCGAAGCGATTCCTAGCGATCATGAATGCCGTTGGCTGATCCATGACCGGTCGGGCATTTTCTCGAATGAATTAGATCGTGATATGAATACTTTCGGAATCGCTGTGCTGAAGACTCCGGTTCGGGCACCGAAGGCCAACGCGTATTGTGAGAGATTGATAGGCAGTCTACGCCGGGAATGTCTGGATTGGTTCATTCCATTGCACGAGCGACATGTGCTGATGTTGGTCAGAGAATGGGCCGTTCACTACAATGAAGGGCGTCCGCACATGAGTTTGGGACCTGGCATTCCAGATCCTCCGCCAGGGCTGCCGGTTCTCGACCTGAGCCACAGATATAATGTTGCGGATGGATTCTCAATCAAGAAGAAGTCAATACTGGGCGGGCTACATCACGAATATCGACTTGGACGGACTGCAGCATGATCCCGACGAGGTTTTTACGCACCACACCCCACCGTTGTGCGGCCTACCGTCCAGGTTGGCCGGGTGCGGCGATTCGTCAGGCTAAGCGGCTTTTCGTTCTTCCCGGCTTTCTTGCGGTCATACACTAGGTCATCCATCGAACCAGGGACTTTCCACGTTACGGATGTGCTGTCCTCGAAAGTAATCACCATGAATTCTATGTTCGCTATTGTGCCCGCTTGGGTCACGGCTTTCGTTACGGAACATCGGCGCATTTTTATCAGCCACATTTGTCACCATACAGCCACATTTCGCTGCCGAGAGTGGGCGTCAAGTTCTTGAATCGCTCCCCATATTTCTGTTTTAGTAAGTCCTCAATTTCACCGAAGCGCGTCCCATTTTCCCAAAAGGCTAATTCACGCCAAATCAGGCGATCTCCAAGTCGAATTTCTTGAAACTTGTCCTGTTCATCTTCTACAATATCCCAGACGAATTCGCACTCTGTATCCGGTAAGTCCGGCAGTTGTTCGATAGCTTTCAACTTGTCACGTTCGAAGGACTCCAGGCGGCGTTCCCTCTTCAAAACCCTGGCAAACTCCCTTTCTGCTTCTGGATTGCCTTCCTTGGCCGCTTGCTTCGTTTCAGCACCCGTGGGATAGGAGACAATCGCGAGCATCGGAGGGTGAGATTCGCATTTGGGACACTCTGCATCCATCAATTCGTTGTAGTGATTAATGTTTGCTTGTTCCCATCGTCCCTGCCAACCGCAAACCGGGCAGGTCAGGATCGAGTTTCTCCAGTCGTCGTAATAGTTAAAGTGGACAGCGGACATATTCCGGCAACCTCATTTAAAGGAGCGCCAAAGGGAACGAATCACGGCGACTCTACCTCAAATGCTCAGAGTTTTTGCCGGAAATCGCTTCGGGTTACCAGAAAAGTTCCCAAAGACTCCGATTCATGTCATGGATTCAATCCTGCTGGGAACTCAATCTGCGTCAAACTGGCCACGAAATCGCGGAGAAAAGTTCTGAAATAGTCTCCTTGGGTGCACCACTATAAATCTTTCCTCATCTATAATTCGCGAATCCTTCGACGATGCTTTTGTTGACGTGTCCAAGCCAGAATCTCATCGCTACGTGATGGAGCGTCAACAGTACCGCCTCACAATACTTCAAATTATTTGTGGTTTTGTGTGATGAGGAACTGGCGAAAAAATGCGGCAAAGCGGCTCTATGAGATTGGCGACGCTATGATTCAGGAGGGTTTTCTAGCCAAACAGCTGATGCAGATGCATCAACACAAAGCGTCGCTCATTGTGCCGCAGATGTTTCATAGCCGGTACCCGCAAATGAACGGGGGGGGGGCATAATGGATATGGAAACCTTTACCCTTCACGCTCGTGCGTAACAATGTGCACGTCCACTGCCGGCGCCTCGCGCGGGAAACGGTTGATCGCGAAAAGGTAAAGCAGTTTGCGCAGGCCCTTCACAGCCGAGCGGCCAAAGATTACCTGCGTGATGTGCTTCTCTTTTGCCAGTTCAGCCATCTTATCGGCGATGTTCTTACCGCTCAGGCGAACTACTTTTGCGCCAAGGTCTTCGGCAAAATGGATATTCGCGTCCAATAATTTCTGGTTGTTGTTCTTGCCGTCGTCACCTCGGTCAACGTGCACGACATATAGTTCGGCATCTAGGCGTCTCGCCATCCGCGCGCCTCGGGCGATCAAGTATTGCGCCGCAGGATTCGCGCTGATGCAAACCGCCAGTCTTTCGCGCACCGGCCAATTTTTCTCGATCTCCTTCGCGCTCATGTAGGATTCCAAACTGCGATCCACATATTCGGCCACTTGACGCAGCGCTAATTCGCGCAACGCAATCAAATTCCCGCGGCGAAAGAAATTCTCCAGTGCCTGATTCACTTTCGCTGAAGCGTAAACGTCGCCGCGCTCCATCCGGTTTTGCAATGCTTCCGGCGTCAGGTCCACCATCACGGTTTCATTCGCCATCAGCGGAACCCAGTCGGGTACCGTTTCGCGAACGGTGATGCCCGTAATCGTTCGCACCGTGCGTGCGAGGCTTTCCATGTGCTGAATGTTCAGCGTGGAAAGTACGTCAATTTTCGCGGCGGCGGCGCTCTACCTCGATTACAAACAAAAGTTTTATCACTCCGGCGCGGCCCCGCATTTCAATGACGACGAATTGAAGCGCGCCATGGCTCGCGAGGAGCCGCTTCGTGACACGGCGCGCAGTCTTTGCCTGGTGCTCATGCGTATGGGAACTCGCCCCATCGGAAGTTTGGGAATTTCCGGACGGCTGCTTTCAAAGCAAACACTGGAAGCACTCGGCTCCATGATCGCCATTGCATTTGAGCGTGCCCGCGCCGTCGAAGAGCTTGGCAAAACGGAAGCAACGCGCGAAGGCGAGCGTTTGAAATCCGCGCTGCTCGACTCGGTCACGCACGATTTCCGCACGCCGCTCACTTCCATCAAAGCTTCTGTCACGAGCTTGCTTTCCGCCGCAAACACGACCAAGGGTCAAAAGCGCGAACTGCTTTCCGTCATCAACGAAGAATGCGACCGCCTGAATCAACTCGTGGGCGACGCGGCCGAAATGGCCAAGCTCGATGCGGGCGAATTTGAGCTGAACCTCGAGCCGAATTCGATCGCCGAAATCGTCGCCGCCGCTATCGCGCATTGCAAAACCGCGCTCGCCAGCCGGCCTGTTCGCGTGGATATCCCCGACGCGCTTCCCCTGGTTCGCGTAGATTTCGATCGCATCAAAGATGTTTTGGTCCGACTGATTGAGAACGCGGACGCTTATTCCCCGAAGGATCAGCCGATTACAATTTCGGCGGAAACACACGGAGGTTTTGTTTTAACCAGCGTCGCGGACAACGGCCCCGGTATCGAAGATATGGAGATCGGATTGATTTTCGACAAATTTTATCGCGGCAAGGACCAGCGCTTCCTCGTTCTCGGCACTGGAATGGGATTGCCGATTGCGAAAGCAATCGTCGAAGCGCATGGCGGCACAATTAGCGTAACCAGCCAGCGCGGCCACGGGTCCGTATTTTCTCTCACTCTTCCGCTGGCGCGATCTCAGGGGGCGGATTGAATAATGAGCTACTCGCAATGAAATCTGCCTCCATTCTGGTAGTTGATGACGAACCGCAGATCCGCCGCGTAATGCGCACCACTCTCACGGCGCAAGGCTACGCGATCGTCGAAGCGCGCGACGGCCAGGAAGCACTCGAAAAACTTCGCACCGAACGCCCCGACCTCGTACTCCTCGACGTCAACATGCCGGTGATGGACGGTTTGGAAACTTGCCGCGAAATGCGGCGAGGTTCCGATGTCGGCATCATCATGCTCACCGTTCGCAGCTCCGAACAGGATAAAGTACGCGCGCTGGATGCAGGCGCCGACGACTACGTTGTGAAACCGTTCGGCATCCAGGAGCTTCTCGCTCGCGTTCGCGCGGTGCTACGCCGCGGATCAATCGACGAGACGCAAAATGTTCTCTCGTCGAAAGAGTTAAGTTTTGATTTCGGAAAGCGAACCATCGTCGTCCGCGGAAGTCCGGTACATTTGACGCCGAAGGAATTTGAAGTACTCAGAGAACTCGTCGCCGGCGGAGGAAGGCCGATGTCGCACCGACGCCTGCTGCAAGCCGTTTGGGGACCAGACTACAGCGACGAAACGGAATTACTGCGCGTTGTAATCAATCGACTCCGCAAAAAAATCGAATCCGATCCCGCCAAACCGCAATTTATCAAAACGGAACCGTGGGTGGGCTACAGATTCAGCGTGCCTTCGGAGACGCTAGCCGCGGGTTCAAGCGACGACAGTTGAGTTAGCGCGCAAGCGGGTACGCCGCATCCAATTCAAGATTCAATTCAAGAACATTTACGCGCGCCTCTCCCAAAAATCCAAACTGACGCCCCTCAGTATGTCGAGCCACCATCGCACGCAAGTCCGTTTCGCTGACGTGCCGTTCCCGCGCGACACGCGGGATCTGAAATTCCGCCGCGGCCGGCGAGATGTGCGGATCAAGGCCGGAACCCGAAGTCGTCACTAGATCGACAGGCACGGGCATGGAAGGATTTTCCGCATGCAGCCGCTGCACGTCGCCGTTGACGCGATCCACAAGAGCCTTATTCGTGGGGCCAAGAAATGAGCCGCCGCTGGAAGTCGGGTCATACCCCGTGCCGGCCGCCGACGGGCGCGAATGAAAACATCCTGGGCCTGTGAACGCTTGGCCGATGATTCGCGATCCGATAATCTTTCCGTCTTTCTCGAGGAGCTGCCCGTTCGCGCGATTCCGGAACAATACTTGCGACAATCCGGTAACTGCGAGCGGGTAGATCACTCCGAACAAAACGGTGGTGACCAGGGTGAACCAGACTGCTGTCAGTAGATTTTTCTTCATAAGAGTCTCTCAAACAATCCCAAGATGGGTCAGCAACAAGTCGATGAGTTTGATTCCAGCGAACGGTGCGAGCACTCCACCGACGCCATACAGCAGCAAATTCCGCCGCAACAACGCCGCCGCTCCCATGGGCCGGTATTTGACACCCCGCAGAGCAAGCGGAATAAGCGCGATGATGATGAGCGCGTTGAAGATAACCGCGGAAAGAATTGCGGATTCCGGCGTGCGCAGATGCATCACATTCAAGACTCCCAGCTGCGGAAACGCGACCGCGAACATCGCCGGAATGATCGCGAAGTATTTGGCTACGTCGTTCGCGACGGAGAATGTAGTCAGTGCACCGCGGGTGATCAGCAACTGTTTTCCAATCTCCACAATCTCAATCAGCTTCGTCGGATTGGAATCCAGATCCACCATGTTGCCCGCTTCTTTTGCGGCTTGCGTGCCGGTGTTCATTGCCACGCCAACATCAGCCTGCGCAAGCGCCGGCGCATCATTCGTGCCGTCGCCAGTCATCGCCACGAGCTTGCCTTTGGCTTGCTCGTCCTTAATCAATTTCATTTTGTCTTCAGGCTTTGCTTCCGCGAGGAATCCATCCACGCCTGCCTGGCCAGCAATCGCGGCGGCCGTCAACGGGTTGTCTCCAGTAATCATCACGGTGCGAATGCCCATTGCGCGAAGCTGATCGAAACGCTCGCGCATCCCGCCTTTGACAATGTCTTCAAGCTGAATTGCACCCAGCACTATGCGATCCCTGGCAACAAGCAACGGCGTGCCGCCTGAATTGGAAATCGTCGCGACAATTGCCTGAATTCCCGCCGGGACGTGATTTCCTCGCTCGGCGACGTACTTTGTTATCGCGTCCTGCGCCCCTTTGCGGATTTCCTGCCCGTCAAGATCCACTCCTGACATGCGCGTCTGCGCGGAAAATGGAATGAACACTGGATTCATATTCGCCAGCTCGCGCCCGCGCAAGCCGTACTTCTGCTTCGCAAGCACCACAATGGAGCGCCCTTCCGGCGTTTCGTCCGCAATGGAAGCTAGTTGCGCGGCATCGGCGAGTTCGGAGTCCTTTACACCCGGCGACGCATAGAGTTTCGTGGCCTGACGATTTCCCAGCGTGATCGTTCCCGTCTTGTCCAGCAGAAGCACATCCACATCGCCTGAAGCTTCGACCGCGCGGCCGGACATGGCGATTACGTTGTGCTGAATCATGCGGTCCATTCCCGCAATCCCAATGGCCGAAAGCAATCCGCCAATCGTTGTCGGAATCAGACAAACCAGCAGGGACACCAAAACAAAAATCGTTTGCGGAGCGCCGGAATAGATTGCAAACGGCTGCAGCGTCACCACGGCCAACAGGAAAATAATCGTCAGTCCCGCTAGCAAAATATTCAGCGCGATCTCGTTCGGAGTCTTCTGTCGCGAAGCGCCTTCGACCAGCTTGATCATCCGGTCCAGAAATGTTTCGCCGGGATTCGACGTGATTCGCACCTTAATCTCGTCCGATAGCACGCGTGTTCCGCCGGTAACCGCGGAGCGATCTCCTCCGGATTCGCGAATCACCGGCGCGGATTCTCCCGTAATTGCCGATTCGTCCACGGAAGCCACCCCCTCGATTACTTCGCCGTCGCCGGGCACAAACTGGTTGACCGTGACGAGCACAACGTCCCCCGCACGCAACTTTGAACTTGCCACTACTTCAGTGCTGCCATCGCTTCTCAGTAGGTGAGCTTCAGTTTCCGAGCGCGCTTTACGCAAAGTGTCTGCTTGCGCCTTTCCGCGCCCTTCGGCCATTGCTTCAGCGAAATTCGCGAACAGCACGGTGAACCAAAGCCATAACGTAATCTGCAATTCAAATCCGAAATGCCCGACATGATGCGACGCATTCCAAATGAGTTGGGCCGATGTGAGAACCGCGCCGACTTCGACCACGAACATCACGGGGTTCTTGACCATAGCGCGTGGATTCAATTTGCGAAAAGAATCGATCACCGCGCGAAAGATCATCTTTCCATCAGTGAGTGACTGCTTCCGAACTTGAGTGCTGGTATCCATAAGGTTCCTAGAAGGTCTTCCCTGCCGCCATCAACAAATGCTCCAAAATTGGCCCCAAGCTAAGAGCCGGGAAAAATGTGAGTGCTCCCACGATTAATATCGTGGCCACAAGCAATCCGCTGAACAGGGCGCCGGTAACGGGGAATGTGCCAACCGATTCCGGCACAATCTTTTTCTTCGCAAGGCTTCCGCCAATCGCCAGCACCGGAATCACCATGAAGAATCGCCCCAGCAATTGGGCGACACCTGTGGACGTGTTGTACCAGAGTGTGTTTGCACTCAAACCGCCGAATGCCGAGCCATTGTTGCCGGCCGAGGAAACGTACGCGTAGAGGATCTGCGAAAGGCCGTGCGGCCCGGGATTCGATATTCCCGCGGTGCCATAAGGCTTCACCACCGCAATTGCCGAGAAAATAAGTATCGTGCACGTCAAGATGAGCACCGCGAGCATGGCCATCTTCACGTCATACGATTCGATCTTCTTTCCCAGATACTCCGGAGTGCGCCCGACCATCAATCCAGCGATGAACACCGCCAGAATCACGAAGACGATCATTCCGTAAAGGCCGGATCCAACTCCGCCGAAAACAATTTCGCCGAGCATGATGTTAACCATCGGCACCATGCCGCCGAGCGGAGTGAACGAATCGTGTTGTCCGTTGATCGCGCCGCAACTCGCGTCAGTGGTCACGGTGGCAAAGAGCGCTGAGTTCGCGATGCCGAAGCGGACCTCTTTCCCTTCCATATTTCCGCCGGGCTGCATCTCGCTTGCGTGCTGGTCTGCGCCGGCCAGCATTGGATTTCCGCGGGCCTCGGCCCAATAGGCGGACGTCACACCGGCGAGGAAAAGAACCGCCATCGCAGTCCACACCGCCCATCCATGGCGCTGCGATCCGGTCATTCGTCCCAGTGTGTATGTAAGGGCGCTTGGAATTAAGAAAATCAAAAACATCTGAAAGAAGTTTGCGAATGGAGTCGGATTCTCAAACGGGTGTGCGCTATTCGCGCCGAAAAATCCGCCTCCGTTTGTGCCGACTTGCTTGATCACTTCCTGCGACGCCACAGGCCCTTGCGCAATCACCTGCTGTGTCACATGTTGCGTGGTGGTTTTGCCGTCCGTGCCTGTCACTTGAACATTCTGCGGCTCTACAAGCTCAACGGTTGTGTACGGTTTCAGATTCTGAATGGCACCCTGCGAAACAAAGATCAGCGAGCCAGCCAAGCATATCGGCAGCAACACCCACAACAGGCAACGCGTCGCATCCACCCAAAAATTCCCGAGCTTGTCCGTTTCCTTGCGCGCAATTCCGCGAATCACCGCAATCGCCAGAACAATTCCCACGGCCGCTGATGCGAAATTGTGATACGCCAGCCCCGCCATCTGCGTCAGATACGACATGGTGGATTCGCCGCTATAGGCCTGCCAGTTTGTGTTCGTGGTGAATGACGCCGCTGTGCCGAACGCCAATCCCGGTTCCACGTTTGGGAATTTCTGCGGATTCAAAGGCAGCCAGTGCTGCGTGCGCTCGATTAAGTAAAGCAGCGCCATCGAAACGCCGCTGAAAAGCAGCATCGAGATTGCATATTCCGTCCAACGCATTTCGTGCTGCTCGTCAACTCCAGTCAGCCGATAGACAAGCCTTTCCACCGGCCGCAGCACGGGATCAAGAAATGTTTTCTCCCGCCCGAACACGCGCGTCATGAAAACGCCAAGCGGTTTGGTGACCAGCAGAATCACCGCCAGAAAAAATGCGATTTGGAACCAACCATTAGCCGTCATTAGAATTTCTCCGCCTTCAGGAGCGCGTACAGCAGATACCCGAAGAGAAGTCCGCAAATAATCAACAACGCTACATTTCCCGTGCTCATCGAGTCGCTCCTACCTCAGCCGTTCGCACCCGCGAACGTAGAGAACCGCCACCACAACAAACACCACCGTTGCAGCTACGAAAATGATATCTAGCACGACTTTTCTCCCTTACCTTCTAGGCCAGCCTTTCGCATCAGCCGAGCGCACACTCAGAACTTAACGAGTATCGCCATATTGATTCTGGTTTCGCTGCTGCGCAGGTCCGGTGTAAATCCCGGCACCACCGATCCCGGTGTTCCGCAAATATTCAGGACCGTTGGAGCAGACGGGCACGTCGGCGTAACGCCGCCGGGGCCCGCGAAGTACGGCACGCTTGACGCGCGGCGATCCACTTCCCACAGGAACGTGATGTAGTCCTTCGGCATCCAATCGAACGTGACCGATGCATCCCACGCTTTAAACTGATCGCCCGGATTCTGGGTAAAGTACGGCGTCCCGGAGAACTCCGTTGCGCCATTGATCGGCGGCAAAAGTGTTAGATAACGCCCCGGGTTGTTCATCGCGCCGCCGCCAATCGTCAAAGCAAACTGGTCCTTGTCGAACCAAACGCGGTTATAAAACATGCCGCCCACAAAGCTCTGCTTGGGTCCGCCCGCATGATTGCCGTAGCAGCTAACGCCGCCCCCGTATTCGCAGCCCAGGTCAAACGTCATTGTGAACGCGGCCTTGTCGAAGAAATGTTCCTTGTTGTCGTAGTACTTCACTTCGAGGCTGTCGTCCGTGTGGATCCGGCGGCGCGTTGGGAAACCAACGTCGTCGCTGCCCACTCCATAGTTATTGGAAATAATCGTCATCCAGCCGTTCGGCGCCCACTTAATTTGCCCTCCGATACCCGGCCTGCCGTTGGGCTTGCCATACGTCTGCCAACCGTTGATGAACCACGGCTCAATCTTCAATTTTTCGCTCAGATAAATCTGCGTGCGAACGCCGGTGAAAAACCACGGAGTGTTCGACGACACGTACGACGGTTGATAGGCCCAGTTGTCGAAATTGTAGTAACTGAACAGACCGACATACGACATGAAGATTCCCGCGTCCACGTTAATTCCATGCAATGCATTGAAGTGATACCCGCCGTACGCCTCGGAAAGATATCGGTACGCGTCAGAAAGATCCCACTGCCCAACTCCGGGGCTCGCATCATTCCGCGGCGTCATCGTTGAATACATACCAAACTGCGTCATCAACCTGCCGCGAACATTCCCGACGTTGAAATCACCGCCAATGCCAAGCTGCTGCACTTGGACTTCGCCTGTGCGTCCGCTCTCGGTAGTCCCAACGAGCGTGTGATCCTGCGGATGATGGAAGTCATAGATGTAGCTGACGTCCGCGCGGAATTCCGGCGTAAAGTATTTCGTCGCGAGCGGCGAATCATGCGTGCGGCTGTTGCCGTTCAGCCAGGTAAAATCCGCGAAAGTAAACGGATCGGCTTGCGCCGGCTTATCTGCGGCCGCCTGCGTAGAAATCGTCGCGCTCACCGGCGTCGCTGAGTTCGCGGCCGGCTGATTTGCGGACGTCGCAACGGCAGCCTCAGGCTGCGGAGGGACGCCGTTCACACTCACAGGCGTACCTGCAGTTTCCACCGCCTTCATGCTCTTCAATTGCGCTTCGAGTTCCGCGATCCGCGCCTTCATTGCTTCCAGTTCTTTCAACACTTCCGCGGGAACCGGCGCTGCAGACGGCTGGGTGCCAGTCGTCGGCTGCGCTGGCGCTGTCGTGCCGCCGTTCTGCGCGAAGCAAGCGCTCTGCAAGAGCATTATGGAAATAAAACCAATCATCATTCGTGAGCTAAAGCTTACTAGGAACTTCGTCATGGAGGTCCTTCTCTTCTCATGGATTCAAGTTCAACTTGTGGCCTCGCCGTCTTGGCCGGAAGCTTCAAACTCATTTGGCACCGAACCGCACAATCTTTCCGCCCGACGCAATTTCCGATTTCAAAACTACGCTTTACTCGTCGCAGCTCAACTGCCGAACATCACTCTTGACGGTGATTGTCACCACAACAGGTCGGCGCACTACTTTCATCCAGAGGCTATCGTCCCCAAAGTTAGGAAGGAGTAAGGAAGCCATAAAGATTTCGTAAAGACCCGCCACGCCATCTAACTCACCTCCGGCCTATCGCTTACAGCCGATCGGGCGTACCCGTCCCCAGTTTCCCGGTTCTTGCGCTGGCACTCCGTCCACGCGCGCCCATCTTCCGCCTCGACTCACGACTAAATTGGACAAGGGCATACAACATGAACACAAGTCCGAAACTAACGAGAATCAGAAAAATCCACATCGCCTCAATCGCTTTACGTCACTGCGCCCCGTGATTCGGTTCCACAATTACCGCCGTGCCATACGCCAACACTTCGGTAACGCCTTTCATAATTTCCGTCGCGTCATAGCGCATGCCGACAATCGCGTTCGCCCCGCGTGTCACCGCGTGATCCACCATCAATTCAAAAGCGTCCTCACGCGTTTTCTCACAAAGCTCAGTAAAAATCGTGATGTTGCCGCCCACAATCGTCTGCAGCGCTGCGCCCAGGTTTCCAATCAGACTTCGCGAACGCACCACAATCCCGCGCACAATTCCCACCGTGCGCGCGATGCGGTATCCATCCAACTCAAACGCCGTGGTTATTCTCGCCGGGTCCATTCGCAGGGGCATCGTCTCCGCCTTTGCAGTATCGGAACTCGCTCAACCTTTAAACCTCACTCCGTTCTTCACGTAGGTGGCATTCACTCAAATGAGCTGGTGCGCCTGAGTTCTTCTGTCGGAATAAAGTGTTCGTGCTGAATTGTGGTATCTGGCGGGTAAGAAAACCGTTAAGAGATCGTAAGGATTTCGTAAGCGCGCTGGGCGCTGCGAATAAATGTCTATTTCAGTCCCAAGGCCTCATGCTTCAAGCTTGTACTTACTGGCCGAGAGCGCATAAAGCCTGCGCCAGATCAGACGATTAATTGTGACTACGATAGCTGCCATCAACAGGGTGGCCGCTAAAAGCACGCGCGAATTCCCGTGATCAGACGCGGCGCTGATTACCGCACCAAGGCCGGTCGTCGAAAACGTCTGACCGTGGAAGTGAAAATATTCGGCCACGATGCTTGCGTTCCAAGCACCTCCGGAAGCAGTGACCAGTCCCGTGATCAGGTACGGAAAAATTGCTGGCAGAAGAAGTTGGCGCCACTTCTCGACTCTCCCAAATCGGAAAACGTCGCAAACTTCTTTCAAGTCTGAGGGAATCGCAGAGGCTCCGGCAATCACGTTAAAAAGGATGTACCACTGTGTGCCCAACAAAAGCAGAACCATCGAGCCAATGCCCAGTCCGCCGCCGACGCGAATTAGAAACAGAAGAATGATTGGAAAAAGCGCCGTTGCCGGAACCGATGCCGCGATCTGCGCGATAGGCTGCATCACCGCCGATAGGCGCGGATTCAATCCGATGGTAACTCCTGCCGGAATCGTCCAAAGAGCCGCCAGAAGCAGCGTTACTTCGACGCGAAGAAACGTCGCGCCTGCCCCGACAAGAATGCTGTGAACTTCAGGCGCGCTCACCGTCCCGAGCAAGTAAGCCATTTTCGCGAACGCATACCCGATGCCAAGCAGCAACGCAATTAGAGCAACCCGGGTCATCCACTGCCGAATATTTCTCGTCGCGCCGGCTGTGGTGCGCAAAAACCTCATCAGCCTTCGCATCTCTCTCAGGAATCCCCACCCACTAGCGGTTCAGCTCAAAATTAAGGAACAATAGGGGAACAGCACGCCCCAAAAGCCATGCAAAACTGTGATACTAGACGCAAGAAAAAGCTAGACGGGCCAACAAGATAGATTTTTTACAACTGCCTGTCACCTAAGAAAACGGGACACAGGGTGGTTCTAGTACTTGGGTTATGACGAGAGTTCTGAAATCGTCCCTTAGGGCGCACCGACACTGTTTCTCCCTTTACGTTCAATACCTTGCAGCGATATGCTGTGCATCGTCCGCTGCAAATGGGAGCTGTTGTGAATGCGAGCCTTATGAGGACTGCCGACATCTTTCATTTATTGATTTTTTTTGTCGGCATTCCACTGATTGCTGGAGGTGTGGGATTTGCGGCACGGAAAGGCTGGCCGAGGAATTTCAGCCCTGCACGGTATCTGGGTAGCATTTTGGGGGCTAGGGCTTGCCTCCGGGGTCCTAACTGTATCGGCACAACAAATGAGGCCTGAGGACGTTTGGCACCAGTTATTGCAGGAGGTATTTGGAGTGCTCGGAGTGCTTCTCTTTGGGGCTAGCATGGGCTGCTTCGTTGGGATGTTCACCACCCGGCACAGGTCGCCGTCTCCTACACCGCATGAATAGCGGAGTGATTGCCTTCAAGTCTCCCGTGGCCGCCGATCACGCTATGGACTCAATCAAATTAGTGAGTCAACTTGTGTCAAACTGGCCACGATTTCACGCAGGAAAGTTCTATAATCGTCCTCTTGGGCGCACCACTTCAAATCCTTATGCCTCGTTCGATTAGCTCGTTGGCCTTAATTATCTGTCGGGATCTTTTCCAGGCGATCCACCACAATCATATCGACCGGCAACTTTTCCTTGTTCAGTTTCAGGCCCAGCTTCTCAATCGAGGCATACACCGATCCCCCCGAAGGATCCGACGCGGTTGGTACGGGGCTCGAGTTCCCTTGCGCCGGTGCCGGACCGGCCGCACCAAAAGCGAAACCTTGCGATTTCGCGATCGCCTGCAAATCCTCCACAGATATATCCACGGCCACCACGTAAGTGCCCTTCAGGGCGGTCTTATCAATCACCGGCTGGCCGACGAAGCCTGTCAATTGTTGCGAAAGAATTTCCATCGTCATTTTGGAAGATTCCATGTGCATCATGCCGTTATTGACAGACACTTTCAGATTTCCCGCGGGCCCGCCGGAAATTTGCGTGCTCCCACCCTCGCCGATTCTCCCAGTCGTCTTCACCCGCATCTGGCCGGTTCCTGCATCGATCACCGTCACGTCCTTGTCATCCGGCTTGTCCGTTGGCGGCGGATCCGGTGGTGAAGAAGCCATCTTTACCCCGTTCTTGCCAACTTCCAGCGCAAGGATTGGCATTTCCTTGCTGCTGTGATGGATTACCAGCTTGAAGCGATCCGCCAACAGCGCCTGCATCATCTCTGGAACCTGATCTTTGTTTGCACCCTCGGGTAGCGTGGCCTCGATATCCCAATGCGCTGACTTCATCCAGTCCGGTCCCGTAACCTGGTACGCCTTCATCTTGTAGGCGTAAGTGATAAGCTGCGCCAGCGTGAAATACCCTATATCCACTCTTTGGTCGTCCACTTTCATGCCGACGTGCGGCATCTTTCCGGCGCTAACCGCCGCCATGAGGTCCCCGGAGGGCTTGATGGACGCGACTTCAAATGCCGGCGGAGCCGCGCTGGGAGCCGGCGATTGCGCGCGAACGTTCACGGCGCCCACGAATCCTAGGATTGCTATTCCACACACAACGCTGAGCGCAATCTGCGCGAGCACAAATTTCCGCGCGGCGGAACCAGCTACTCTTCGTCCGAACCTGGTCTCTTCTTTCATACATGGCTTCTCAATATTGTTCACCGGAATTATCCCCTCGCTCTGGCTTTGAATGAGCATTTCTCCTACTCACCGATCCATATAGATATCGACGTTTATATCTCTTCAAAGTTTCAGGTTAGCTCGAAAGTTCCACGATCAATACGTGAAATCCGTCTGCGGAGTTGCGGCCTTAGACGCTCTGCTAACCCTTCCGAACTCTTACGCGTAGAACACTGGCGCGAGGCGGAGCCGGTGTTTCCGGCTTTCGTCCTTTATGTATTATGTTCCTTCGGTTCTCCTATTTCACGTCAATCACCGGCCGACTTCCGGCGGGTACAACGTGATCACACACTTCTAAACGCGCTGACATCATAGTGCCGTCACATGGTGAGAATTCCACAAAAGAAACCTTAAGAAGACGCACGCCGGTCAGGCGCACAGCTGGTGCCGCAGCAGCTTCGGGTCAACTCACAGATTTGATGCAGGTGCGAATTCAATTTGTGTCAAGCCGGCCACGATCTCAGCTACGAGAGTTCTGAAATCGTCCTCTAGGGCGCACCACTTCGATTTGTGATTTGTTTTCAGCAACTTCTGTCGATACCCTTAGAATCATGTCGAACAGAAACTATACGTGACTATCGCTGAGCTACCGCCTAGCATCCACGGCAGTCAGTGTTCTGGTAGCCAATTGCTCGGCAGGCTTCCATACAGGCGAATGTAAAACACATCAAATCCCCAGGCCTTTTCTCCGGCCATCTTCCCAATGTAGGATTTCTCGTCTGACCGCACAAGGCGCTGCGGATTGGTGAACGTTGGACTGTGATTGCAGTCACAGACGCGGACGGCGAACTAGGTCTCAATTAAGAGTATTGCACAGCAGGGTCAGCTTTTTAGCGGGCAGGCACGAGAGAAAAGACTGACACGGGAGTTCACCATGCGGAATTTGGAGATACCAAGGGGGAGATCTTACATTGGGAAGTTGATTTTGATAGGGCTGTTCTTATGCGTCGGTAACATGGCATTCGCGCAGGACAAGCAGGAACAGATCGAGCAAAAGT
>OBLU010002155.1_pt1 | contig 18225 bp, 10 predicted proteins | sample 1518681 | NCBI WGS metagenome assembly OBLU01 (sample SAMEA3539304, study PRJEB22396) | soil metagenome | biome: tundra; feature: field; material: soil | place: USA | collected 2010-05 | depth 0.15 m | reverse complement strand
ATCTGAAGAACCTGCACGTTCCAAGCTTGCGTGTACGACATTTTCGGGCTGTCGCGCCTCGTAAGTCTGAGGGATGAGGCAGTTCCTCTCATTCAACAAGCCGGCAATTGCATCGGGAAGTCCGGGATAGGAGCTCACCGGCAAGCGGCGAATTCGGTATGGGACTGAATGGCCAGCGAGAACGACGTGACCCGACTCCACCAGGCTTGCCGTGAATTGCGCCGGCTCTTGAGCCACGGTCAGCGCCGAGAGGCTGAGTAGCCCCCATCCCATCCAGCGCGTTCTTGACCCGGCACCAAACATGACCAGCTTTCGCATGCGGCGTAATTGAGGCATGCACCGGGCGGGGCTCCCGGCCATGGACAATCTTACTCAAATTTCCTGAGGTGTGCCGGTCGACAGCGCGAAGATGTTTTTTCAATGAGTGATCATCCCGGAGGCAGTGCCTGCTCACGCTTTAAACGATAAAGAACATGCCGCCGCAAGGGATGGTCTAAGGGCAGGAGTGGATGATCAAAGTCCTCCTGCGGATCGTGGGTCATGCCGAGTTTCTCCATCACGCGTCGCGATCGCATATTTGCCGGCACCGTAAACGATACGATCTCTGGCAGCGATAAGACTTCAAACCCGTAACGGACTACGGCCCGTGCGCCTTCGGTGGCGAATCCCCCGCCCCAGTGAGCAGCGGCGATGCGCCAGCCGATCTCGACGCAGAGGGTAAAGGCCGCGTCGAAGCTTGGAACGAGCAGTCCCATGTAGCCGACAAATTCGCCCGTATGGCGCAATTGCGCGGCCCACAAGCCGAAACCGTGCCGCGCGAAGTGAGCCTCGATTCGGTCAACCATCTGGTTGCTTTCATCAGCCGAAAGCAGCGCGGGGTAAAACTCCATGACCTGCGGGTCGCTATTCATCCACGCAAATGGCTCTCGATCCGCTTCGCGCCAGGGCCGAAGAATCAGGCGCTCGGTTTCGAGAATCGTCATGCTGACCACTTTACCGGGCATTTCCGCCGGCCTGTGGAACTCCGCTCAATTTTTCGTATAGATGACGACGCCCGACCTGATCACCATCTGCACACGTGCGAAGTTCGTCAGATCCGCGGCTGGGTCAGCCTCAAGGATGGTGAGGTCGGCCAGCTTGCCCGCCGTGATGGTCCCCTTTCGGTCTTGTACACCCATCCGCGTCGCTGGATTCGTGGTCAGCATCGCGAGCACATCTTTCCAGTCAAGCCCACACTTCGCCAATGCTTGGAATTCGCCTTCAGTGGAGTAGTCGGTCATGTATCCCACATCGGTGCCGAAGATCAGGGTCCCACCGAGGCTATGAAACTCGCGAACTTCCTCATACATCGGGTCCATGTAGCCCGGATCGCTGGTCACAGTTGTTGTGAACATTTTGAGAGTCGGCGTCATGCCCATATTTTGATGAACCATGGTCGCAAATAAGGCTGAGGTAATGCCCTCGGTAGCATCCGGAACGTGGGCGAGCACGTCCACTCCGCTCTGGATGGCTACCTGGGTTCCAGCCAGATTGGACGGATGCGCGAAGACGCGCTTGCCATTCAAGTGGGTGGTCGTGACCGCAGCAGTCGCGATGGGCAGCGGCATCGGCAATACATGTCCCCGCGCCACCCACGATCCCGTAAACAGCTTGGTCAGATCGGCGCCCGAGGCCAGATTGCGGCGCACGATGTTTTGCGCCTCTTCAGGCGAATCCGGTTGCGGCATCAGCGCGACCATCCATCCCGGCACGGTTTCGCGCAGATAGTACGGAACACCGTGAGGAGGGTAAAAGGCGGTTCCAGCCGTGTAGATGTATGGGCCTTTCAGCTCGCCCTTCTCCACGCGTCGACGGATGGCCAACGTATCGGCCGGGTTCGACCCCAGATCGATCACGGTGGTGAAACCACGGCTCAAAAACATGTCCGCAAGTTGCGCGTTCAAGGCCGAGGCCGACTTCCATTGAGCCATGCTCCATTTCGGCTCGGTGAAGTGGACGTGCGCATTCCAAAACCCAGCCGAGACCACACAATGATTGCAGGGCAGAATCGTCGCATCTCGAGGGATCTCGAGTTGTTTTCCAACCGCTGCAATGAGACCATCGCTGACCAGCACGGTTCCATCGTCAATGGGCGGGTCCGATGGAGAAATGTAGATGCGCGCATGTTGGATCGCCATCGTTCCGTGCCCGAGTTTAAGGGGAGGGTGCGACCCGTAACGTGGGTAAAACTCCAACAGCCACACCGCGGCACCGCCGACTGCCAACACCACACATAAGAAAATTAAGACGCGAAAAGACCACTTCCCCATTGGACCCTCAGACGTTCATTGAAACATACGTAATCTGCCGGCGAGCCGTTCGCGGGCGCGGCAGTTTGACGCCCCCGGTCGCGCACAATAGCTTTGAGAGTGCAGGGGTCGCGGCTTCGTGGCCCGCTACAAGGAGTCTGGATGATTTTTTTCTCACGTTTGAAGATAGTGCTGGTCATGCTTGCTTTGGCGATGGCCTGGCAGGCGGCGCCTGCGCAAGACCTGAAAAGCTTTGAGCAGAAGATCACCACGAAGGTGCTGCCCAACGGACTCACAGTGATTATCTGCGAGCGCCCGGAAGCCCCGGTATTCAGCTATGTCACATTTGTGGACGCGGGCGATGTGAATGATCCCTCGGGTGAAAGCGGCCTTGCGCACATGTTTGAGCACCTCGCCTTCAAGGGAACGACCGAGATTGGCACCACCGATTACACGGCTGAAAAAGTCGCGCTTCAAAAGGTGGAAGCCGCCAACGATGCTTATGAAGCGGAATACCTGAAGCAAGTTGGCAAAGACCCCGCCAAGCTGGCTGAGCTCAAGAAGAATTTTCAGGACGCACAAGCCGAAGCTCACAAATATGTCATCCCCAACCAATTCACTGAAGTTGCCGAGCGCAACGGTGCTTCAGGATTAAATGCGGAAACCGGTCTTGATGACACGATGTATTTCTGGTCAATGCCGGAGAATCGGCTGGAGCTGTGGGCTTGGCTGGAGAGCGGGCGCCTGGCCGATGTAGTCCCCCGCGAGTTTTATAAGGAACGGGATGTGGTGGTGGAAGAACGCCGGATGCGCACCGACTCCAACCCCATTGGCAGACTGGTGGAGCAGTTCCTGGCGACCGCTTACGTCGCGCATCCTTACGGACGCAGTTCGATTGGCTGGCCGAGCGAAGTGAGCCAGATTTCGGCGACAGAGGCGATGGACTTCCACAGAAAATATTACGTGGGATCGAATCTTGTCGTTGCCGTAGTGGGCGACGTCAAAGCCGCAGCAGTGTTGCCCATGCTGGAGAAGTATTTCGGCAAAGTGCCCGCCGGGCCAAAGCCGGAAGACATGACCACGGTCGAGCCTAAACAGTTTGCCGAGAAAAGTGTTTCCATCGTCGAGCAGACGCAGCCCTTCTATATCGAGGGCTATCATCGCCCGAATTATCGCGATCCCGATGACAACGTGTACGACGCCATCAGCGACATCATGTCCAATGGGCGCGTTTCGCGGCTCTATCGCAGTTTGGTGCGCGATCAACAGATTGCCGCAGAAGCCGAGGGTTTCAGCCCGTTTCCCGGCGACAAGTATCCAGGCCTGTTTGCTTTTTATGCGGTCCCCTTGCCCGGCCACACTCCGGAGCAAATGCGCGATGCGATTCACAAGGAAATTGAGAAGCTTAAGACTGCAGATGTCACCGATGATGAGCTGAAGATGTACAAGACACGCACGCGGGCCGACCTGCTGCGCGGACTTGCCGACAACCAGGGCTTGGCTAATGCGCTGGCAGAGTATCAGACGCGCTACGGCGACTGGCGCGAGCTGTTCAAGCAGCTTGATCGCGTAGATAAGGTCTCGAAGGAAGATATCCGCCGCGTGGCGAATAAGGTCTTCGTGGCGAGCAATCGCACCAGCGCGACGATCGAAACAACACCGCCGGCAGCACCCGCCGGAAAGACCCCAGCGGGCACTAACGGAGGCGCGCAATGAAGAGTTCTTTAGTTGAGATTTATCTGAAACGTGAAACTCAGAGTCAGGCCATCGTTGCGAATACAAAGCCTGCCGCTTCAAGAAGCGATAATGCCGGCACCTTCAGAGCAGCGCGCAGGATCGTTCGATTCGTACCGCTGGTAGTGTTTTTCGCTGCTTCCGCCTTTACGTCTCTTCCCGCATCGCCTCAGGAAAGCAAACCTTGGGAAAAGATCCCCGTTCCCCCGCTTCACGAGTTCAAGCCGCAACAACCGAAACGCATCGAGCTAAAGAACGGTATCGTCCTTTTCCTGCAGGAGGATCACGAACTACCGTTTGTTTCGGGATCAGTATTGATCCCGGGCGGCGCGCGCGATGAAGATGCGTCGAAAACCGGTTTGGTGGATTTGTACGGTCAAACCTGGCGGACCAGCGGTACGGCCAAGATGAGCGGCGACGCCATGGACGACCTGCTTGAGGCCAAGGCTGCTCATATCGAGACAACCGGAGAACTCGATTCAACTTCGCTCTCATGGGACTCGCTCAAGGGCGATGCCGATCAGGTCTTCTCGCTGGCATTGGATCTTTTCCTGCATCCGAAATTCGATCCGGAGAAACTGCAGTTGGCGCAACAGCAAGCAGCCACCGCGATCGTGCGGCGCAACGATGATGAGTCGGAGATCGCCAGCCGCGAAGCTGCCAAGTTGGTGTACGGCCCTCGCAGCCCTTACACACGCCAGCCGGAGCTCGCCACCATCGGCGCTGTCACTCTGAATGATTTGCAGACGTGGCATGACCGCACCATTCACGGAAGGCTTATCGTCGCCATCAGCGGGGACTTCGATTCCTCTGCCATGGAGACCAAACTCCGAGCCGCGTTTGAGGGAATGCCGCAGACGGTTTCACCCGCACCCCGTCATGACTCCTTCCAGGAGCCCAAGCAAAGCGTCTACTTCATCAACAAGGAAGACGTAAATCAATCGAATGTGCAGATTGTGGGGCTTGGTACCGATCGGCGTAATCCAGACGTACCTACGTTGGCGGTCATGAACGACATTCTGGGGGGTGGATTTGCCAGCCGCCTGTTCCAGAAGGTGCGCACCGAGCTCGGTTTAGCCTATGCGGTGGGAGGCGGTTATGGCTTCTCCTATGACCATCCCGCTACCTTCCGTGTTTCGGTGATGACGAAAAGCCCATCGACAGTGGAAGCCACCAAAGCGGCTATAGCAGAAATCGAAGGAATGACGACCAAGCCCTTCACCGATGTCGAACTCAAGCGAGCTCAGGAAAACATTCTAAATTCCTTCCTGTTTCGCTACGACACCAAAGACAAGGTGCTGGCGGAGCGCGTGCGGCTCGAATTTTATGGGTATCCGGCCAACTACCTCGAGACCTATGAAGCCGCGATTAAGAAGGTCACAATCGCTGATCTGACAGCCGCAGCCAAGAAGTACATTCATCCGGATCGTCTCGCCATATTAGTAGTGGGCAGCGAGACGGAGATCAAGCCTGGGCTGGACGAGTTGAAGCTCGGCTCCGTGAACCGCGTTGACATCACCATCCCACAGCCGGGAGGGCCCGCAGGCAAACCCGGACCCACGGAGAAATAACATTGAGCGATGAGACAGTGAGCCCGGCAAAGATGGACCAGAAGTTGGCAGTCGTTATCATGGCCGCCGGAAAAGGCACGCGGCTGAAGTCGCGGCGCCCTAAAGTGCTGCACGCCATTGGCGGCAAGCCGCTTTTGAGTCATGTCATCGCGGCGGCCACCCGGCTGGTGGCGCCGGAAGATGTATATGCAGTCGTCGGTCACCAGGCGGATCGAGTCCGCACAGCGCTTGCATCGACCGGCGTTCGCTTTGTGGAGCAGGTAGAACAGCGCGGCACGGGACATGCGATCCAGTCGGCAGCCGATTCGATCGCCGGTTACGAGAACATCCTTGTGCTTTCAGGCGATGTTCCACTCATCCAGCCGGCGACCCTGGAACGGCTTTGGGCGTTCCATCAAGCCCAAGGCGCCGCTATGACGATTCTCACAGCGGCGCCCGTTGATCCAACAGGATACGGGCGGATTCTCCGAAAATCTGCTGAAGCCCCGGATGTGGAAGCAATCGTTGAGCAGAAAGCTCTGACAAAAGAACAGCAGAATGTCCGCGAAATCAATTCCGGGATTTACGCGTTCAAAACCACGTCTTTGCTCGCGCACTTACAAAAATTGAGCGCTAACAACGCTCACGGGGAGCTATACCTGACCGACATGGCTGCACTGTTGACGACAGCGGGCGAGCGCGTCGTTGCCATTGAAGCGGCCGAGGCTGGGGAAGTTCTTGGGGCGAATACCATTGCCGAACTTGTGGCCCTTGACACCACTTTGCGCGCTTCCACGGCAACCCGATTGATGGCTGCGGGCGTCACCATTTTCCGCCCGGACACCTGCGTCATCGACGCGGGCGTAGAGATCGCACCGGACACGGTGATCGAGCCATTCGTGCAATTGTTGGGGACGACCAAGATCGGTGCCGAATGCCATATCCGGTCTTATTCTGTGGTTGAAAACTGCACCCTGGGCGACGGCGTGTTGCTCCGGCAAAGCTGCATCCTGACCGACAGTACGGTCGCGGACGGCGCCAAGATAGGTCCATTCGCCCATCTCCGGCCCGGCAGCGAGATCGGCGAAGACGCCCACGTGGGCAATTTTGTCGAAACCAAGAAGGCCCGTCTGGGTCGGGGCTCTAAGGCTAGTCACCTTACCTACCTCGGCGACGCCGATATTGGAGAAAACACGAATATTGGAGCCGGTGTCATCACCTGCAACTACGACGGCGTTCACAAACACCAGACACACATTGGCAAGGGCGTTTTTGTGGGCAGCGATTCGACGCTCGTGGCGCCGATCACTCTGGAGGACGGCGCGTACGTCGGGGCCGGCTCCTGTATCACCCGCGATGTTCCTGCGGGGGCACTGGCTGTCGGGCGAGCCAGGCAAATCACGAAGGAGGGCTGGGCAGCGGCGCGCAGGGCCCGTCAATCGGCGAAAGAGTAGCCCTGCTATCACCAAAGTTGCAGGTGAAAGAGCAATATGACTGTTAAGCTATGATTTCGGGTGGGTGTCCGGCCTGAGCGGCGATTTCGAGAATCCCAAAAAGCCTTGGTTGTTGAAGTATTTTCTATTTTTGACTACCCAAAGCGAGTGGCGTGGATCACAATTACTCTAACCACCATTGGTCGATTACCTGCGATAATAGAAGCGTTGATTAAGTGTGCCCCTGGCAAGAAGCAATCTATACATTGACCCAATATTGGTGCAAAATAGTCGTGGGTCATCCGAAGCACAAAAGAGTGCGTAAGATCGAACTCCTTTCTCCAATTTGGTCTGTCAAAGATAGCCGCTTCGCCGATATGTATAAGGAAGGGGCTGGTCGATTTTCGACTGCGGGTTTGGGTAGTCCAATCACACAGTCGCTTGAAACTTTTTTCGTCCCGTTGCGTAAAGAAGGTAGAACCAGCATAACCAACCTTTGTTGGAAATGGAACGACGGGGTGTCGCTCTGACTCCGCGAACCGGAGCATTGATGGGCGGCTCTCTTAGCAACGATGATGAACGTCCTCACCTCGCTGGGACGGACGGCCTTGGAGAAACGGGTTTGGAAGTAGAGCGGGCAGGATCAGACAGCCGGAACGCACCAACGACGCCGCCTGCTGCGGACGGAGAAGTGCGCACGAATTCGAGGCTGCGGCGAGCCGAACGAATTCTGGTCGTCGACGACGAAACTCACGTGCGATCGATGATCGGTGCGACTCTTGAGCGGCAAGGCTACGATGTCCAACTGGCATCGAACGGCCGCGACGCCCTCGAAATGCTGGAACGCGACGGCTTTGACCTCGTTCTGACCGACATCGTGATGCAGGACGGCAATGGCATCACTTTGCTGGAACGCATTCGCGGCCAGCAGCCGCATCTTCCGGTCGTCATGGTGACCGCAATCCACGACATCAGCGTGGCCATCGACTCGATGCGCCGCGGTGCTTATGACTACCTGCTTAAACCGTTTGAGCGTGAGCACTTGATCGCCACCGTCTTACGTGCGCTCGAGTATCGCCAGGCGATGCAGGAGAACCATAACTACCAGCAAAATCTCGAGCAAGTAGTGCGGGCTCGGACAGAGATGCTGCGCCAGGCGATGGAAGACCTCGAACACTCTTACGACGTCACGCTCGAGGCGCTTGGGGACGCATTAGATCTGAAGGACTCTGAAACTGAAGGTCATTCGAAACGAGTGACTGCCTACACCATCGCATTGGCCCGCGCCATGGGGATCGCGCCCGCCGAAATCAAAGTAATCGCACGCGGAGCCTTTCTGCATGACATCGGCAAAATGGCGATCCCAGACAATATTCTGCGCAAGCCTGGCCCACTCAATCGCCAGGAACAGGAAGTCATGCGAGAGCACTGCACGCGTGGCTACCATATTCTGCGCAAGATTCCGTTTCTCAGCGAAGCTGCCGAGATTGTGTTCGCTCACCAGGAGCACTTTGATGGCAGTGGTTACCCAAGCCGCTTACGCGGCGGAGAAATCCCCATCGGAGCTCGCATCTTCGCCATAGCCGACACGCTCGATGCCGTTACCAGCGACCGGCCCTACCGCAAGGCGCGCAGTTTTGATGTAGCGCGCGAAGAGATCCTGCGCTGTTCTGGAGCTCAATTTGATCCCTCAGTTGTTGAGGTCTTTCTGAAGATTCCGAATGAACTGTGGCATGAGTTGCGTTCGGAAATTACGGGCCAGAACAAACGGTTCTCCACCTTTGATCTCTCTAAAGCGCCGCGTCCTTTGATCTAAGCTTCGATCTGGCGGGTCGACTTTCGGAATTGCGCCCTGCGCAAAGAATCGCCCTCACCCTAGGTGCCAGCATTGAATCAGAGCGAACTCACGGATCAGAGCGAATTTATTTCGGACGGGACCGTCTCACTCACTGGTTCTGAAGATTGAATTCGTCTCGACTGCGGCATGCGCCACGTAAATAGCGTGCTAATCGAGAAATTCCACACCGCACTGAGAATCAAACCCCCGAGCCCAGCCACATACCAAGGCATTCCTGAATGCAGTAGCGTTTCGGCGAAGCTGACATTGACCCACGCTCCAAAGGAACACGCCACGCAGAAGGTCAACAGCCCAGCCAGCATGTAAACACCGTGCAGGCTCCTATCACGATAGGTGATCAGGTTATTCAGAAAGAAATTGCCGGTCATGGCGGCTAATGTCGACGAAGTCTGTGCGACGCCAAAGCTCACTCCCATCCAGCGGAAGAGCATAGTGAGAAAGGCAAAGTGAACGATGAGCCCGACAAATCCCACCATAAAAAACACGACCAGGCGCGTAGGAACAGTGCCGCCGGTCATTTTGTTGATGACTAGAAAGAGATACTCGAGGGCCGCGTTCGCATCGAGTTTGCTCTCACCACGCGTGCGTTTGCGGAAACAGTAGCCTACTTCTCCAACGCGCACCGGGCGGGTGCTGGTAGCCAGCATGTCGACCAGGATTTTGAAGCCTCCACCATGCATGCCGTGCACAACTTCAAGAAAGAAACTGCGACGCACCAGAAAAAAACCGCTCATGGGATCGCTGAGTTCACAGTGGGATACAGCCCGGCTGATGCGCTTTCCGAGGCGGCTGAGAAAAACGCGGCTGGTACAGAACTCGCCCATGCTGCCGCCAACAGCGTTACGCGTTCCCACCACGATGTCCAGGGCTTCCACACGAAGTTTGTCCAGCATCCGCGGAAGGATGCTTTCGTCATGTTGCAAGTCTGCATCCATGACGGCAACGTAATTTGCCGAGGTGGAGAGAATGCCTTCTATGCATGCGGAAGATAGCCCACGGCGGCCAATTCGTTCAATCAAACGAACGCGGGGGTCTCTCGTGGCTATAGCGCGCACTGCTTCAGCAGTGCCATCGGGCGAGTCATCGTCGACAAAGATCAGTTCCCATTTCAGCCCCGCGAGGGTGGCTGCGAGTCGATCAATGACCTCTGCCACATTTTCCCGCTCATTAAAAGTGGGCAAGACCACGGCGATGTCGAGAGCACGGCTTGGAGCAACGTCCTCATTTTCATGCCGGAGAAGGAATGAGGAGGGCGTGATTGATTCTTCGGTTTCTACAAACTGCATGTTAAGAGTCGATTCTTGCTGTTTTCCAATGACACACACTGTATCAGACGTAAAAAACAGTCGGATATCCTAAAGCATGACCCGAAAAGCGACCCGATGGCCATTCGGATTCATTTCTTTTGGCCCTAATCAAGTGTAAAGCCTTTATCGGAGAATTATCCCTGAAGTTTCAATGAGTTGTAGATTCGGCAAACTGGGTTCTCCGCCGCGCTCGCCTTTCGCCCCCGCCGACACAAGCGGCAGGCGAACGTTTTTTGCACAAGACCCTGGACAGTTCAGACGGCCTAAGGCCGCAATCATAAGGCCTAGAGGGTCACTAACCTGTCTGAAGCGACCACCCTGCGGTTAGGCGCAATCTATCGAAAAAACGTACCGGCACATTCTCGGCGACGCGAGTTGAAGCGGTTCCTCGAAAAGTCGGAGGTTCCATAAAAGGAGACTTGGGAAGATGTGGTCGACTTGAATTGTTTTCGCGATTCTTCAGAAAACGATTCTCTTCGTAGCCAGAAACATACATGCCCCGTTCGGGGTCCAAGGTTCGATCGAAAATAAGATTTGAATGAAGTTCCGATGGTTGGGGCATAGCCACGAAACTGACTCAGTCAACGCGAGGAACTCGGCTTCTAGAACCGCATGGCAAATGATTACGGATTCGCCGGCAGAGCGGGCGCAGCGTCTGCCGGCTTCCCTTTTGCCTGAGCCTCGTGAAGTTTTTTGAGGACGGTTTCATCTGCCGCTTTGTGGAGGTTGTTTGTTTTGTCGAACTCTAACTTGGCCTCGCCCTTCTTTCCCATCGACTGGTACAGCCGCGCCAGGCGCCAGTGCACATTGATGTCGTCGGGGACCAGTTTGGCCGCAACGTTGAGCTCACGCAACGCATCTTCTTTGCGTCCTGCATCGGTATCGAGAATCCCCAGGTCCAGGTGAGCCCGCTCGACGTTGGGATCAATGCTCAAAGCCTTTTCCAGCAAGGCGCGTGCATTTTCCGGACGATTCAACTGTATGTTTGAGTCCGCTAGGAATGCCATGGCTTCGGCATGATCGGGAACGTTCGCGAGCTCGGCTTCGAACTCCTTAGCGGCTTCTTCATACTGGCTTTGAGTCCACAGCAAATAGCCGAGGCCGAAATGAACTGTTGGTTCTTTCGGATTCGCTTTGATGGCTGCACGAAACTGCTGGATAGCTCCATCGTGATCGTGCAACTCGTCCATCGCTTCGCCGGCCAGCATATCCGCCTCGGCGGATTCTGCATTCAGCAGCAGAATCTCGTGATAGACATCGAGCACACAGTTGTACTGCGCAGACGCTAGACAACTGTGCGCCAGGAACAAGCGGAAGGCCAGGTTTTGCGGATCATTGGCGGCTGCCTCTCTGAGATACGGCACTGCAGCGGCGAACTCTCCCAATCCGTAGTGGGCGATACCAATCAAGCTTTTCAGGCGTTGCGATTCGGGCGAAGATCCAGGCTCGCTTTTCAGCAAGACCGTAAACGTGGCAATCGCGTCTTTCAACGCGCCGGACTTGAACAATGAAAGTCCTAAATTAAGGCGAAGTCCCGGCATGGCAGGCTTCAGTGCCAAAGCTTTTCGATAGGAAATGACTGCGTCTTTATAGTGTTCCTGGCGCGCTTCGATGAAACCAAGATGCGCATAGGCCTCGGCATCGGAGGGATGTGTCTTTATAACTGCTCGCCAAGCGACTTCGGCCTCGGTGTTTTTCCCCTCTTGTTCCAAGGCATACGCAGTATCGCGTTCGTTCGGCGCCGCGGCGGGAGTTTGTCCTGTGCAGTGGGACGCAGCCAGGACCGACATCATCGACAAGACAAGGCAAAGTCGGACAATCAACTTCAAGCATCTCTCCCCAGGCATTTTCGCTCTTTGAAAGTACGACGCGCAATGCAATACGAGCGAAAGGGCCTGCACAAACAACAAGGCGCGGCAGCATGGATAGCTGCCGCGCCCTGGTTGATATTACGCCAGATTAAAACACGAACTTTCCGCCCAATTCCAGCAGGCGCGGACCGTAGTCACCTGTAACCTGGCCAAAGTTTGCGTCATGCGAACTTGTGTCCAGGTTTTGGAATTGCGTGTGATTGAACGTGTTGAATGACTCGAAGCGCAGTTCGATTCTCGGGCCTTCGTGCGATGTGAGAGGGATGGCCTTGAACAGTGACAGGTTCCAGTTGAAGATTCCCGGACCCACGACCGAGTCTCTGCCCGCGTTGCCGAAACCCTGATTTGGCCCGCCATTCCACGGTGCCGCTGGGTCGGCAAAGGCACTGGTACTGAACCAAGCGCTTACTTTCTTGGGATAACTGACAGACGCCACCTTGTTCGGACGGTTATTGGTGCCGCCGCCCAGGCCGAGAGTGTCAGTTCCGGTGTACGTGATGTACTGTGGCAGTCCCGACGAGGCTTGCGTGATGCCCGATATCTCCCAGCTTCCAAGAACTTCGCGCGCCAGCAGATTACTGCTCTTGGCGAAGAACGGAAGCGCGTAGACATAGTTCACGTTGAAGATATGGCGACGGTCGAATCCTGTATCCGATGCCCGATCATACTTGGCATTGTAGGGGTTTGAGAGTCCGCCCAGATCGTTGGTTACTTCGCTGATGTTATGCGACCAGGTATAAGCAACCTGGGTGGTAAGTCCATGCCGGTTCTCGAGACGAATTCCAGCCTGCAGCGAGTTGTAGTTGAAGTTTGTTTCGTTCTCTTCCTGGTTAATGTTCGCGAAGCCAGGATTGTTGCGGAATTGGTTGGCGTTCAGTGAGCCGTTGGCTACGCCTTCGCGTGTAGCGAAACTGTTATTCGAATCCAACAGCGGCAGCGTGTTGATCTGGCGGTCATTATTCTGGTCCCATCCGTCAGACCCAACGTACTGCAACACGGCAACAATCGATGGAGCAAGCTCGCGCTGGAATCCAAAGCTGTAATCTGCCGTTCCTGGTGGCGGATAGTTGTACTTGATGCTGGTCAGGTTCGACGGAAAGACCAGTTGGGTTAGAGGCGCTGCTCCAGTCGCAACCGTCGCGTTGGGATTGGAAAACAGCACGTTGTTGGCAGACGGAATGTACGCGAACGGCGGATTCAACGCCGCGTTGTAAACGTCGTTGCCCTGAACGCGTTCGTAGAACATGCCAACGCCGCCGCGCACCACTGTCTTTCCATCGCCGCTGAGGTTGTAGGCAAAACCAAGTCGGGGCTGCCATGACTTGTAAGAATTTTGCACGTTGCCACGCGGGAATCCGTTGACGCCTGCTTCGCGAATCCCGTTGAGGTAAAACTGCTCGCTGCCCGTAGCACTGAACGTCGAGAGTTGCGCTGGTTGGATGGTGCCGGATCCCGGTTGACCTGCAGGAATCACAGGGTTGCCGAGCGATGTGTTGTAGTCCGCTGGAACAAAATTCGCGAACAGGTTATACCGCTCAAAGGCGTGAGGTAGCCCGTCAAATCTGATTCCAAGGTTCAGAGTCAGCCGAGGCGTCACGTGCCAGTTGTCGTTGGCATAGGAGCCGTAGTTGTTGTTGACCCAGTGCTTTCCTGCCAGGTATTGCAACTGGTTGAAGTTCGAAGCATCGCCGAGCAGGAAGTTGATATATGAGTCGCCTGAGAAGTTGCTCGAGTTGAAGACCGCGGTACCTTGCGTGTTGGCTTGCAGTTGCTGGTTTTTGTAGTCATGCAGCCAGCTGAACCCGAACTTGAACTGGTGCCGACCCTTGGTCCAGGACAAGTCGTCGCGGTAGTCGAAGCCTTCGTAACCGTTTTTCCACGGGTAGTAGGATTCGGTCCAGGTCTGGTTCAAGGGCGAACCTTGCAGATCAATCTCCGGCATGTCCTGGCCGGCGTTGTCTGAGACCGGGAAGAAGCTGGATGCAGTCCAGCCGGCGGGTAGTTTGAAGGAGGACCCCGCACCGGCTATCGGAGTGAGGGTGATCTTGTTGCCGCTGTAGAGGAACGCGGTTTCGTTCAGCAGGTTGGGGGTGTAAGTCTGCGTCAGCTTGATCGCTGCCGTGTAAGAAGGATTGGTCATCGCCGTGCCGACGGTCGGATAGTCGCCGCCCGGACCCCACAATGGCGGGAAGAACGTCTTTGTCATCGCGTCATGCAGGTAGTGCCCCATCAACTGGTATTTGCTGTTGATAGAGTGGTCGATGCGCACCACATCCTCGCGAATGTTTTCTGGCGCCGGAATCGACGCGATGTACTGGCTCGTGCCCAGGTTCGGCTTCGGGAACGTGCCCGCATTCAACTCCAGCACCGCGTTCTGCTCAATCAGACTGGCTGGAATCGTGTACGTTCCATCGGGATTTTGTGTAAACGGCTTGCCCTGCAGCGCCGTCGGCACGTTATAGGCGACGGGATAAACCGGAACCTTGCCTCCAGCCGGCACCGTGTAATGAAGGTCCTGGCCAGCGGTCGGGAAATTGTTGGCCATGATCGTGTTGATGACCAAAGGCGAACTTCCCTGGATCAGTTTGCGCCACTCTTCATTCCAGAAGAAGAATGTCCGGTTCCGGTTGTCGTCGTAGATGTGAGGGATCCAGAGCGGACCGCCGATATTGCCGCCCGGCTCATTCAGTTTGAATTCGGATTTGGATTTGCTGAAATAATCCGCGGCATCATAGGCCGTGTTGCGGTTGAACTCATAAAGTTCACCGTGATAGTTGTGAGTGCCTGACTTGAGCACCATCAGGATGGTTCCGCCCGAGCCCACGCCATAGTCGGGACTGTAGTTGCTGTCCAGAGTCTGAAATTCTGCAATCGCGTCCTGGGAGGGCAGGTTCATGAAACAGCCACCGCAGCCGCGATCGTTCTGTTCAGCTCCGTCGATCATGTAAATGTTGTGCGTTTGGCGGGTGCCGTTGAATGTGATTGCGTTTGACGAGGTTAAGGCATCAACGCCGCCATATTGAGGCAGGTTGTTGGATACGCCCAGTCCAAGCGCCGCCAGCGAGGTGATGTTACGGCCGTTGGTCGAAAGCTCAGAAACCTGCTGGCCGCTGATGAGGTTGCTGACTTCGCTGGTTTCCGTCTGTACCTGCAGAGCATCTGCTTCGACGGTTACAGTCTGCCCTTGGCTGCCGACCGCGAGGGTAACGTTTTCTTCCAAGCTCTGGGCAACGTTCACCACAATGCCAGTCTTGGAATACTTTTGAAATCCCGAAGCGGAAACTGTCAGGGAGTATGTGCCGATGCCGACGTTGGCGAAGCGGAAGACCCCGGCCGAGTTAGACGAATCGGTTCTAACCTGTTTCGTGGCTGAATTGGTGAGCGAAATTTCCGCATTAGGAACCAAGGCTCCGCTGGCGTCTACAACTGTTCCGTTGATGGTGGCATTATCCTGCCCCCATACTCTCGGTGTCATAACAAAGAGCATCGCGGCAATAGCGCACCAAAGTGCCCACGATCTCCTCATCGGCCGGCCGATGGACGCCGGATTTATCTTGAGATGCATCATAGTTTGCCTCCTGAGCAAACGCTTACTCGCTTTGCCGTCCTGTCTGTTCGTGTCTGAGTATCGCGCCATCGCTCTTCGCGATGGAGTAAACGTTCCGAAACATAGGCCAAAATACGTGTGGATTTAGCTAACAATCGCCGTCTGCATTCGAACGGTCTCGACCGCCGGATGGCGAGTAACGGCATTCGTTCGGAGGGATTTAGGGTGGCACTTCTACTTCACTCAACCCGTCTTCCCATCTACAGAATGACTTTTCTATCCAGGAATTTGGACAGAGAGCTCGCCAGCAAGCGTTTACTTTGGCGCGGAAATTCTTACTCCGCGCCTCCCCGCTTGTCAATGCGAAATATTAGTTAAATTTAACGCTGGCCCCCAGGGTCCATTTAGCCCATGAAAAATCCCTTTACTAATACGTTTAAGTAACCTTAGGAAGCTTCAATTAAACCGCCCTGCGACTCTGGCAGTAATCGATTTCTGGCAACCGGAAGAACCGAGTGAAGAGGCGCCCGGACATTGCGTCAGTGTTGAGATGACGGTCGCATTTCGCCCGGTTTGGAGGTAATTACGCCCGAGCCCTGCCGAACAACATAAAACCGGTCTGCAGGCAGATTGGTCAGCGACTCTACTTTGCCGTCCAGCCAAAGGATCTCGGCCTTTTCTACGCGATCATGGTCCCTGAGCCCGAAATGGATGCGGAGATCATGCTGCGAGAGGTAGCTCCCGCCGCTGATCACTTCGCCGGTCTGAGTGATGCCTCCTGCGGTAGCCCTAACTTTTGCATTCAAGGCCAGCCGGTTGCATTTCACGCCCTCCAGCTGAAAGCTGATCCAATGGTACTGAGGGCCACCTTCGGGTCTCAGAATCATGGGCCCGCCCACCAGGTTTTCTACGATCGCTTCCAATTTGCCATCATTGAACAGATCGCCAATCGCCATACCGCGGCTAACTTGGGGAATCTGGATCGCCGGACCAACATCCTTGCTGATGTCTTTGAAAGTCCCGTCCTGTTGGTTGCGGAACAGGACCTTCGGCTCCCGGTACTTCGGCCCGGTGGGGACACTGTCTACCTGCGGATAGACGTGTCCATTAACGATGAAGACATCCAACCAGCCTCTGTTTGCGAAGTCGACGAAAGCATCTCCCCAGCCGACCAGCCCGCGAGTGCCCTTGGCGATCATCGAGGCCACCGAGGACTCCGTAAAGTTCATTCCGCCATCGTTGCGAAAGAGCGCGGCATACTCATTGTCAAAATGCGAAATCAAGAGGGAGAACCGCCCAGTGTGCAGGTAGTCGCCCCACGCGACCCCCATGTTCGCCTGGGCCATCCCGTTCTCGTTGTAGGCGACGCCCGACGTGAAGCCGGCGTCGATAAACCGCCCGGTTCCATCACCCTTATAGAGGTAGTTGGGCTCTCCGTCGTTCGTAACAAAAAGGTCGAGTTTGCCGTCTCCATCAAAATCCGACCAGATTGACGTCAGGCCGAACCGTGCTTCGGGATCGGCCACGCCCGCCTTCTTCGATACTTCAGTGAAGGTGCCGTCTCTGTTGTTGTGGTAAAGATTATCTGAAGCTCCCTTGAGCCCGCGCGGACCGCACTGGACCTCGATTCCCAGGTACTTGCAGGTGTCCTTGGAGCCGAAAGCCGCCATGTCATCGAGATGAAAATCGACATAGTGCGAAACGAACAGGTCAGCCCAGCCGTCGCCGTCGTAATCGCCGAACGCAGCGCCTGTTGCCCATTGTGTGTCCGCGCCTAAACCAGCAATCTTCGTTACGTCTGTGAATGTGCCATCGCCGTTGTTGCGATACAGCACAACTCCGCCGAAGCAAGTCACCAGAAGGTCAGGCCAACCGTCATTGTTGTAGTCACCCACGACCGCCCCCTGCGCCCAGCACGGATACCCCACGCCGGCCTTGTCGGTCACATCGGTGAACGTCCCGTCGTGGTTGTTCCGATACAGCGCGCTACGAGCCTTCTTGCCCTGAAGCGCCATATCCACGCTCTGTGCGTTGGTGAAATAGATATCGGGCCATCCATCGCGGTCAAAGTCGATCAGCGCCACACCGCCGCTCATTGACTCCACTATGTATCTCTGCTCCGGGCTTGACAGGTGCTCGAAGGTGATCCCGGTGGATGCCGTGATGTCGACTAACTCGGGATAGTTTTCAGCTTCTCCCGCGGACTTGCTGGGAATAGTCGGCTTCGGCCGAACTGCGTGCGACGTGGAGGAAGCCGATTGACCGAAACTCGCGGACAGCATCGACACGATAAAAATCAAGACCACGAGATTGAGTGGCCTCGAACCCACGCGTGCGATCGAACTTCGATACGAGCCGCGCCGTTCCTCGCTCGAGAAGTCTGCAAGCAGCTCGTCGCGACGCTCTTGAATCTTTATCCGATCACTTGGTCTGGATGAAACTGCGCTGTGCCGCAATAGGACTTCCTCTTCTTCACATTTGTCTCACGACAGGCGCATGTTACGCCTTGTGAACGAAGCGAGGAGGATGCGGGAAAGTATAGCGGAATGGAAGGCTCATTGCCGCGGGCTGAAGATGTGGGGCAGCGATTCCGCAACCAAGCGGCGAATTACCCTCCAGACGCAATGGAAGCTTGGA
>OBLU010002153.1_pt1 | contig 18243 bp, 10 predicted proteins | sample 1518681 | NCBI WGS metagenome assembly OBLU01 (sample SAMEA3539304, study PRJEB22396) | soil metagenome | biome: tundra; feature: field; material: soil | place: USA | collected 2010-05 | depth 0.15 m | reverse complement strand
CCGTGTTGCCCCGAGCGGTGCGGCACTGGACGCTGACGACGTTGCGGGAGAAACTGATCAAGATCGGAGCGAAGGTGGTGCGCCATACGCGGCAGGTGATCTTCCAGATGGCGGAGGTGGCGATCCCACGGGAATTGTTTCGAACCATTCTGGAAAGGATTGGGTGGCTGAGGTTGCCCACACCGGTATCGGGGTGATGCCTGCTGGGCGAAATAGCGGAAAGGAGTACAACGACGGATGGATTGTGCCGAGGATCGGTCAAAATCCGCTGCGGAGCCAGTTGGCGGGCAGGAACGATGTCGCCAGAGTCAGAAATCAAGTCTTGGGATGGGACAATTAAGCTTGCAGACGCTGTCAGTGGTAGTAAAATGACACGCAGCCAAGTTCAACGCCCCGCGAGGGTCGCGGGAACAGGTCATATGGGAAATGGTCGGATTAAAGTGGTTTTGGGGACAGGATTAGGCTGCTATATGACGAATCGCGTTGCAAAGCTCCACCTACCCGGCAAATGGTGGCGCCTCGTTTTGATCTGGATATTCCTGCCTCAACTGGCGCTGCACGCCGATCAAATCGTTTACGACGATGCGCTGGAAAACGGCTGGCAGAATTGGGGCTGGGCCACGTTGAATTACGCAAATACCTCCCCTGTTCACAGCGGTTCGAATTCCATCAGCGTCACCATGGGTGGTTGGGCGGGAATCCAATTGTACCATCCGAACATGGATTCGACCCCGTATGCAAGCATCAACTTCTGGCTGAACGGCGGATCCAGCGGCGGTCAGCATCTACAGGTCTACGGCCTGTTGAACGGCAGCGGGCAGTCGGCGCATTATGCCCTCGGAACGGCGGCGGCGGGCATCTGGCAGCAATTTACAGTGCCGCTGTCGGCGATGGGCGTGGCCAATCAGGCCACTTTCAGCGGGTTTGTGATTCAGGACAGTGCCGGGACGGGGGAACCCACGTTTTACTTGGACGACATCTCCCTGGTTTCCACCACCACTCCCACGCCCGGAACCAACGCCCCGGTCACCATCGGCCTCGACGCGCTTGTCAACCGGCATTCGATCAGCCCGTATGTTTATGGATTGAACTGGGCGTCGCCGAGCCAGCTTTTGGATTTGAATTTCACGATCAACCGCGGCGGTGGAAATGCCTCGACGCGACACAACTGGCTGCTCAACGCGAGCAACCGGGCCAGCGACTGGTATTACGAGAGTTTGAGTGACGGCGCTGCGACTCCAGGGCTTTCGGATGACAATTTCATCACCGACTCGAGGAGTGGTGCGGCCGAGCCGATGATCACGATACCGATCATGGGTTGGATGCCGAAGCTGGGGCCGAATCGCTCGGGCTTGGACAGTTTTTCCGTGGCCAAGTATGGCCTCCAAACCAGCACCGACCCGTATTGGTCGGACGCCGGTAATGGTGTGTCACAGGCCACCGGGCTGAACATCACCAACGATCCGACCGACGCGAACTTCTACACCAATTCGGTTTTTCAACAGGGCTGGCTTCAGCACCTGACAAATACCTGGGGAGCTTCGACAAATGGCGGGGTGAAATTCTACATCATGGACAATGAGGAAAGCATCTGGGCCTGGACCCATCGCGATGTGCATCCGATCGGTGCGAAGATGGAGGAGGTCCGGGATAAAGTGATTGAGTACGGGGGCATGGTGAAGTCTTACGATCCGAATGCGCTTATTTGCATGGGAGAGGAATACGGGTGGAACGGTTTTCTGAACAGCGGTTATGACCAGCAAAATCCCGGCAACACGGATCGTGAGGCGCATGGCGGGGCGGACTACATGCCGTGGCTGTTGAGCCAGATGCATTCGAATGACGTGGCCACCAGCCGGAGAACGATCGATTACTTCACGATCCACTGGTATCCGCAGGAGAGTAATTTTGATGACACGAATGACGCAGCCTGTCTGCTCCGCAATCGTGTCACGCGCGCGCTCTGGGATACCAACTACGTGGACGAGAGCTGGATCAACACCAAGATTTACATGATTCCGCGGATGAAAAACTGGGTGGCCTCGAACTATCCCGGTCTGAAAATCGGGATTACCGAGTACGTCTACGGCGCGGTGAACACCATTAATGGCGCCATCGCCCAGGCCGATACCTATGGCATATTCGGGCGGGAAGGGCTGGATCTGTCGACGCGGTGGGGTTTGCCGGATCCGAGCACGCCGACCTACAAGGCGATGAAGATGTATCGGAACTACGATGGGAACAATTCGGTGTTTGGCGATGTGAGCGTGCAGACGAGCGTGCCGCAGCCGGATTATCTGTCGGCCTTTGGCGCAGTGCGGACCAGTGATGGGGCGCTGACGTTGATGGTGTTAAACAAGGATCTGACCAACGCGACGCCGATCGTGGCGGGACTGAGCAATTTCCCGGCGATTGGCACGGCGCAACGCTGGCAACTGACCTCCGCCAACGCCATCACTCATTTGGCGGATCTCACGGTAACCAATGGCGTTTTGAGCGACATGTTGCCCGCCCAGAGCATCACCCTCTTTGTTTTGCCCGCAACGAACAGCTTCAATCTGAAAATCGGCATTCAAATCACCTCCATCGCACGAAGCACGAATGATATTACGATCACATGGACAACTTCGTCTGCGGGAACCAACTTCGTGCAAGCGGAGAACGGCGGCGCAAATGGTTATAATACGAACAATTTCCAGACCATCGACGGCCCAGTGATCGTCAGCGCCGGCGCGACAAATTCGTATACCGATGTCGGCGGGGCAACCAATACGCCATCCCGCTTTTATCGGATTCTCTATTCATACTAGTGGAGTTGGTGGAGGGCGAGCCTCCCGGCGAGCCGAAATACAGGCCGGGCGCGCCGCGTCGGCAAACATGGGTTGACGAAATACCAACAGGGGTGTAAGGGATAAAACTCCATTTGATCGGATGGATACTGCTTTAATCCTGTTGGCATGTTCCATTTCCCAGATGCTGCGCCGACGTTGAACAAGCCCACTCGAAGATGCGTCGTTAGTAACAATCCCGCCAGCTCGCGCTAAGGGCTCTGACAGAGCTTGGTCAGCCAACGCACGTTAAGGAGCTCCGCCAGTTTATCGAGGACAAGGGTTACTTCTCATTTGGAGCAAAGGATTTAATGACAGGAGATTATCTCATACATCCCTTGACAACACTCGCGTCGTATGCCTGTGCAGAACGGATGTGCCTCCATTCTCACGCTCAAGCTCTGGCCCAATTTGTCAGGACGCCGGCAACGCCAACTTTCTCCGCTGCTCCCGTTGTGTGCTCTGCCTATCATGGATTCACATGACACGACAGCCATCGTGGATTATGGTATCCTCCACTCTCACAAACCAAAAAATAAAACAAATCATGCGCTCGATTTCCACATTCGTAATTCTCATCGCCTCCGCGTCCTGTCTGGCGGCCAGTCCATCGTTCACCATTGACGCGTCCCGCTCCGCCGGGCAAGTCAGCCCGAGGCTTTACGGATTGATGACCGAGGAGATCAACCACTCTTACGATGGCGGCCTTTACGCGGAACTGATTCGGAACCGCGCATTTCTTGACGACGCCAAATCGCCGGTCAACTGGTCCGTGATGACGGACGCGGCAACCCGCGCAACAATCGCCCTCGATAGGGCAAATCCGTTGAATGACAACCTCCCGACGAACCTGCGACTCACGGTGACTCAGGCGACGAAGGATCAGCCGGCGGGCGTGGCGAACAGCGGCTATTGGGGAATCCCCGTGCATCCCAAGACCCAGTATCGCGCTTCGCTGTGGGCGCGGGCTGAGGCAGGTTTCTCAGGCCCGCTGACGGTTTCGATCGTGAGCAACGATGGCCGCACGGTTTATGCCTCGGAAAACATTTCAGGAATAGCGCCCGGGTGGAAGAAGTTCGAAGTGACGCTCAACACCGGCAAAGTCGCTCCAACCGCCCAAGCGCGTTTCGTGGTCACGCTGGACCGGCCGGGAACGGTCTGGCTCAACCTTGTTTCGTTGTTTCCGCCAACCTGGAACGATCGCCCAAACGGTCTGCGCAAAGACATCATGCAGATGCTGGTGGACTTGAATCCGAAATTCCTGCGCTTCCCCGGCGGCAATTATGTTGAAGGAATCAAGATTGAAGATCACTTTCCGTGGCAGAAGACGCTTGGCCCGATTGACGAGCGTCCCGGCCACGCGGGTTGTTGGGGCTATCGTTCGAGCGACGGCATGGGACTGCTGGAGTTTCTGGAATGGTGCGAAGACATGAACGCCGAACCGGTCCTGGCGGTATTTGCCGGTTATTCGCTCCAGGGCGATTACATCAAAGCCGGGCCTCAGCTTGAACCTTTCGTGAAGGAAGCTGTGGATGAGATTGAATACGTCATTGGCGACACCAACACCATTTGGGGCGCCCGCCGGGCCAAGGACGGTCATCCCGCGCCGTTCAAGCTGAACTACGTTGAGATCGGCAACGAGGACTCTTTTGACAAGGCGAATACTTACGATGGCCGCTATGCGCAAATTTGCGACGCCATCAAAGCCAAGTATCCCGAGCTCAAAATGATTTCGACCATTCCGTGGGCCCAACTGGGAGGTCGCAAGGCCGACATGGTTGACCAGCATGACTACAGTGCCACGGACGAGTTCATCCAAAAGGCGCGCGATTACGGTTCCCAGATTGACCGCCACGGGCCGGAAGTTTTCGTCGGCGAATGGGCGGCGCACGAAGATGCGTCAGCCAGGCCTTGGGATGCGGCTGCTCAAAAACTGCCGCCCACGCCCACGATGAAGGCGGCGATTGGCGACGGCGTGTTCATGGCGGCGCTGGAGCGAAACGCTGATGTTATCAAAATGCAATGTTACGCGCCGCTATTGGTGAACGTGAATCCCGGCGCGCGCCAGTGGCGTCCGAACTTGATTGGCTACGACGCGCTTTCGACTTACGGTTCGCCGAGCTACTACGCCATCCAAATGTTCAGCCGGAACCTGGGCGATGAAATTCTGCCGGTCACTCCCTCGGGAACCTCCGTCCAAGGCTGCGCCACGCGCGACAGCAAGACGGGCAAAATCATTATCAAATTAGTGAACCCGGAGTTGGCGCCGCAATCGCTGCTGATTGAGATCAAGAGTATTACTTCACTCAAATCAAAGGCCACGGTGATCACGCTCGCGGGAAATCCTAAGGACACCAATTCCCTTGGCCGTCCGAGAAATGTCGTGCCCGTCACCACAACGCTGCGCGGCGTCAAACCTTGTTTCACCTACACGCTTCCCCCCACCAGCATTGTGGTCATCAAGCTAAGGGCGCGCTGATAAAACCCAACACCTTCAAACTTCGTCACCAGCCCGGTGGCTGCCTGGGTCATGCGATTGAGGAGAAAAGTGTTAATTCGGCTGTGGCGTTCACAAGCAACAGTTGCTGCAACCGCCAGAGGTCCAGAGTTGATTTATGCCGTCGGCAGTGCTGTTCCTCACGGCACGGATGGACGCGGCACGCACGGTTGCGTTTTTATCTCCTTTGACCCGACATTTCCCGGGAAACTGCTCGATTTGGCATCAAAACTCAACACTCGGCACGCACCTGCAGGGCGCGAAATTCATTCACGGTACCTTTGGCGTCGTCTTGAAGACAATGGCGAAATCGTTCGGCTTGTTCTTCGGTTGTGCGATGACGAGCGCGTCGGCGGTTTGTTGCCACTGGATTCTTTCACGACTGCCGAGCAGTTCGACCTGACCCACAGGCTTGTTCAGAAGCTTTGCCAACTTGCCAAGCGATTTGATGGACACGCCGTTCGTCGGCCAGCCGAGGACAATCGCGTACAGCGTGTCGCCCTTGGTGGTGAAGCGCACATCCTCGGCGGTGAAAGGCTTGCCCTGACCTTCGTTGAAGCCCTGCGCCTTGATGGGCGCGCCCGCCGATGCTGGACCTTCGCCGAAGGTTTTCCACGGACGCGTGCCAAAGATGCTCTCCTTATTCACGTCCATCCACTCAGTGATGCCTGCGAGCACGTTTTCTTCCTTGTCGTCGATGGTGCCGTCGCCCCGCACGGGAATGTTAAGCAGCAGGTTACCGTTTTTGCTGACGATGTCCACGAGCATCTGGACGACCGTCCGCGCGTTCTTGTAGTGGTTCTGCTCGTAGAGCGAGCGCTGATAATGCCAGTCGCCGATGCAGGTGTCAGTCTGCCAAGCAAACGGCAGTGCGCTCGCCGGCACGCCGCGCTCGATGTCCCAGACCATGGTCTTGAGCTGGTCCTCATCGAGGATCTTGCCAAAGAGCACGGCTTCCAGTTTGCCCCCGTGAGTCTGCATGTTGTGGTTGTAGAAATGAGCGGCGATCTTCAGGCCGGCGTCGCTCACCGGCCAGAGTGGCAGCGCCGTGTCATCGAAATAAACCAAGTCCGGATCGTACTTGTTGATGAGGTCCATGGTGCGATTGTAGAACTTCTCGCAGTAGGCCGCGTTCGGTACGCTGCTACCTTTGGCGGCGTCCCAATCCCACTCCAACTTTGTGCCGGGCTTGTGGTTTTGCGCATACAAATCCTGTGGGTCGAGACCGTCCCACCATTGGCTCTTGCCGTCGGCCTTCGTGAGATTGCCGTCGAATTGCTGCGACGGCTCATACCAACTCCACGCGCGTGCGGCGTGGACGCTGACGCCGAACCGCAGCCCGTTTTCACGCGCGGCTCTCGTCCAGCCTGCAATCAGGTCTTCTTTGGGGCCAACGCGAACCGAATTCCACGGTTGATATTTGGAATCCCAGTTGTCGAAATTGTCGTGGTGGTTGGCCAGGGCAAAGAAGTACTGCGCGCCCGCTCGCTTATAGAGCGCTACAAGACGATCCGGGTCCCAGTTTTCAGCCTTCCACTGGTGGATGATGTCCTTGAAGCCAAAGACCGATGGGTCGCCAAAGTGGTTCACGTGCCATTGGTTCTGGGGCTGTCCGGGAATATACATGTTCCGCGCATACCAGTCGCCTTGCTCCGGCTGACACTGTGCCCCCCAGTGCGCCCAGATGCCGAATTTGGCGTCCCGAAACCAGTCCGGCGTCTGATACTGCCGGAGGGACTCCCACGCGGGTTTGAACTTGCCGGACGCTATGGGTTCAACTTGCGTATTCACGATCACAGTAGGAATGGCCGTTTCGGGGATGGATTCGGCAGCGAACACGCATTGCGTTGTGCCCAATGCGCCGAGGAGCGCGGTGAGCAAGCATCGAGAAGTCCTTGCCCGGCGTTGTCCCGTACGACCTCCGTCCCGCGACCATCGCGGTCCACTCCGTCTCATTGACCAGCATCGTATCCTCCCTGACAGGGCCGTCAAGCCTGTTTGCGCTAACGTGATTCGGCGTCGAGCCGTGGGGTCAAGACTACCATCTGGCTTCGACGCCCAAGACTCCATGCGACATGCGATGGCGGCCAGCGAGATCGATGACTCACACATGACGCAGTCTTATAACCTCATCACCATTTGCGACGTTGGAGGCCGTTCCGTTTCTCCGTGAGTTTCCTCAAGTAACCGTCAGTTCGTCGCTTTGACCAACATAACATCCTCTCTGACATTGCTATCAACCCGGATTTCCCGGATTCGCTTCACAAGTCAATGTTGGTGACATATAATAAAGCCCCATAAACAAAGGCTCTGGTCGATGTTGAAGCGACAAAAAGCGGAGGACTCAATGGGTGCAACTAACAAATCGGCTCTGCGGGTAACTTTCGATAGTCGTGTGAAGCTGGAGTTTCACGGTTCCAAGGTTACCTCCGACGCCCGGTTGTTAGCCTACCGGGAACTCGACGAGGCGCTGGGTCTGACCGTCTTGGGGGAGGATTTGCTGAGCGATTGGCGCACGGGAAAGAACACACAACACTCGATGGTCGCCCTGGTGCGGCAGTCGATCTTCAACCGTCTGGCGGGTTACGAAGACACCAATGACGCCGAACGGCTCGCGTTCGATCCCACCATGCGCTATGTGGTCGGCGGTCGAGCCACGGAGCACACGGCGGCCTCAACCAGCCAGATGGGGCGCTTCGAGACCGAGGTGTTGACACAGCCGGGTAATCTGGCGGTGTTGACCAAGCTGTCCGGGAAGTGGATTGACCGGCTGCGGGAACGCCAGCCGATGCGGGAACTCATCCTGGACATGGACAGTTCGGTCAGCGAGACCTACGGCGAGCAGGAAGGCACGGCGTACAACGGGCATTTCGGCTGCACCTGCTACCACCCGCTGTTTTGCTTCAATCAGTTTGGCGATGTGGAGCGTACCCTGTTGCGTGAAGGCAACGTCCATAGCGCCAAAGATTGGCGGGCCGTGTTGGAGCCGGTGGTGGCACGCTATCGCGGCCAGAAGTTGCCGCGCTACTTCCGAGCGGATGCGGCCTTTGCCAACCCGGAGGTGTATGAGTTCTTGGAAACCGAAGGCTACGGGTACGCCATCCGCCTCCCTGCGAATGACGTGTTGCAACAGGAGATCGAGCCGCTGCTAACCCGTCCGGTGGGCCGTCCTTCGAATGCGCCGGTGGTCTGGTATGCTGACTTTTTGTATCAGGCGCAGAGTTGGGAACGCGCCCGCCGCGTGGTGGCCAAGGTGGAATGGCACAAGGGCGAACTGTTTCCTCGGGTCGGATTCATCGTGACCAACCTGGACAGCCCGGCCAGACGAGTGGCGTGGTTCTACAACCAGCGGGGCACGGCGGAACAGTGGATCAAGGAAGGCAAGAACGCCGTCAAATGGACGCGCCTGTCCTGTCACGACTTTGTGGACAACCAGGTGCGGTTGCAACTCTTCGTGTTGACGTACAACCTGGGCAGCTTTCTGCGGCAGGCAGTGTTGCCCCGAGCGGTGCGGCATTGGACGCTGACGACGATGCGGGAGAAACTGATCAAGATCGGCGCGAAGGTTGTGCGTCATGCGCGGCAGGTGGTCTTCCAAATGGCGTCGGTGGCGATCCCAAAGGGATTGTTCCGAACCATTCTGGAAAGGATTGGGCGGCTGAGGTTGCCCACACCGCAGGCGGGTTGACGACCGCCGGTCGAAGGTATTGGAATGGGAGTGCGATGGAAGATGGATTGTGTTGATGCTCGGCTAAAACTCCCTGCCGAACCAGTTGGCGAGCAGAAACACTGTCGCCCGAGTCAGGAATCGGGTCTTGGGATGGAAGAATTAAGCTTGCGGACACTGTCAGGAGTAATAAAATGACACTCAATGAAGTTCAACATCCCGCGGTGGTCGCGGGAACAGGTCATGTGGGAAATGTCAGGTGGTATGTGTTCCGCAATCGCTGCGAATTGTCAACAGCGTTTTTCCTACACCAGATTAGGAAACACCGCGGCGCAACCGCGGCGCCGCAGCGCAGTTTCACCTTGACGACCAAGGCACCATGGCAGTAATCGGTTTGGAACCGGTTCCCGTTCAATTACTGGAACAATTGCGCCAATCAACGTTCTGTACACCATGCCCTTGACTATCAAATTACCGCTGGATTGCGTTCTGGCTTCCAGCGTTGTTCTGATGGCGACTGGCGGTTTCGCGGAGATCAAAACTGACAATCTCCGCTGTGAGTATCTCAAGAATCCGGTCGGCCTTGACGCCGTCAGCCCGCGTTTGAGCTGGATCATCACTTCCAAGCAACGGGGTGAGAAACAAACCGCGTATCAAATACTGGTTGTCTCATCCGAAAAGTTATTGGGCGAGGATCAGGGTGACCTTTGGGATAGTGGCAAGGTTGCTTCCGATGAAAGCATCCAGATTGTGTATGAGGGGCGTCCCCTCTCATCGCGCCAGGAATGCTTTTGGAAGGTGCGGGCATGGGATCGTGATGGCCAGCCAGGGCACTGGAGCCAACCGGCCCGATGGGAAATAGGACTGCTAAAATCAGATGATTGGAATGCTCATTGGATTGACGCGGCGGCACTGCCGGTTTCTTCGGCCGCGCCGGTGCTGCGTAAGCGGTTCACACTGACGGGCAGGAAAATTGTCCGAGCCCGTCTGTACGTCACGGCTCTGGGACTTTATGAAGCTCGTATCAACGGTCAGCGCGTTGGCGATCATGTGCTTGCTCCGGATTGGACGGATTACCGGAAACGGGTGCGTTATCAGGTCTACGATGTGATGGGGTTGCTCAAAAAGGGTGATAATGCCATCGTGGCGTTGCTGGCCAATGGCTGGTATAGCGGCCACATCGGTAATCATGGCTACCAGTTTTTTGGGAAAGTCCCTGCCTTGTTGGCGCAACTTGAGGTGGCCTATGCGGATGGAACCAGTGAACGTATTGTTACCGACGAAAGCTGGAAGGTTCATGCCAGCCCGATCACCAGCACCGATTTTATGCAGGGAGAAGATTACGATGCACGCCGGGAACTCAAACATTGGGATATGGCGAGACTCGATGATCGTCAGTGGGCTGCTGCCACTGTGCGCGATGAGCGTTCTGTGGCTTTGGAAGGCCAGGTTATGGAGCCCGTGCGCCAAATTTGTGAGATCAAACCCAAAGCCATTACCGAACCCAAGCCCGGCTCCTGGACATTCGATCTGGGACAGAACATGGTGGGTGTCGTCCGTCTCAAAGTCTCAGCCCCCGCTGGTACCGTGATGACCTTGCGCCACGCCGAGATGCTCGATTCCGATGGCACGATCTATACGAAGAACCTGCGCGGTGCGCCCTCCGTTGATCATTACGTATGCAAAGGCGGTGGCACGGAAATCTGGCAGCCGCGCTTTACTTTTCATGGTTTCCGTTATGTGGAAGTTACCGGATTGTCCAAGAAGCCGCCACCATCTGTCGTCACCGGCATTGTCATTGGGTCGGACACGCGACGGACTGGCGAGTTCACCTGCTCCGACTCTCGCATCAACCAACTCCAATCCAACATCCACTGGGGACAGCGTGGCAACTACATCAGTATTCCCACAGATTGCCCGCAACGCGACGAGCGTTTGGGTTGGATGGGGGATGCTCAGGTGTTCATCCGCACCGCTACATACAATGCGGATGTCGCCGCTTTCCTCAGCAAATGGCTGACGGATGTCGATGATGGACAGTCGCCGACCGGATCGTTCAGCGACGTGAGTCCAAACACTCAAGATGCTGGCGGCGTTCCAGCCTGGGGCGATGCCGGAGTCATCTGCCCGTGGACCCTCTATGAGGTCTATGGCGATCGGCGCATTCTGGAGCGCCATCTGCCTGCGGAGATCAAATGGATAGAATACTTGCGCACTCACAGCACGGAATTGATTCGTGACAAGGATCGCGGCGCCGACTATGGCGATTGGCTTTCCATTGGAGCCGACACTCCCAAGGACTTGATCGGCACCGCCTATTTTGCCTATTCGACCCACCTCGTGGCCCGGTCGTGTAAAGCGGTTGGACGTTTGGACGAGGCGGCCAAATATGAACAACTCTTCCAGGATATCAAAGCCGCCTTTACCAAACGCTATGTCGCTCCTGACGGTTGTATTCAGGGCGATACCCAGTGCGCTTATGCCCTGGCTCTTATGTTCGATTTGCTGCCCGATGATCTCCGTCCCAAAGCCGCGCAGTATCTGCAAGACGACATTGAGGCCAAAGGCTGGCACCTCTCGACCGGTTTTGTGGGCGTTAGTTATCTGCTGCCCGTCCTGACCCAGGAAGGCAAGGCAGACACCGCCTATCGCCTGTTGTTGCAAGATACGTATCCTTCCTGGCTGTTTTCGGTCAAACACGACGCCACCACCATTTGGGAACGCTGGGACGGATGGACTCCCGAAAAAGGCTTCCAAGACCCCGGTATGAATTCCTTCAATCACTACTCGCTGGGCTCGTGCGGCGAATATCTTTTTGGCGGCATCGGCGGCATTCGTCCGGCAAGCCCGGGTTTCAAAACCATATCTATCGAACCGGTCATTGGTGATGGTTTGACTTGGGCATCCGCCCGCTATGATTCCATTCACGGACAAATCGCAACATTGTGGAAAATGCGTAATAAGAAACTGTCCTTGGAAGTTTCAATACCCGCCAATACCGTCGCAACGATTCGCGTCCCGGCAAAGAATTTGGAGAGTGTAACCGAGAGCGGCAAACCTGCGGAAAAAGCCGAGGGCCTGAAATTCATAAGCCAGAAAGGGTCATTCGCGTTTTTCGAAGCTGGCTCGGGCAATTACCATCTTTCGTCAACAGTCGAGTAATGACGCCTTAAGACCCTTGAGGAACTTGAAGAGTGCCATAAACCGCTATTCCCTTGAGCCTAGGAATCGCTCTACTTCACGACGCTCCTTTCGATTCTTATCCAACACAGCCTTTACGATATTGCTAAACTGCCTTAATAACTGAGCGGCGGCGTCTCGTTCTGCTGGATGACCGGCAGGTCCGGTATTTGGCAGTGAAATATCACGTTAGTCTTCCTCGGGAGCGGGCTGAGATTAGACTTGAGGTGGTTCCGTATCGGGATTTCCTTGACGACATTGCATTGTTGGATCACATCGAACGGAACGACTTCCTGGACGGCGATCACTCATTCGATTACGAGGACTATAAGAAGGAGCATTTTCCCCGGGATTCTGACGACGACGCAATCGACGAGTTGGACAAGTTGGAATCCGAAAAAGACTGGTGGATTCGGCATCAAGCCCTTTCTCGACTCCAAGAGCGGATTCTTGACCACGGGGCGACGGTTTCTGCCCTCCGTTGCGTTCCGCACCGATTTCGACCAAACACGGACGGCGCAACAAACTTCAGGAACACCTCGGCGCCCTGGCAAAGTTGGCTACTTTGAAACTCGCGGGAACCTGCTCGAGCTCGCGGCCCTCGCCAAACTTCAGTGTCCCGTCGAGCTAAGAGAAATCATCCGCCGAGCTGCTTTGTGCGAACTGGACCATAACCGCAAGTGTGACCAGGAGCTTTACGGTTTGTCCTGAGCTTGTGGTCCACGCGGATCGCGCGTCGGCGTTAATTACCAGTCTACCAGATCATGATTACCTTCGGGGAGCCGGGACCTGCTCCGGCAGGGTCATGGGTTCGAGGCCAAAGACGGGCAGCAGTCAGTAGCTGGTAGTGTTTAAGTTTTTTACTAATTTCGCCCATGAGGAAGCATTATATGCAACATTATATGCAATATGTTGCTATGTAATATCATGCGATATGTCGCTAGTAAAACAATGAAACAGTGCGCACGTATCTGCTTGACATCGGCCCAAGCTTCATGTAAACGTTCACACCGTAGATTTGCGAGACGCGGCCGAAGTGAGACTAGCGAGTAAGTTCAGCTTCAGCCCAAAGCGAGAGAGCGCCTGCAAGTTCATCAGGCGACGGGAAAACCAATGCGAGAAAGGGTATAGAGGTGAGGATGATGAAGCTTCTACGGATAGGTGTGGTCGCGGTATCGGCAGCACTGTTGTTGGTGCAGAATGTGAAAGCTCAAACTGTCACGATTGAGTCGTGGGAGAACACCCTGGACGGATGGACAGTTCCGGGAGGCGCAGGTTATTTCACGCCTGCTTTCAGCACGACAACGGGCGTGACTGACGGAAGTTACAGCTTGGCGCTCACAGAGGCGAATGGGGGGGGAGGAGAAAACTATGGCCAGATGGTGATAAGTCCCTCCGTGTCGGGGTGGACTGCACTATTGGCGAACGCAACTACGTTAAGCCTCGACATCTACACACCGTCGGGCTCGTTTGGCTACTACCTCCAATTCGACGTTGACGTCAACAACGCCGACATCGGCTATCAATCAATTGACGGCTATAGCTATCCGGGCACGTCTATCGGCAGCGAATACACACTGACAATACCGATTCCCTCGAGCATCAGTTCAGGACTGGCGGCTTCGTCCAATCCGACGCAAATCGCGATTCAGGTCGGTGGTGGCTACTCGAATCCGAGTGATACGATGTACCTGGACAACCTGCGACTCAATGAGGTTCCCGAACCCTCCACGATTGGTTTGCTGGGCTTGGGTCTGCTCGGGCTGTTTGTAGTGCGCCGCCGTCATGTCAGCTGAGAGGCAGTGCACGTCACGTGCCCCTTCGGAGAAAGGCATGGCGTGATTGGCGTTCGCGCCATGCCTTTTGTCGGGGCTCGACAGCGTGCCGCGGCGGTTGCGGGACGATACTGAAGGTTGTGTCGCAGTGTGCTCGAATGAACTTAGAGTTTGAAACTCGAAAACGAGAAGAAGAAATGGGCGCAACCTTCCCAACCAAGTCGGATAGGCTAACACCCAAAATCAACGAGGTAGTATTATCATGAAAAGAGCCTCACTAACACTTATCGGCGTTGCGGCGCTGTTGGCGCACACCGCATCCGCGCAGGTACTATTCACTACCACCAACGATTTCGGAGGCTGGGTCGGTAACGGAGGGAGCGGTTTCACCGTTACACCGGTAACAAGCCACGACTCAGATGGGGGTTCAATCAACGGTGCGGGAAATTGGATCAGCGCTGGTTATTATGGTCAAGTCGGAGCGACGGGCACCCCGGGGGCGCTCCAAGCGCAATGGCTTCCGGCAGGCGGTAATTATGCCACCTTCTTTGGTCCAGGCGGCCAAGGACAAGATTCGAATTTCTTGGCGGTGATCTCGCAGACCGGCAAGTTTCTGACCTTCGACTACACCTCGCCGACGAATGAGGGGGGAAACTATTTTGGCCTTGGCATCGTGATCAACGCGTCATCTGGGTATGACCAAATCAGTTCTACGTCCCTCACCCCGCTGGGTAACGGCTGGACGCGCGCCACCTTCGGCAGTTGGTCAAACGAGGCGGCAAAAATCGCCGCCAACATCCTGAGCAATGGCACTTATAGCAGCTGGGGGATCCAGTTTGGCGTCATCTGGAACTCCAATTACCACCCCACCAACGTGCCGTTTTATGTGGACAACTTCGTAATGCGCTCTCCACCGCCCGTTCCGCCCGTTCCGGTCGTGTTGTATACGACCACGAACGATTTCACCGGCTGGACCACGGGAGCCGACTTCAGCAGCGTTGGGCCGACCACTTTTGACCTGGACGGCGACCACACCAACGGCCTCGGCAATACTTCGGCCCCCGGAGCGTTGGGCACCGGAGGATCGCTCGCCTGCCAATGGGCTTCAAACAACTACGTCACGCCGTTTTCATACGGACCGGACGAAAGCACCAATACGGCGTTCATCACGGCGCTCGAGCAGGCTACGTCTCTGACGTTCGAGTTCACGACGCCGACGAACAACGGTGGAAACTATTTTCAGTTGGGCGTCCTGGTCAACTGCAATGGTCGGTTCGACGTGCTCTTTCCTACGACCAGCACCGCACTCAGCAATGGTGTTTCGCAAGCAACCGTCGACTGGGCAACGGAAGCGGGCCTGATCCTTAATGCGCAGAGGGTCAACAGCAACTCGTTCAGTTTTTTCCAGATTGGACTCAGCTACAATTCCGATTTCGCCCCGACCAACACGTTTTATGTGGACAACATCGCAGTGATCACCAATACGCCGACTGCGAACATTATCGGCACCGTGACGCTGGCGGCGCAAAGCTGTACGCCGACCAACGGCACCATAAATCCCGGTGAGAACGACACTGTCGATCTCGTGCTGCAAAATATCGGCAATGCCGACGCTTCGAACGTCGTCGCCACGTTGCTGGCCACCGGCGGTGTCACCTCGCCCAGCGGCGCGCAATCCTATGGCACGCTCCTGGCCGGCGGCGCTGCGGTGACCAATTCGTTCACGTTCACCGCCACCGGCACCTGCGGCGGCACCCTTGTCGCCAGCATGCAACTTCAGACCAACTCGGTATCCGCAGGCACGATCCTCACCCCCTTCGCACTCGGCACGACGGTATCTGCCTCGAACACCTATACCACCGGCGGCATTTCGGTGCCCATCTCCGATAACGGCACCAACTCGGTCTCCATCTCCGTGCCCGATATCGCCACCATCCAGAAGGTCACCGTCAGCGTTCGGATGGCTCACAACTATGACGGCGACGTCACCATCGATCTCTTCCATCCCGACGGCACGGATATCACGCTCGTGTCGTCTCTCAATAATAGCCTTAGCACCGGCGAGAATTTTGGCAGCGGCGCGACGGATTGCACCGGCACGTTTACGATCTTCGACGATTCCGCGGCGGGTTCGATCGATGTTAATGGCGCGCCATATAACGGCTCGTACAAACCGGAGCAGGCTTTGGCCGCCCTCATTGGCAAATCGACCCAGGGCACGTGGACGTTGCGGGTCGTGGACAGCGATCCCGGCTTGTTTGGCGACACCGGCACACTGTATTGCGTGCACTTGAATATCGCCGAGGGATCGTCCATCTGCTGCACCGGCGGCCCGCCGGTCGATCCGTTCATAGCCTGGCAGAACCAGTATTTCACGCCCGGCGAGCTCGCCAACCAGGCCTTCAGCGGACCGGGTGCTGATCCTTTCGGTAAAGGGATGAGCAACACCAACCAGTTCCTGGCGGGATTCAATCCCACCAACGCGGCGGCGTACGTCCACATCACCAGCATTTCCAAGACGAATACTGGAACTGACGTACGGGTGGACTACCTGGGCGCCAGCGGCGATAGCAGCCGCACCCAGCCCGGGCCCTTGTTGTCTCGCACCAACGTGCTGGAGTTCACCACGGGCACGGCCAATGGCAGCTACAGCAGCAACAACTTCGCGAGCGTCGGCGTGACCGATATCCTCAGTGGCGGCATCGGGCTCGGTACGTTGACCAATATGGTGGATCCCGGTGGCGCGACGAACAAACCGTCGCGGTATTATCGCGTCCGCGTGCTGGTGCCTTGAAGAATGACAGTCGTTTTGAAGAGCGCGGTCGGAGGTATTACGAACAGCAAAAACTGCCTCTGGTTCACGACTCGGTGGTCTTGCGCCGACCGCGCTCTCAATGTATCAGTCTGGAGGAATCCTTATGCAGAGCGGAACTGATCGAGGACAGGCGGAATCGAAGGTGATTCCACTCCGTCTCGGCTCCGATTGCGGAGGGAACGAAACGCCTTCGCGATGCGAAACCGACTCCTTAATCCCAATCCAGCCAAGGCTTGAACTCCAAACGAGCGGCAGCCCCCGGGAGCGCGAAGTCCAGAGGTCACTGATGAGCCTGCGGGCCGAGCACGGCCACCGAAACGCCCGAGCCGCCTTCACCCTGATTGAACTTCTGGTCGTCATCGCCATCATCGGCATTTTGGCGGCGATGCTGTTGCCGGCACTGAACAAGGCTCGCGAGAAAGCGAACGCGGCGGTGTGCACCAGCAACCTGAAACAGATCGGCATCGCGATCGAAATGTACAAGGACGATTTTCAAGGCTGGATACCGCCCGCGGCCCGGCCGGGTGACGGTGCGACGTGGGACAGGCTTGTTTCGCCGTATATCAGCAACGCTGGTAACACTGTCGGCCTGATTGACCCCACACAGCTATGGGCCATCGTCTTTAAGTGTCCCACGGATCGTTACCCACACCTCAATGCCACAGCCTCACCCCGATCGTATTCCATCAACATTCGATTGGATAATTTTACAGGATTGCTCGGGATGATGAGCCCTTTTTCGGGGGGGGGGGCTTGGGAGTGAACTCGGCCGGGATCGATGATCCGTCCGGCACGATCATGGTCGCCGAACGCCCCCACCTGGCCAATGACTACGATTTTGTAGCCAACTCGGACTGCGGCTGCCCGGATTCGACGGGAAGCGGGGACTCCTTTTGCACCGGTCCACCATATCATTACGGCCAATATGATGGCCCGGGAAATTACCCAGCCAAATTGCCGTGGCATTCGGACGGCTGGAATTATCTGTTCGTTGACGGCCATGTGCAATGGCTCACACCGCAGCAAACTCTCGGTAAAGGTAGCGGCAGAATACCGCCGGGGACCATGGGCAGGCCGTACGGCATGTGGACCCCGCAAGGGAACGATTAGCGCAATGGAGACCACGAGTCCAATGAACGTGTGCGGCATTTCGGGCGGGGGGGCAACTTCCATGAGCCCGAGCCGCAGACGCGAAGTCTCCTGTTCGGTCGGCGCGGTAACGAAAGAAGCGCAACATGCTTAGTCGCCCTCATGACCACCAAAGGGGGACCACTCGAGCTTCGCGGGTCGAAGTCGTATCTCGAATCCCTGTCGTCCGTTGCCATCGTCGTGCGGTTTCAGCGTTCACTCTCATTGAGCTGCTGGTCGTCATCGCGATCATCGGCATTTTGGCGGGGATGCTGTTGCCGGCGCTGAGCAGGGCTCGCGAGAAAGCGAACGCGGCGGTGTGCACCAGCAACCTGAAACAGATCGGCATCGCG
>OBLU010002151.1_pt1 | contig 18249 bp, 19 predicted proteins | sample 1518681 | NCBI WGS metagenome assembly OBLU01 (sample SAMEA3539304, study PRJEB22396) | soil metagenome | biome: tundra; feature: field; material: soil | place: USA | collected 2010-05 | depth 0.15 m | reverse complement strand
AGGACGCGAACCGCCCCTTGTCCAGCCAGAGCTTGTAGAGCTCGTGCTGGGCGACACCCATCGGGACGCTGACCGTCTTCAGCGTGCAGGGGACGATCGGCTCCCCGAAGTCCGGCTTGCGACGCCGGATCATCGCGGCGGCCACGAGCCGCCAGAACCGGCTGACGTTCGTGACCTTTGGGAGAACCTTTCGCTTCTCGCGCTTGTTCGCCGAGTCGGAGTCTGTGCGCCCGTAGGTGTACTCGACTACACAGAAGTCGCCCTCGAACGCCGCGAGTCCCCCTTCGTAGCTGTAGGGGAACCGCAGGCTTGAGTCGCCGAGACACCACCACATCAGCCAGAAGATCTGGTTGACGTAGTTGGAGATGGGTGTGCCGGTCGCGAGCAGCCTGTTGCGTGCGCGTAGCCCGCGAATCGCCTTGCTGCGCTGGGAGGTGTCGCCCTTGATCAACGTGCCCTCGTCGATGCAGATGACGCCGTCCGCGAACGCTCCGGCGAGGTAGTGCGCGGCGGCTTTGACCTTCAGCCGCTTGTGGACGTAGCCGCAGGTCCGGGTGCGCTCCTCGCCGGCTACCTCCTCGGTGTGTGTCGCCGAGCAGACGAGGGGACTGTCCTTCTGCCAGCCGTCTTGGTGTGAGGCGTGGCAGCGGGGACAGAATTCGCTGGAGTCAAGCCAGACGCGTTTCCCCTCCTCGGTGCGGATTGGGACTTCGCAGGCCGGGAGCGCTTCGTTCTTGACGCCCAGCAGCGAGAGCACCTCGTAGTGGACGATGTACCAGCCGGTCCCGCCGGCCGCCAGGCGGCGGGCGACTTCCCTGGCCTGGGCTGGCGAGGTGATGTGCGCCACCTCGATCCCGAGGTTCTCGGAAATGTCCGCGCGGTATTGCGGAATGAGATCCTGGGGGACCAGGAACAGCACCTGGTCGCGTGCCCCGTTGCGGACGGCACCGAGGGCGTAGCCTGCGGCCCCGAGCGTCTTGCCGCCGCCCTGCTCCCAGGAGAGGATGAACCCGCCGCCGTCTCGGGTCTTCGTCAACGCGCGGGCCAGGTCCTCGCGCTGAAACCTCTTCCATGCGAACTCGGGGTTGCTGGCGCCGGCGCGGCCGTCGGCGGCGATCTGGTCGAGGATCTGTCGCTGACGCTCGACCTCGGCGGGAAACCGGGTTGCGATGTCCCCCGCGTTCGGGACCGAGAAGTGCTCGAGGATGTATTCGATGTCCTGGGTGGACTCGGAGAACTCCTCGCCGGCGATCTGGATGAGGAGTACCTTGGCTTCCTCCTCGTACTTGCGGACGACGGGCTCCCCCTTCTTGTTGTATGTCACCTTCCGTCCGCTGGTGACGTTGATTTGCGAGTCGGTCTTCAGCGGGTAGGTCTCGCCCTCGGTGAAGCCGCGCTCGGGGTCGCTTCTGGTGCACTGGATCGAGTCCAGGTCGGTGAGGTAGCCCAGGCGCATCTGCGGCCGGACCTCATAGAGCGGGATCACCTCCCGCTCGGCGGCGGCGGTGACCTTCTCCACCGCTTCGTTGACGGCGGGCGCGACGGTGAGTTCACACTCCTCTGAGAGCGTGCCGAGTAGCCGCCAGTCCAGTGCGTTGAGCGCAAAATGGCCGACCGGCTGGTTGTGCAGCGTCTCGACGAGTTTCAGCCGGTTCGCCTTCGCGAGTGCTTGGCGCACGAACGGCGAGGGTTTGACCGAGAGGCGATCGCGGCCCCGCAGTTCGACGTCGTAGGTGGGCTGTTCGCGCGCCTTCTCGCGGCGACGGCGCGCGAGCTCCTTCGCCACGAGGCTCCACGACGAGACCGGACCGATGGAGCGAGTCGGCGCGACGTACGTGCTCGCCGCGTGCAGTGCCTCCCGGATGTCGTCCTTCAGCGACTCGTCGTCGAGGGCGGCCTTGGAGGACTGCACCGTCAGACGCGGACCGGCTGAGTCCACGTCGAGGTTCTCGGGGTGCAGGTAGAACGCGATCAGGTGCGCCAGCCGGACCCCGTCGAACAGGTCGTCGCACTCGACGGTCGCGAACACCGCGGCGGCGTCTTCACGGGTCAGGACTTCCCGGTCAAAGCGGTCGCGGCCGCAGATGAACGCGCCGACGCCGTGCTCCTCGAGCAGGGCGAGGCTCATGCGCCATGTCGCGACGGTGCTGCTCTCCGGGTAGCCGGCGCCGTCGGTCCATGTGAGACCGAACGGCGGGTTAGCGACGACGCGCGGGAACTTCACCCCGAGCTTGAGCAGCATCGGGAACGCGCGCTGCAGGTCGCCGGTGATCGACTCGTATTTGCCTTTGCGAACCCAATCGCTATCGAGCTCGATCCCGAAGCGCAGAGCTTCACGCCAGGGGTCAAGCAGTGCGCCGCTACCGGCGGTCGGGTCCAGGACGGGTGAGCGGCCGAGGGGGTCGATGACCTCCTTGATGAACTCGGCCGCCTCGGGCGGCGTGAAATATTGCTGTAGGCCGCGCTGGCCCGTTCCGGGCCGGCCGGACTGGAGCACGCTGCTTGAGGAGTCGAGGGCTTCCTCTGTGAGCGCGCCCCCGGTGAGTGCGCCGCGCTTTCCGGCGGCGTCGGTGGCGTTCCCCAATTCGTCTCTCCTTTTGCGAGGGGATGGGTGTGCGCCGGCCCGCCGGCCTGCGCGGGTAGCGGGCCGGTCTCACCGAAGGCCGGATGGCCTTCGCTGTTTGACTGCTATTCGCCCACGCGATGTGGGCGTGTGTGCTGAGGTCAGCCCGCGGTCGTGTCAGGCCGCGCTACAGCAGCCTGACCTGTCCGCCTGGGTCCACGGCCGCGGGTGCGACGAGGGTCAGGCCGTTGCGCAGGGCGAGCTCGCCGATACGCTCGGCGAGGCTGCCGGGCGGCGCCTCGGCGCGCGGGGGTGCATCGCTTGCTGGGATGAGCCGCCAGCCCGGCGGCACGAGCATGAACTGACGGGGCTCGGCGAGCTTGATCAACAGGCTGATGTCACGGTTGAACTCGCGGTCACTGCGTCCGAGCGCGCAGTCGGCGTGATGCTCCCGTGCGAGCTTGAGGAGGCTGTCGAGCACCTCCGCGTCGGTTTGCCCGTCGGCGTAGACCCGTTGCACGTGGCCGCGGCGTGCCGGGCTGTAGGCGGATTCGCCTGGCAGCGCCTCGATCAGGTCCGCCGGCTCCGCCCATTTGATACGAAACCCGCCGTCTGGCGGGACGAGCCCATACTCGGCGATGAACCCGCACACGTTCATCAGGAACTCGTACAGCCCCCGGCCGATGCAGCTGGCGTCCTGGCGAGTGACATAGCGGCGGAACTGGTCGGTGATCGCCTTTCCCTTGACGGGATAGGTGTAGAGGCGCTGGCCGCCATTCTCGGTTTGCAGTTCCTCGACGCGCTTGCGCTGGACAGGTGTGGTCTTTTCGGCAGGCATGGCGCTCCTTTCGTTGACGGCACGGCGGTGGTCGGTTACGGCTACAGAGACATGGGTGTGTCCTCCGGTTGGGTATTCCTGGTTAAGCCGCGGGTAGGGGTGGTGTGGTGTGGCTGTCGGCGGCGTAGCCGTCGATGAGTGCCAGCCGGTGGACCGGGGGGTAGGACCCGTGGCCGATGCGACGTACTCGCGGCGCCCGGCGTTCTATGAGTCCTCGGCGTCTGAGCTGCGCGAGAGCGTCCTGAAGGTCCTGCTCGGCTAGTCCGGTTAGAGCGGGGAGCGTCTCGGGGTCGGTGCCCGCCGGGGTGATCGCTTGCAGGAGCAGCGTCTCGGTAGCGGACAGCGGTCCGCGTGCCAGGTAGATGACGTTCGTCATTCTTGGCTACTTTCTGGTTCGGGGATTTGGGGGATTGGCCCGGATGTGGGCGGGGGCCGCCGACCGGCGATCCCCCGCCGAGGCCCGCGTCTGTGGGCCGACCGTGTTTGGGGGCGTCGCAAGGGACGCCGGGATGCGTGCGGCTGGGGCTCAGCAGATGTGCTGCTGGCCGTAGCGCACTGAGCGCCAGACACGCACCGGGCGCGAGTGGTTCTCCGTGCGCCGGGAGGGGCGGTGCTCCCCTGTCGGCTCGATAAGGCCGAGCGAGCTGGCGCGCGAGAGCGCGTTGCCGATCATCCTGCTCTCGCGCGGCGGCATCTGGAGGGCCGCCCAAACATCGTCGCTGGTGATCTGCGCCCGGGTTTCTGAGAGGTGACCGATCACCCGGACCGCGCCGGTCATCCACGCCTCATCAGCCGCGCGCCGGGCCGCGGTCCGGACGGCTGGTGGGACGTGAGCTGCGGCTCTCGCGGCCGGGATCGCCAGCCCCTCACACGGCATCCCTTCGGGCGTGTACCAGCAGTCATCCCGGCCGAGCTCGGCGAGAACCTCGCCATCTACGCCGAGCACCCGGCGGCCCTCTAGCCGCACGAGCAGCTGCTGGGCGTCCTGCGCCACAGGGGTGTGAGACGCCCTGTGAGGATTGTGGTTGGCGAGCGTCACGGGAGTGGCATGTAGCGCTCACACGGCGGGCTGGCCCGGTCGAGGTCGAGCAGCTCGACCAGCTCCAGCAGCGGCTTGGGCGGCACCCGGTGCAGCGCCGCAAAGCAGTCCCGTATCCCGGTCAGCTGACCGGAGGGGCCGGGGATGAACTCCGACTCGTGTTCGGGCATCTCATCGATGTGACGGATCGAGAAGCCCTGGTGGAAGCCGGCCTCCTCGAGCTCTTGCATGCTGCACTGGTATTGCACGGTGGGGGTATCCCCGCCCGGGTGCTCGTCCTCCCCGAGGAGGCTCTCGGCGGGCTCGGCTGTGAGGTTGCGGGTCATCGTTCTCTCGCTTTCATTTCGGGTGCTGTTAGTGATCGCCCCGCCCTGCCCGGACGGGTACGGGTTGCCCGGGGCGCCGTCCGGCGCCCCGGGGCGGGGTGAAACGGGTTGGGTCTCTGCGCCCCGCTGGCTGCTGGGGAGTGCCGCGGGCTGCGCTTCCGGGCGGCTAGATGTCGTGCCTCATGAGGTTCCGAACGGTTGATTAGGCATCCGGGCCGTTCCGGAGGCTGTGGTCCTTCCACAGATCACGGCTTAGGAGGCGACCCGGATGCAGGACAAGCGTAGGTGGCTGCCCAGCTGGCAGCGAGTGGAGCTGGCCGAGAAGGTTGTTCTTGAGGGATGGTCCTGTCGAGATGCGGCGGCCTGGAGGCATGTCTCGATCTCGACGGTCTCAGTGTGGGCCAGGCGCCGAAGGGCAGCCAGCCCCCAGGAACTGCGTACGGGTGCGTGGGCGCAGAGCCGGCCGAGCACGCCGCACCGCCAGCCGATGCTCTCAAGCGAGGAGGTTCACGAGCAGGTTTGTGAGGCCAGGACACGCACCGGGTGGGGGCCGCGGCTGATCGCTTCAGAGCTCGGGATGGCCCACGCGACGGTCAGTCGTTGCCTGCAGCGAAGGGGGCTCTCGAGGATCCCCACCGAGCCACGCGAAGCCATCCAGCGTTTTGAGTGGCCTTGCCCGGGCGACCTTTTGCAGATGGACACCAAGCGCTTTGCACGGTTCTCAAGGCCCGGGCACGCAGTCACCGGTGACCGCAACACCACCGCCGCCAAGATGCGCGAACGCGTCGGCTATGAGATCGCACACTCGATCATCGACGATCACTCGCGTCTGGCCTATACCGAGCTTCACCGTGATGAGAAGGCCGCCACCGTCGTTGAGTTTCTGGACCGGGCGCTCCGGTTCTACACGGCGCACGGGATCACAGCTTCCCGCTTGCAGACCGATAACGCGTGGACCTACACCCACAACCGGGCGCTCGCCGAGCTCCTCGCACAGCACGAGATCACTCACCGCACAATCCCTCCGCGCACCCCCAAGCGCAACGGCAAGGTGGAGCGCTACCAGCAGACACTCAAGCGCGAGTGGGGCCTGGGCCAGCGCTACCGCTCCTCCGACGCACGCGCAGCAGCACTACCGCACTGGCTGATCCACTACAACACCAGCAGGAACCACAGCGGGATCGGCAACCGGCCACCCATCACCCGCGTTCGGAACCTCCCGAGGCAGAACAGCTAGAGGGCTTCACCGATGGCCTGGCGCATGGCCTGCTTGGCTTTGCTGAACGCCTCGGGGGACGCGGCTAGCTCGTCCCCGGTCGGACCGCCCCGTAGGACGGAGGCGAGGTCCACGATCGACCATCCCGCGCCGCAGCCGTGGCAGCGCCAGCCGTAGCGCCCGACGCTGCACGAAGCGATGAGATCCTCGTGTGCGGGCGAGGGGCAGTTGATGTTTCCCCTCACCGGCAGGTCGATACCGGCGAGCCGCTTGAAGTACACCTCGGGCGGGATCAGCTTGTACGCGTCGTACTGGAGACGGTGAGGAACACGACGCCGCTCGGGCCGGGCGCTCGGCGGATCGCAGAGGTCCCCGACGAGCACCTCAGGCGAGTACGCGCCTAGCCACAAATCCAGGCGTGCGATCCGCGCATAGCGGCCCGTCTTGCCGTTCACCGACCCCGCGAGGCGCAGCACTCGGGCTCGCTCCGCGCACTGACGGTCGGCGAGGTGAACCCGCTCGCCTTCCCGGTGCAGCACGCCCAGCGCGTGAATCAGCCGGCGGTTGGTCCGCTCGATCCAGTGGACCGGCCGGCGGTCTGTGATGACCTCCCCGGTGTCCCCGTCGCGGTAGCCCACCAGGCGTGTACGACCGGCCTCCGAGGTCGGCTGACGGACCTCCGCTGGGTTGCGAATCACCCGCCCGTCGCCCAACGCGATCGTCCGCGCGTACAGCGGCCGGGCGACCCTCCAGTACAGGTGCCTGCGCTCCGGCTCTCCCGCGTCGGGCTCCGAGCCACCGGACTCGATCTCGATATGCGCGGGCTTGCCTGTGAGCAACCGTTCGACTTGCCCGGCGTGACCGGGCTCGTCGACGTCGACCCACGCCCATTCGCTGTGCTGCACGAACTCCTTGCCAGCCCGCCGCTCGCTACGTGGCGCGACGCCAACGAACAGCTCCTGTCCTTGCTGGTGGTGGCGTGCGGCCAGGGCGTTCAGACGCGCTGGCCAATCGGGGCCTGCGATCCCGCCGCCGGGAAGGAAGTGGTCGCGGTGGCGGCGGGTGTAGATCGCCAGCTCGCCCTCACTATCGCGGTGCCCCGCCGCGAGCTCGACGTAGCCTCTGCTGGCCCGGTGCAGGAAACCGAGGTGAATCTCGCGGTGACGCGACGCCGGATAATCGCGCTCTACTTCCCTGCCGTCGGGCAGGCGAATCCTGATCGCCAGCATCGGCTCCTCGCTGGCGCCGCGGCGTCTGGCCCGCGGGTGCTCTGCTGTTGCTGTTGCTGTTGGTGGTGTCATCAGGCTCATCCCTTTGTGTCTCGGGGTTATGCGGCGAGGGGCTCTCTCTCCGCTTCCAGGGCGCGTCGCTGCTCCTCGGCGAGGTCCATCACCCGCGCAAGCCACACCGCGTTCTCAGGGGCGCTGCCACGCTCACGCTCCGCTTCGGCGGCAGCCTGAGCCCGGTCTGCGTCGCGGCGGATCGCGTCGAGATCGACCTCCTGCGGAGTACGCGGAAGCGGGCTGGCCGGGGCGTGGCGTTCACGCTCGCCGTTGTGGAAGGCGAGTTGCCCGGCGACGTACTCGGCGAGCATCGCCAGCGCCGCGCCGAGCCGTTCCCCCGCCCCCGTGAGGTGCTCCACCAGGACGCCCGTGCGGGCGTGAACGTCGCCCGCCGGGATGTCATAGATCGACCAGAGGTTGTTCAGATCGACGGCGATCACGGCGCTGCGGAGCTGCCCGTCGCTTTGCCGGTAGGTGACGCTCAGCTCCACCGGCCGGGTGTCTGCCTGCTCGTCGGTCTCCGAGGCGTGGTTGTCTGTACGCGTCCTCATAGCCCGGCCACGTCCACGGGGGAGCATCCGAGGGCCCTGACGAGGTGTGTTGCGTGCTCGAGCGGGATAGTCTCGCTCGGACGGGCGCTGCCCGAGTAGGGCATGTAGCCCAGGAGCCGCTTGCCGTGACTGCTGTCCTTGATCCCGGCCTCGCGCAGAACCGCGGTGAGCTTCAGGCCGGGACGGCACCGCAGCGCGCGGTCCACGATCGCTCGTAGCTGCTCGTTGGGGATGTGGCTGCCTTTCGCCAGGCGGTTCATCTCCCGCCGCGTCAACAGCGCCAGACCGTCCCCTACGACCTCGGGAGTGTCCGCCGCGCCATGCTCACGTTGGTGCTGCTCGCGGCGCGTCAGCTCGCGGCGGACTTCGATCCAGACAACGAGGGGGTCCAGAGTGAGAAGCCCGCCGATCGTCTTTGAGGGCTTGCCTTGATCGTGTAGCTCCATGACGGCCGCCAAGGCGCTGGGCTCCAAGCGCGCTGGGAGACTTTCCAGTAGCTCGGCGCGGGCCTGTTCGGCTTCCAGCCGGTCCTCGTGTGCGGGCTGGATCAGGGGCGAGGGGTGCGTGTGGGTGAGCTTGTCCATGGTTTTCTCCTCCGTGGATTTCTGTTGGTTTGTCGAGCCGTAGGGCGCGGTGCCCCGGTTCGAGTTGCAGCCCACGCGACGCCGACCCGGCAGCCGTGCGGGCTTGTTGGGGTGGCGCGCGTGGGGGTCTGCGCTGCTGCGCGCTAGCCGAGATGGACGCCCGCCATCTCGCCGGCGAGGCGTGCGGCGGGCGACTCGGCGGGGTCCTCTGGCCGACCGTCAGGAGCCGCGAGGACGGGAAGCTCGACGGTCGGCTCCTCACGGGGATCCCCGCCGCGGGGATACGGTCGCCTGCGGGTCGATGCCCCCGGACGCCCCGAGCGTTTGAGTGCTGCCGGGATGAGCGTGTGCACCCATCCCGGTAGCCGCCCGTGGCGTAGCCGGTGCCACAGCAGCCACAGTCCGGCGCCGAGGGCAAACGGTGAAGCCATCACTGCCAGCACCGCCAGTGGTGCGAGGAGGAACAGCGAGATCCCCAACGGGAGCGAGATGAGATCCACCAGCGACTTGAAGTCCTGCTGGCTGACTGCGCCCAGCAGGGTCAAGAGGATGATCGTGCGTGTAATGCGCTTGCGCATCGGTAGGGCCTTTCTCCCGCGCTCAGGCGGGCGTTGGTTCTCGACGACCGTCCGGGGTGCTCCCCAGGCGGCCGACGTCGGTGGCGTGTGAGCCGTGAGCGGTTTCATCCGGCCGTGTTGGTGCTCACGGCCGGTGCTGGGCCCGGGTCGCCTTCTCGCGGCGAACCGGGCGCAGGCGGGTCTCAGGGACGGCTCGAAGCTGTCTCTCAGAGCATCAGGCCGCGGCTGTCGAGCAGCCCGCCCTGTGAGAGAGCGAGCCTCTCGGCGCGCTGCTCGCCGTTGGCGGCCTCGACCGCGTTCTGTAAGCGCTCCTTGCAGTCCGCGAGAACTTCGCGGGCGAGCTCGCGCAGATCGTCACTGTCAACAGGGGTCATGGCTGTCCTCCTCCTCGTTAAATGAGAAGAGCCCCGTGCTGGGGCTCCGCTGGATGGCTACTGCTGGCCAGGGCCGTGGGGCCCGGGCGGGGGGGGTGCCGGACCGGTCAGGCGTACACGGCGATCTCGGCGCTGACCATGCCGATCTGCAACGCGCCGCCAAGGTCGCGGTGAATCCGCTCGCGGACATGCCGGTTGACGCATGCCGGCGCGTTGCCGTCGACGATCCTCAGCGCGGCGCGGATGCTTGACCGCTCCGCGTGGAGCACCTTGACCGGTGCGCCCGTCGGGTCGATCGTTGCTATGTCAACTGTCGTGGTCATTACTGGCTCCTTGTCTTTCGTGTTGATGGTCGATGTCAAGAGTTGACGCGCCCAGGGGCCGGGCAGCCCTAGACGCGCGCGCCGCTCCTCGCTGGCGCGCGTTATGGGTTTCCTCGTGAGAGCCCCCCCAGCCGGGATGCTCTGCCTGGCTGTTCCTGGCCGTCTTTCAAAGACGCCCACTCGCGCCGCTCCCAGCCGGAGCTGGGCGAGCGAGAGCGAGCGATGCCGCGCTCACGCTGCGATGGCACCCGCTGCTGCAGGATCCGCCTCAGGGAGGAACAGACCCTTCAACGCTCTCTTCTTCCAGGACGTGCTCTCGGTCTCGCTGGCGGGTTCCACGGCGACCAGTAGCTGCCGCCGGGAACTGAACCAGCCCTCGTACTCGACGGGTTCCCCGAGCGAGGGACGTCGCGCCCGGATACGCCCGAGCACCTGGTCAAGCGCCCACGGCTCCAGCCGAGCTTTCAGTGCGTCCAGCACCGCCTGGTCGAACTCGCCCTCGGCGACGTGCCGTCGAGTGGCTTCGATCTCGCCGCCGTCGGTCAGCCGGACCGTGGTCACGGTGACGAGCACCTGCCGTGGGTCGGCCGGCGCGACCATAGCGGTGGCCGGGTCGCAGGACATAGAAGCTCCTCTCTGGATGTAGGTGCGCGCCGGTGGCGAGCATCGGGCACACGGCGCCGCTCCGCGCTCAAAGCGACGGGATACCGGGTGACGTGCGGCCATGATCAGGCAGGGGGTCCGCCGGGATCGGGTAGCCAGGTTCGGGGATCACGCCAGCCGGGGAACACCACGAGTCCACCAGGGCGCTGATCCTGTAGGAGCGGCCTGGTGGGCGCGGCGGTCCCGAGCGGGGCAGACGCAAGACGTACGAGATATGACTACCGAGCTACTACAAGCCCCGACACGCGGGGGGAGCCAAGACCAAGGTCGTGACAACAAAAGAAGGACGGGACCGTAGCAACGAGGTGTAGGCAACCAGACCTCAGAACCATCGGGGTGCTCAACCAGACCGCAGAACCATCCGGTGCCGTGAAACCGCAGGGCCGCGATACACGATAGGCAGCCACACGGAGCGAGAGCGTGTAGCGGCGGAGCACCCGCCACGGAAGGCACCGGAGGGCGATCGTCGAGGGTAAGGCCTGCATCGACGAGGACGCACTGTCCAGCCGAGAGACAGGAACTCATCGGTCACGACCTATATCTCCTCACCGTGTTCTACTCCGCCGCTGGTCGACGCGAATCCCAACGTTCGCGGGGCATCACACCCACCGACGTGCCGGTGTCGCGCCGTGATCCCCGGCCGACTTGCCGGTCGCCGCGTCCTGGTCGGCCGAGGATCGGCCATCCCCTGCACGCAAGGGGAATTCGCGGCGTAGGGGCACAGGCTTCGCGGCCGACTAGGCGCGGTTCGCGGCGGAGTAGCCGACCACTACGGCAAGCCGCCTCTTTGTCGATCCAATGCGCCTGGCAGCTTCGGGCCGCGCGCCGCCTCCCACCAGCTCGACACCGGTTATGCGCAACCTCCTGAGTCAGCGAGGTCTGATGTGCCGCCTGGCGCACTCGAACTTGCCCGGGCGGTACTCGGGGGTGGGTCATCCTGTGCGAGCAGAAAGGGCTCCGCTTCTAACGCGTAGAGGCGAGATGGCGGGACCCCCTGGGATCGGTCCGGGTGTTGTGAGAGCTTCGATGACCCTGTTGAATGGGTTGAGGGAGCGATCGCATGTCGAGACGCAGGCATACGCCGGAGCAGGTCGTCCGGAAGCTGAGGGAGGCCGACAGGCTGCTTGGCGAGGGGCTGGAGTTGCCGGAGGTGACCAAGCTGCTGGAGGTGTCCGAGCAGACGTATTTCCGGTGGCGCAACCAGTTCGGCGGGATGAAGGCCGAGGACGTGAAGCGGTTAAAGGAGCTGGAGGCGGAGAACGCGAGGTTGAAGCGGATCGTGGCCGACCAGGCGCTGGATATCCAGGGGCTCAAGGAGCTCTCGCGGGGAAACTTCTGAGCCCGGCCCGTAGGCGTCGAGCCGTTGCTGCGCTGCAGGAGCGGCTTGGGTTCTCCGAGCGTCGGGCGTGTCGTCTGGCTGGTCAGCATCGCTCCACGCAACGTCACGAGCCGGCCGTCGCGGTAGATGACGCGGCGATCCGAGCGCAGCTGCGTGCGTTTTCCCGCAAGCGGCCGCGGTGGGGGTATCGCCAGGCGCATCAGCATCTGCTGCAGGAGGGCTGGAGCATCAATCGCAAGCGGGTGCAGCGGCTGTGGCGCGAGGAGGGGCTGCGTGTGCCGCAGAAGCGCCGCAAGCGCCAGCGGCGCGGGCAGTCGACCGTGCCCGGGGACCGGCTGCGGGCCCAGCGACCTGATCACGTCTGGGCGTTTGATTTCCAGTTCGATGTGACCGAGGACGGCCGCGCGGTGAAGCTGCTCTACGTCGTGGACGAGTTCACCCGCGAGGCTTTGGCGATGGAGGCCGAGCGGCGGATCGACGGCGACCGCGTGGTCGACGTGCTCGAGGGGATCGTCGCCGAGCAAGGTCGCCGGCCAGAGCTCGTTCGCTGTGACAACGGGCCGGAGATGACCTCCAACGCCCTCAGAGACTGGTGCAGGTTCTCCCGGACCGGCGCGGCTTTCATCGAGCCCGGCAGCCCGTGGGAGAACCCGTTCGTCGAGAGTTTCAACAGCCGCGTCCGTGACGAGCTGCTCTCCGTCGAGATGTTTAGCTGCCTGACCGAGGCGAAGGTGATGATCGAGGACTTCCGCCAGGACTACAACCGCCGACGGCCGCACCGAGCGCACCGGATGATGACCCCGACGGCGTTCAGGACGGGCTGGGATGCCGCCCACGAGGCCGCGCCCGCCAGCGCCGAACTCCGCCGCCGCTACGCGCCGGCTCCGTCCGACGCCGGCGACAGCCCTACCCTGAAGGAACCAACCAACCACCAGCTCTCACAGCAGGTGGACCGATGAACGGGGTCCGGCCAGAGATCCACGCGCCCCCCTGCTTTCGAGTGAGGCTGAGGTAGCGTTGCCAGTCGAATGCCGAGCGCACTCAACAGTCGGGAGTGGGCTGCCACGATATGGCTCGCCGCCGGGATTGTCGCGTGCCTCACCCAGCGCGATCTGCGCTCTGGCTTCCGCGCAGTCCTCGCCTCGCTGCTGAAGCCGAAGATCGCGACGCCCATTCTCGCGATGATGGCCTACATCGCCATCCTCGTCGGGGGCGCAGCCACCATCCACCTCTGGGAGCGCGACCTGACGGGCGGCACGATCGTCTGGTTCTTCGGCTCCGCCCTCGCATTGTTCTTCAACTCCGTCGACGCACCCAACGACCCGCACTACATGCGCAAAGCGCTCGCACGAGCTGCAGGCGTCACCATCCTCGTAGAGGGCTTCGTCAACCTCTACGTCCTCCCGCTCGGAGCCGAACTGCTCCTCGTTCCGACCATCGCTCTCCTCGTCGCAATGGCCGCCGTCGCAGAGATGAAGCCGGAACTCGCACAAGCCAGAGCGCCCATCAACTTCATCCTCGGCGCACTCGGTATTGCGCTGCTCCTCTACGTCACCATCCGGCTCGCCAGCAGCCTAAGCGGCCCGAGCCTTACCCACCTTCTCAGAGACCTCGTGCTGCCCATATGGCTGAGCCTGGCACTTCTCCCCTACACATACATCGTCGGGCTCCTCGCCACATACGAGCTCGCCTTCGTCCAGCTGCGGTTCGCAGAACCCACAACCCTCCAAGCCCTACGACGCGCCAAGCTGGCACTAATCCTCGGCGCCCACGGCCGGGCACACGACCTCGTTGGCCTAGCGCCGCCCCGGACGAGACGCCTCGTCAACGCCCCAACACTCATCGAAGCCCGCCACGTCGTCGCAGAACTTCGCGCGAAGCGCGCAAAAGCATCGTAGGGCCCACGGGTGTCCACCCCACTCTGGACACCACATAGAGATCCCCCTGTAGCCGCCTCCTCGCAGTCCTGAGATTGGGCTGGCCATCCAAACGGCGGCAGAATCGCTGATCCCAGCTCTTGCCGGCAGCTCTCGGGGTCGCGGGCCATGGCGGGGGCGGGTTCTATACGCATATCCCCGACCACCCACGCGGGCGGGCATATCAGATCACCCGCCCGGACGGGGAATAGGAGCGGCGCGGAGTGTCGCTTGCCCGATCTTCAGCACCACTCCCGGACTTGACGGGCGCTGCCCCTCCTGGGCGGGAAGCAGGCGTGAGCCGATCGTCAGTCGACACGCTCGGAGCTCGTCCGAAGCATGAGCGTGCGGCGCGTTATTCCCGGCTTCTGCAATTGTGCTCGTAAGCGGGAGTCTGGGACCCACTGCCGGCCGCCGAGCACGAGAGCGCACGAGACAGAGCTTCCGTCTAGTTCGGCCTGGCTCGTCGGTCGAAAAGGTTCGGACCCGAGCTCATCAGGCGTTCCGGTAGCGATCACGACAGCTATCGACGGAAACCGGGATGCTGTAGCTATGGAGAGTCACGCGCAGGCCGCTCCGCTAGATCAACTCTTGTCCTCGGCTGAGGACCAGTTGTGGTCGGACTTCGATCGGGCCAGAGTGTTCGACCACAGCGGCGTGATCGGGTCTGCCCGAGAGGGGGCGGTCGCACGATTTCTTCGAGAGCATCTCCCAGAGCGATTCGTCGTGACGACTGGTCAGGCCGTGGACGCAAGCGGCCTGTTGACGCCGCAGCTCGACCTCATTCTTTATGACAGCCACCTGAGCGCGCCGTTGCTGCGACACCCTACTGGCCCTGAGTTGGTGCCAGCGGAGGCGCTGATTGCCGTGGTCGAGGTGAAGTCGAAGTTCACCCGCGAGGAGGCAACACGATGCGTTCGGGCTGCCACATCGCTCTCTCAGCTCGACGTGTACGGCGAAAACTTTGTCGCGTCCAGGGTCGGCGGCGCAGACGCCGCCGACGGCGCCCCGCGGTGCATGTACTCGATCTTGGCCTTCGAGTCTGATCTCAGCGCCGCAGACTGGGCTGCCAGCGAGTGGAAGCGTCTGCGAGAGGTTACGAGTGAGACCAACGCCGACGTGTCACGCATCGATCGCTTGACGGTCCTGTCACGGGGTCTCCTAGTGCCTCCGACCTGCACCGCCTTGCCAGCACAGGACGGCAAGGGAATCCTGCGCGACTGGTTCCTCCATCTCACTGATTTCCTGGTGCGCGAGGCGGCCCGCCGCCTACCGTACGACTGGGACCGCTACTCGCGACGACCACGCTCCACGGGCTGGGAACAACTTGAGGGCTACGTATCAGTGAACCAGGCGAAGCGTGACCGCACCCAAACGACTGACGCGGTAGCGAGTCAAGCCTCTAAGGGAAACCGTCCGAGCTAGCGACCCGGCTGGCCCTCGGTGCGACTTGCACCGAGGGCTAGAGCACACCTCGTGACCCCCTCGTACGGGGGCGCCGGGAGTTGCCTCTTGGTCCGTGGACCTAGCGCAATTCTATCCCCTTGTACGAGAAGGAGGCGTCTCGCCGAGCCGCCGCTGACGCTGCTGCCTGCCGCGCCGGAACGCTCACGGTTCGCGGGCTCGTTCGGCGGTGTCTAACCCGGACGCCGGTGCTCGACGCCGATCGCGGGGCAGATCAGGTCGAAGCTCGCATCTGTGGTGACCAGCGTCTCATCGACGGCACACTCGAGGGCGATCGAGATGTCTCCGCCTAGGCCGCCCGCGCCCCAGCAGGCCTTCCCCTTGCTGTCGTTCGTCGGCATCCGCTCGAGGATGTCGGCCGCCCGCTTGCCCATTGCCTTGTCGGGCGTGCGGGACGACATCTCAAGCGCGTGAGCGGCGGCTTTCGCGCGCTCGAGATGCTCGTCGAAGAAAGCGTGCTGAGAGCAGATGTTCTCGGTCTTCAGGCAGCGTTTGTCGTGGTCCCACTGGCCGCTCACCACGTCGTGGGTTGGCCCCCGCTGGGCGACTTGGCACCTGGTGCCGTCACGGACGGTGTCGATCCCCTCGTGAAACGCTACGTCAGCGTCGACCCGCAAGAACCGTCGAGCGCGCATCTCGACCGCCCGCAAGTCGGTGTCTTCGCCCATCAGCCACTCTGTGATCATCCAGTTTCGCCTGACGTCGCCGCCGTAGCCCGTGGCCATCTTGGCTTGGACATCCTTCCGGCTCGTGGCGTCCTGGAGAACGTTGAGCAGCTTGGAACAGGAACCGAGGGTGATCGAGTTCCACTCGCGCAAGACCTGGGTCGACGTGGCGTGCGCCCCGTCCGCGAGGAGCGCCTTCAACGCAGTGCGGGCGGCGTCGGGACCACAGCGCCGCTCGATCTGGGCGCTCGTATCGAGGTAGTAACGGGGGTGTGCGCCGTCAGCGTGCAGGCGGCAGACCCTCAGATGCGGGTGCGATGTTCCAGCCGTGCGACAGGAGATTCCTCATCAGGTCCCTCTCGGCATCCGTGCTGACGAACGGATCGGTAAGTACTGCGAGACCTCGCTGTAGGACGGCGCTGGCCCCTGGCCGGAGCGTCGGGTCGGCGGGTCGCGTGAACGTCAGGGCGTCGGCGAGCGTCAGCAGGACGGCTGCGTGCCGGCCGTAGGCGCTGGAGTTCCGTAGCCGTACGGCGTCTCGCTTGAGTGTCGCGGCGGCGTCCAACCAAGCGCCTGCGTCGGGCCTCGATGCCGCCCGGCTCAACGCCTCAAGCGAGACGCTGAGAGGGCTGTAGGGCTGGGCATCATGTGTGTGAGAGGAGAACTGCACCGTGGCAGAGTTGGTCGCTTCCAGCCGATTCAGGCTCAGCACGTACATCGGGCCGACGGAGGGAAAACTAAAGTGCGGAGAGGCCTTCTCTTCCGGCGTCGGCGTTGCTGCCGGCTCCGTGGCTGGCTTGACCGCGATGATGGACGGCTCGCCCAAATCGAGCCGCGTCCGGCTCGCCTGGGCCAATACGTTGAACGCGTCCCCTTCGTCGAGCGCGGTCTTGTGCTCCAACAACGTGGATCCGGTCATTGCGCAATCTTCTCCGTGAGCCAGTCTGTCACACGACGGACAACCTTGCGGTTGCTCTCGATGCTGTGCTGCAGCCGCACGACCGCCTGATCCGGGTCTAGGTCCTCTTTGGGGTGCACGAAGTCGACGTCGAGGAAGAGGAACTCCGCCGGGTACTGGCTGTCTCGGCCGTCGCGGACGAACGTTTTGATCTGGCTAGCCTTCATCGGCCCGAACCGAAGCGTGACGTTCGGCTGGGCGTCCGTGAACTCGAACACCCACCCGGCATCGCTCATCGGCTGACCCACAATCTCTGCCAGCTCGCCCCTCGAAGCTCCGAAGGTCGCTGCGAGCGCATCGCGGAGCTCCTCGAAGGAGGCCGTGGCGGCCAAGTCGAAGGTACGCACTCGCACTAGGCCGACGTTTGGATGACCGAGCCGGCCGAGCGCGATCTCAGCGAACCTGCTGATCTTCTCGCCCGCAGCATCGAGCTCGTCGAAGTTCTCGCTCGACGCCATAACTTGCGCCGTACCGATCCGGTATTGCTCGCGTTTGTCCTCGCTGAATGCTTCGACGGCGGCGGGCTCGCCGTTGGCCTCGCTCGCGTCGAACTCCTCCTGGAACATCGCCATGAGGGCGCCGCGCTGGTCGATGACCGCCGGCGTCGGAGTCTTGAAGACGAGCTGCGCGAGCAGCATATGCGGGGCGAACTCCTGGAGCTCCATTGGCCGCGATCCTATCTACGACTCGAGGCCGGTGGGCGGCCGAGGAGAGAAGGGGGTTCGAGCGGCGGGCGGGTAACCATCTCTGAATTCTGCGCGCGCGTGCCACCGACGGTCGCCCTAGAGTGGCGGTCGGTCTCTTCTGGCCGTCGCACATTTGCCGGCTGGCGCCGCTCCTTTGGGCACGGCGCCAGCCGTTTCGGGCGCTCCGCCGTCCCCTTGACGCGCTTCGCGGACTGCACGCCGCGTGGCGACGTGCCGATCTTCGCGGCAGCCTCGTCGCGGGCCTTGGACTTGGTGGCACGCGCGCCTGCTTCCGGTGGCGAAGCGGTCGTCGCTGCCGGGCGGCGCAACAGTGTCGCAACGGACGAGCATCAGGCGCGCGACCGACGTCGAGCGAGCGCGCCCGCATTAGCGCGCGAGCCGGCGCGTGTGCGGTCGGGTCCGACGCGACCGCCGCTGCCTGCCTCAGACCACAGAGTCAGGTCGTGCCCCGCCGACGTGCCACGCTGAGAACCCTCTCGGGGAACAGCAGCACGCGGGACAGCGAGAGGCTGCTCGTGCCGTCCAATGCCTCGCGCAGTTCGGGCGGCAATGGTGGCAGCGCGAGCGCCGCGAGGTCACCGCTGTGTAGGTCGCTCTCGGTGGCGAAGAAGATGTGGTCGCGTCCGGGGTAGTAGCGGTCCTGTGCCGGGCTGCCGGTGACCCCGATGCTTCCCTTCATCGTCTGGTCCGCCGCCCGTGCGTAGGCGATCGTCATCTCCGGGGAAGTGCAGACGAACACGACTCCGGGCCGTGTCTGGAGTTGCCGGTAGCGGCGGTGCTCGGTCCACCATCCGCAGAGGAACGCGTCGTAGCGGCGGAACTTCTCGATGTTGTATGAGGCGCGGTCGGTGAGGTCCATCTC
>OBLU010002148.1_pt1 | contig 18256 bp, 18 predicted proteins | sample 1518681 | NCBI WGS metagenome assembly OBLU01 (sample SAMEA3539304, study PRJEB22396) | soil metagenome | biome: tundra; feature: field; material: soil | place: USA | collected 2010-05 | depth 0.15 m | reverse complement strand
TGATTCTATTGGCTCCTCAGGTAGGATTCGAACCTACAACCCTTCGGTTAACAGCCGAGCGGCTTATAGCCGCCACACGTTGCAAACACGCGACTTACGGGCGCCGAATGCGGATTATCGCGTTAATTGGGGGGGCTTTGGGGGGACTAGAAACGTCTATTTTTCGGTGCCGCAATACTCCATAAGCGCCCTCTCATCGACTCGGCGTGGCCCACACCTTCCGAGGACAAACATTTCCCGCCTGCCATTCGGCCCTGTGCTTTGAATTGCGATTCGGCACGATCGGCCACTGCAAATGCAGGCCCCCCTAGGCCCGAGGTATATTGATTGGAAGTGTTCGTGCCCCTCATCTCGAAACTACAGCAGGATGTTCAGATCCTATCGGCGGGCTGGCGCTTGCGCGAGGAGTCGAGAGCAAACAGGCCGCACTGCTCAAATTCTAGTCGTCTGCACTCCTCAGGAGCAGCCGAGAGGCGTGCGATGGAACGGTTCTGTCGGATGTGGAACCTGCGGGTTTCGAATCTCAGGAAGTTGTTGTTCGGATGGCGTTCTCTGCGAACTCCACGATCAAATCGCCAGCGCCCCTAGCGCGTCGCGGCGATGTTTGACACGAAACGGCAAGTCGATCGAGGAGAGCCGACGCTTCCGAGCTTGCTTTGGGCGAGCCACTAGAGAGCTCTCAAAGCCTTTACAACATCACAGGCAAGCACGACAAGAAGCGATATTCCGATGTACGCGGGCGGCCTCTATTGCGCATTCGATGCCGCGCAGGACGTGAGAGCGACGAACAACATCCCCTCCTCGGGGCGCATCGTACGCTTAACTTGATCTGCGATTTGCCGCGCTTCGGGACGCCCGGCAAGGCTCAACTCCGCAGTGTCACTCCATCGCTGGATACGTGTAGGATTATGTGCGTAGTGTCCTGAGAAAGAACTCGAGGATCCGGTCGAGCATATGCGTGCGACTTGGACCCAGCACAAAGTGGGTCTTTTGTGTATATATCATCTGCTCAAATCGCTTGCCCGCCTTAATCATCGCGTCGCACAGCTGCACAGCGTTGTGAAAAAGAACGTTATCGTCCTCTATATTGTGGATCAGCAGAAGATCAGACCGCAAGCCGGAGACATAAGTTATCGCTGAGCTCTCATCGTAGCTTGAAGAATTATCATCCGGCACTCCGAGGTACCTTTCAGTGTAAAGCGTATCGTAGTTCCGCCAGTGGGCCACTGTAGCACCCGCAACACCAGCGCGGAATAGTCCCGGAACCGAGCCCATAGCATAGATACCTAGGAATCCCCCATAGCTCCATCCAAAAACACCCACACGGGCCGGATCTATTAAGCCTTGACGTGACAGTTCGTCGAGGCCGGCTTGCTGGTCCCTTAACTCAATGTCGCCGAAACGTCGATATAGGGGAGCCTCGAAGCGCTTTCCGCGACCTGAGCCCCCTCGATTGTCAAGTTGCCAGACCACAAAGCCCTGCTGCGCCAGGATCTGACCAAAGTCTTCGAAGAACGGTGGAGATGGCCAAGCGTTCCTAACGAGTTGCAGCCCGGGCCCACCATACAGTAGGACTATGCAAGGGTATCTCTTGTCAGTCGCAAAGTCCGGCGGCTTCAGAAGCCGGCCGTAAAGCGGTGTCCCGTCGTCCGCGTAGATCGTCCAGATCTCTGGTATTGCGTATCGATATATATCCAGCCATTCTCGCGGTGGATCAAGATATGTCGCCAACTCATGTCCGTCGATACTACATACTACACTTCTACGGGGAGTAGCAATATCGGAATATGTGTCTAAATAGAACCGACAATCTGGACTTATTGATATTTCATGCCATCCTGCGTGTCCAGATCGCTTGATCAGATCAGTTCCATCGAGTCGAACGGAATAGAGGTGACGCTCCAGCGGGCTTGCCTCAGTTGAGATGAAATAGACAAGCTGACGCAATTCGTCCACAGCCAGTACGGATGTAACTTCCCAGGCGCCGTGAGTTAGGCGCAAGCGGATAGAACCATCAAGAGAATACAGGAACAAGTGTCGGAAACCATCGCGTTGGCTAGACCAAAGGAACCCCTTGCCGCCTTCCACAAACCGAAGATCATCACTCAGATTTATCCAACAAGGATCGCTTTCCTCGATCAATACCATCGTGCGGCCCGTGCGTGCTTCCACACGGATCAACCATAGTTGATCCTGGATACGGTTAAGTCGTTGAACAAGGAGGCCGCTTGAATCGGGCAGCCAATCCACACGTGCGGTCAAGTGTTCGGATGGATACTCAAACGCTGCCCAGATAGTAGCGCCGCCTTCTCGGGCGACAATTCCTAGGCGGACACCGGGATTGCGGGTACCGGCGAATGGGTACCGTTGCGGCTCCGGCTTTGGGTGCTGCTGAGTGAGGTCAGAATGTGGGTACTCGGTCTCTTGCGAAGTGTCGAACTGAAGATATGCAATATGCCTAGAATCGGGCGACCACCAGTATGCGGTTCGCAATCCGAGTTCTTCCGGGTAGACCCAATCCATTTCTCCATTCAGCAGTGTGCTCGACCCCGAGTCGGTCAGGGAGTGCATCTGGCGCGAGGCTATCTGCACTGTGTAGAGATTGTGTTCGAGACGAAACGCAGCGTATTGTCCGTCAGGCGATATCTTCGCGTCGCGCACGGACGAAGCTGTCGCGGTCAGCTGGTTCCAATGATTAGACAGCAGGTCCCACACGCCCAGATCGCCGCCGGCAGTGAGCAAGAAGCCATCGCCTGTTGGGAGCCAATCAATAGCCTGTTCCCGAACATTGCCGTTCCGCCACTCAGTGCGTTCGCACTTGGATTTGGGTGCCACTGCGCGCTCAATCGCATCGAGTGCGAGTACATCGACCTCCGTTTTGGCGACTACATCATACAGGCGAATGTGTTCGCCGCGAACTGTAATGAAGCGACTCCCGTCAGGGGACCAGAGTGGCTCCGGCGCGACGCCGGCCAAGTCCTCCTCTACAATGAGCTCGGTGGTGAGTGCCTTCTTGTGTCGACCCATCGTTACAGTAAAGCCCAAATGCCTTGAGCGCGGAGCCTGTGGGGAACGCCCACCCGTCAACACCGAACAACTTGCACCAGGCGAACGTTCACCGATTTTCAACCGCGATGGATCTCATTATAAGACACGCCGACAGAGGCCAGAGCTTGGGCGCGCTTTCCGCTGGCGACGGCGGCGGTTTGCCAAGCCAAAATGCGGACTCACCCGTTCCTCGCATCGTCGCCCTGTTGCAGTCTCACAGGTAGGCGCCGGCGTTACCGTCGCGTTCGCGTCGCCACGTAACCACCCCGCGATTGCTGGCCGGATCGAACTGGACGATCCCCTCCTGGGTAGTGGGGGCAGGGTTTGGGCTGTCGACTTGGTCCGTTTCCCGCGGCCGCACCCGGGGCAGGTGCGAGAAGGGCTACGACATGCAAAAGTGCTGCCTGTCGCAGGACACGAAGCGGTGCTACGGCGCGGTGATCGCGTGTGCTGCAGGTGCTCACTATTTAGCAGAATTGCAGGGTTTTCGGCTTCTAACGTTCGAGCATCACCAGCGTGTGGGTGGTCGCGGATTCCACTTGCGATCAGGTCATTCAAGAGATCTACACCGCATCGAAACGCCGGTGAACTACAAGGTCAATGCGGGCGGGATGAGAGTGACTTCTACCAGGTGCTGGAGATCGTGGGCGATTGACCGCTCATGTCCCAGAGGCCGAGGCGCGCCGACGAGGAGCTGAGCTGGGCCCTGTCGCAATGGCACCGGCGCCGCCTTCGTCGTTGGCGCTCTCGATGGCTAGGCGGATCATGGTTGTAATTGAGCGCCCGCCCAGAGGGCTGTGTCTGCGATGTGGCCCCCACTGAAGCCCTATTCGTTCTGCCTCAAGCCTCCGATCACTTCTGCCTGAATTCCAGATCGTTCCCCGACAGATCGCCGGTCAGATTCAGGGACTGGGCACGAGCGGTCGAGTCGGTGATTCCGGAGCCTACCGGGACATCGCCGGATCAATAGCCTCGAAGCACAACGGGGAAAACTCTATGTCCAACTTTACAAGCGCCTTAGACACCGTCTCGACCTTGCAGAATCACCTCCATGCCTTCCCTGCCCAGGTGCTCGAAACGACCGCCACGGAAGCCATCGCTACGGACGATTTCACCTTCCATTCCACGCTCGGCGAAATCCATCGCCAGTCTCTGCAGGGTTGCGGTGCCCCTAGTCGTGCAATGACATCACCGTGGGCCGACCAGCGTCGCCTGCGGCCTCACTGCCAGAACTTTCGGCACTCTGGCGGGGCGTTAGATCGATTCGAGACTCTTCCGCCCGCCAGACTCGCCAGTTGACTCCGCTGAAGGCTGCCGAAGGCTGCCGCGTTTTCTCTCTTAGAGTTTCGGAAGGTGGTATAATCTTCCGTGGTCCACTTCCGCTACTCTGACGGGATCCTCGGCTCCGAGGAAGGGAATTAAATGCCCACCGATCACTTTTCGACGCTCGTGGCGGCACATCAAGCAATGCAGCTCGGCTGCTATTTTAGTGCAGTAGACCCATATCCGCTCGGTAATAGCCAGTATCTCTGGTCAGACATCGTTCCAGATCCAGTTTGGAACTTCGCCGTATGCCATGACCTTTCGACTCCGGTAGTCGATTGGATCCTCTCGTCCGCCTCGTCCCATGGTCGAACTCCGGCGATCTTTTGGCCACGTGCGGGTCTATCAGGCGCCCCATCCCTGAAGGGCGTCGCCATTTCGGAAGTTCCGGAGCGCTGGATGACGGCAGATCTAAACCAAATTGACCTACCAGTCCGGCCTGCCCCCGTATCTCGTTATGAGATGCTAAGCTCCGCCTCACCGGGCGCATCTTTCGAACGGGTTTTCGGTCAACTCTTCACCAGCGACTCGGTCAACGAACATTTTAGGGCCGTGTATGTCCCGGCACTTCGCAAGGCCGTGCTTTCCTCGGACACCGAGGTTGTGCATCTGGTCGCATATCACGAAGACGAGCCAATCGGCTGTGCTTCGGCTTACATCTGGAACGGTTTGGCGGGTCTGTACAATGTGGGGACCATCGCTCCTTATCAAGGTAAGCGCATCGGCAGTTGGGCATCTCTGCAGGTGCTGTGCCACGCTCGTAGCGCTGGCGCTACCGAGGGTTTTCTGCAATGCGAGGTTGCAACACACGTCGAGCGTATGTACACTTCAATCGGATTTGCGGCTGTTGCAACACCCGTTATCGGGGTCCTCAATAATGGCGAACGCGATTGAGAATGCCTATCTCGTCCTGCTAGGACAGATCATCCTTATTGCATCAGCAATTTCCTTCGGCGTGCCGTACTTCCTATCACTTCCGCCGAACCAGAGGCTAACGCCAGACCCCACAACCACCTTTTACCTGGTTTTCGTTCTTGGAGCGTCAACCATGATGATCGCAAACATCATCATTAGTTGGGCTTCCGTCCGAGTAGCGATAAGCAAGCCGGAGACTTACACGAGTCGTATGTTCGTACTGGACTTGTTGATTGTTGTCGTCCTGTTTGCAATGAATAACGTCCTAATGGTGACGTTCGGCGATACCCTTCAAAGCACCAGTACAGTCAAGGCACTTCTTTCAAAGGGTCTTAGACTTGAAACCATCGCTTTCATGGCTGCGGCACTCTATTTTCTTAAGGCTGTCTTCCTCTGCTTGTGCAAGGCATGGAACTTGGCGTATTACAGCGCGTCCGATATGCCAAAGCTCTCTGTATATGAGCGTGTGCTGTGGGTTATCATTTGCAGTGACGTCATACTAACAGTTGTCTCGATTATCTGGCGATCCTCGTTTCACCTTCAAATTGTCTTCTTCTGCATCTACATTGCCACATGGGTATACATAAACTCCCACTGGATGGCGATCTTTTACAAGGATCGTCCAGTACGGCGACTGATCTTATGACGCCCGTCAGCTTCGATCCCGGCGACGCGGCGTTTCCACACAAAGCAACCTCGTTGTTCGCGGCACTCCGAACGAACTGTCCGGTCTTGCGGCATGGTTCTGACAGGTGGCCTTTCTTTTCGGTGTTCACCTACCACGACGTTGCGAATGCCTTGAGTGATTGGAAAACGTGGTCCAGCGAGATACCTGCCATTCGTGATCTCGTCCTGGGGGACGCTGCCGTGATGATACATGATGACCCGCCGAATCATGAGAAATATCGCTGCCTGCTTCATTCATTAACAAAAGGCCACACGATGCGCGAAGACATTCGCCGCGTCGTGGACGCCGCTCTATCGGCGCACATGAATAGGGATGTCGAATTTGTAGAGGGCGTCGCTGGACGAATTTCTCTCTCAGTCATCTGTCAGATCATTGGAATACCTGAGTCGGACGCTGGCTATTTGCGAGATTGGACAAACAGGTTGAGTGCTGCAGTCGGCTGCGAGTTCATCGAAACAGCTCAAGACGCGCTCGATAGTCAACAATCGCGTGTTACGGATCTACACGAGGAACTGACTCTATATCTGCGTTGTTTGACGCTGGATGCAAAAAGATGTCTTTCTAGTGGACTCGTCAAGGAAAGTTTGACGTGGCCAGTGTCGGAGTCGGAGCGTCTAGGGTTGTTGAAATCCATCGCGTTCGCCGGCAATCACACGTCCACGATCCTTCAGACGAACGCAATATGGTTACTAGCAACTCACGGCCCCCAGTTCGGGCGATTGAAGCGCCACGAAGTCGGTGCCGTTTGTGCGGCTAAGGAAGTGTTGCGGTATAAGTCGCCGTTTCGCGGCGTCACTCGTATTGCAAAGCACTGCGGGGAAATCAGGGGGGTTCCATACTACCGAGGAGACTATTTACTCGCGTGGATTGCTTCCGCGAACCGCGACAACATGGAGTTTACAGATCCCGATGCGTTCGATGTCGGCAGAAGTCCAAACCGTCATTTATCATATGGCGTCGGTCTGCATTACTGCGTGGGTGCGCATCTTGCATCTCAGCAGTTGGAGTGCGTGATCGAGTGGCTCAGTCTGCACGTTGCAGCGATCGACCTTCTCGGTGTGCCTGAGGTCATACCGGATCCGTGGGTTGATGGTTTTAGTAAGCTTGAGGTCAGGCTTGTGTCAGGTTAGCAGTGCCGAATAGTGTCTGCACGAAGCGCATTTATGGGAAGACCTTCTATGTTGCCGTTTCCGGAGAATACGTCATGTGAGGGGTTTAGCCTTTTGCGGGTGCCGAGTTTCCTGCTTACCGGCTTAGCCTCTAGAGTGATCGGATTCACCTCGTTAGGTAGAGGAATCGCTCAGGCTGACGCCGTGCGCGCCTATTACCGTCGCGCTCGTGGTAATGAGCCTTCATATGATGTGCTCGATCTTAACAGTGTGCCGTACCAACGATTTTTACAGAGTGCGGAGGCCGCTATTCCGCCACTTCAAGGCGGTGCGGCCAATGTGATAGATTTGGGCTGTGGGCATTTCAGTTTCCTTAGGTATTTGGTCGCCAAGGATTGTCCGCCGGCTGCGTATCATGGAGTGGACCTATATATCAACGGTGTTGAACGATTGACGTTTAAGGCTTGGACTGCCGAAGAGGCGGATATTTCGACTGGCGCTTTTGTTTGCCCCCCGTCGGTGAATATTGTGTTCATGTGTAATTCGTTAGTCTATTGCCCGAATACCGATCGCATTCTTTCGAAAGTATCTGATGATTTGGGACAGTCCCGGTACGTGGTTCTGATAGAACCCGTCAAGTCACTCTTCTGGGAAGTATATTTCTCCGGTGTGGCGTTGTCTTTTCGGACGCCAGAGGAATCTGCTGTTGAATTCGCGAAGTTTGGTTGGAGTGCTGTGTGTTTTCGAAAGATGTACTTGCGCCGATTAGGGAAGAGGTGGTGCTGGCCGATTGCATATCTCGTCGTTTTCGCTAAGGAAGTGTGATCGTTTCGGCGGAAAGAGCGCGAAGGTGCTGCTGTGACCGCAGAGTGATAACGTCACCTTGGATCGCTACCCTGAAGGTGTCCGCGCCGCTTCCTGCCGGCAAGGGAAATAGCGACCGGGGGCAGTATTTCGATCTGAGGGAGGCGAAGGTATGGCAAAGTCGCACTGGGGGACCCGAAGGTCAGTGCAGATTGACCCAGAGGTCTCTGTCCGAGCTCCGCAGCAGGCGCGTATTCAAAAGGGTTCCTGTACGGTAGAACTCTCTGAACGACCGGATTTTACGGGGCGTGATCGTGGTCGCCACAGCAGAGTTCACGCCGATTTCTTCCGCGCGCCGCGGCTGGTCGGCCTCCGGGGTAGAGAGGTCGCGGCCAGACGGCAGGGTTCTGTAGCCGGCTCTATTTCCTCGATGGGGCTGCGCGCCAGCATCGCCCGCCTGCGTTTCACCGACACACGGAGATTGGAATCCACTCCGCGCGGAGAACCTGAGAAAAGGGGGATTGCTCCTTTGCACGGACAGGAGGAAGAGGAGGAAGAATGCTGCTGGAAGAATGCTGCTTGACAAGGTATGCTTGAGAACGTATGCTAGAAGACCTCGGTTTGGAGCGTATTATGCAACATTACACAGCCGCGGCACTTGATCTCTCCCAGCACACGCATGAGTCCGCTCAGCGTGTGAGCCTGGCGGATCTGGAATTGTCGATTTCAGATCTGTCGTCATTCAGCTTACACCCAGATGGCCGTCCGATCCGGCCAGATGGACGCCCGATGCCTGATCGTTGTAATATTCAGCCCGACGGCAGACCAATTCGGGCTGGCGCGCCTTTCGAACTGTAATTTCGACTGGCATGCACTTAGTGCGGAGCTTTCTGCACAAGTACTACTTTATTGCTGCTTCTGCGATTCGGCTCCCGATCTCTCGGGTCGGGAGCCGGCGAATCGCGTTTCTGTACGCCGCCGACCTGTGCATAAGATGACGTCGCGCAAGCGTCCTGCTGGAATCTGGAAAACTCAACTCCTCCCGTGTCGTATATTCTGAATCCTTCGATCAGCTGGCGTAACGAAGGGGAGACGGTTACCCTTGAGCTGCCGTTCTTTGGCGTGTCCATGTCGGGGACTGGCTATCTTCGCGACGTTTGCGACAGGTTCTCGCGTGGCCCCAGAAGTGCTGCTGAAGTCAATGTCGATGAGGAAGTTGTAGCTACGCTGGCAAATGCTTTCGTTCTTCTAAGAGAGGAAGATGCCGCTGCCCTGAGATATGGCTTGTTGACCCGTCCCGACCCACCGCTAGGGACGGCGGTCGGCGTCTCGGGATTGCGGAGCTTACAGCCCAATCAAACCGTGTTGTTCGATGCTCCGGTTCAAACAAATCACGGTCTGGCTGCTTCGGTTGCTTTTGGTGGACGGCGGGTAAGGGAGCACCTGTCAGCGCTCATGGCAGGTGGATGCAACGATGACATTCTGATGGACCTCGATCTTCAACGGCAGGCACACCGTTCTGCGATCCCCCTCATGGATGCAGGCGAAATCGTGGTTCTACCGGAAATTGAGACTCCAACTGCGGCTGGTAAGCGAGTCAGTTACTTAGTCGACGTCGTTGCGAGTAAAGGGTGTCGGCCTCTCGCGCTTGGGGGCGATCACTCGATTACCTATTATATCGTCGACTCGCTCAGGAAATCCCACACGTCGTTCAACGTAGTACAGTTTGACGCTCACCACGATCTGTACACGTCAGCAAGCCCAACTGGGTGGTTCCCGGAACATATCAATCACGCTAACGTCTTCCGGCACGTGTTGGACATGGCCGAGGTGCGCTGTGTGACGCAAATCGGATTGCGCGACATATTTCGAGGAGCGCCTCGTCGGCTTACACCCACTGACTACGCAAATTCAAAGCTGCACTCGATTCCGTGTCGGGCTGCTATCAGGAATGAGCCCAACGAAGTATTTAGCTTCCTCGATCGAAATGTGCCCGTATATATCTCGTTTGATGTGGACGTTCTTGAGGGCGGGGACAATGGCGGCACAGGAACTCCCGTGATTGGCGGGTTGCCATACTGGTCGGCTTTCGAACTGATGAGCTTTCTATTTGAACATTACAGCGTAGTTGGCATCGACTTCGTTGAGATTGGGAGCCAGCGCCTAGGGTCGGGATCGTTTGCGGGATTTGCCGCCCGAATGATCATGTTGCTGCTTTTCATGACCGGGCCCACTGAGCCCTTGAGCGGATACGAAGGATCGAGTGATCCGCCCCGGAACTAGCGCTTCCGGGTGTTTAGTGGACGGCCGAGGAACGAGTGGAAATTCGGTAGGCGCAAGGTGGGCAGAATGTCCGGCACCGAAGCTTACTGTAGCCTGTAGCAGGGCTGTTTGGGAGACAACCGCGGTATGCAGATCCCTATCTGCTTCCTTTTGGCGCTTTTCGTCCGCGGCAGACTGGCGAGCGGCGATCTCGTCGAGGGCGCGCCACTTCGCTTCCATCCGCACGTGGGAGTAGCGCGAAAGCACGGCGCGGGAGACGTGGCCGGCTATGCTCATGATCACCTCGTCGCCGGCGCCTGACTCGGCGAGTTCCGTGACCAGCGTGTGGCGATTGTCGTGCCACCGGCCCTTCACCCCAGCCTTCTGGCGGACCTTGATCCACGCCGCCCTTGTCGAACGCGAGCGCCCAGGAAATCAAGTCGGCCGGGCGTCTCTAAGTGCCGACCCCAAGAAGCCAGAGTAGTAACAATGGGACCTCGCTTGCACACTGGTTCCAGCCGTGAAGGTCCAGAGCAATCGAGTCTGAAAGTGGTGCTCTGTATACTTTGATCCCGCTCCGCTCTAATATTCGCCTCGTCCGGAACATCCTATATCCGTCGCTTACCCAAACGCATTTGGTGAGCCCCTCAGAGTTGAGGATCTCTCTTGCGACGACGATCGTCGAATACTCACTGCGCTGAGTTGGCCTTACGATTATCCGGCCTGAGGTCCGGAGATCAAGCCTCGCTAGCGACAATATCTCAGGAGTGACGTCGCCGAATACGATGACATACGGGTTAGCCCTGCTGCTTGGTAGGTCCAAAAACCGTTGTATCTGCTGGTTAAGGGATCTGGAGAATCCGTGTTTGCTCTCACCGGTATCCGCAAAGACAATCGCGTCGGCTTCAATTATCGCGTCTCGGACGGCTTCCCGCTTGAGTTCCTCAAAGCCGATGGTGAGCACGCCAACGATACACGCGGCAATCATCACACCAGCAACGACTGTGCGGCCCAGAGCGTTCGTTGCGGCCGCAAGCTTCCGAGATCTCGCCGATCCCACCGGCGCCTTTCTACGCCATCGCGAAGAAGAAACAAAGTAATCCAACAGCATACGGTGGATAAAGACATATCCTCCACCTATTTTTCGTAAAAACAACCGCTCTGCAGCAAAATCAAGGAAACGAATATACCGAAGTGGTGCATCACCACATATCCAGAGCACGATCCTCGTGACCCAATGGCGGAAGAAGACCAATAAGCCTTGTGTTAGGCCAACGATAACCGAACAGCCTACGCCGAATACAGTGCCGACCGCCAGTGCGACTCGTGCGCGCTCGCCTGGTCTGGCTAGTAAACCGAAAACTGTGCTCCCCATGACTCCTGCCGCTAAACCGAGAGCCAGAGCAACCACTAAGGCGCTCGTTGCTGAACGCCAAGTCCCCTGATTAGGCTCTACTGTATGGCTGATGGCGCGAGGTCTTAACCCGCGCGCAACCTCGACCAGCGCCGCAACTCCGACTCCCACAATAATCGTGCCCAGAAGGGCGAGTGCGAACGAGCCAACAATCATGTTTAGTACGGCCAAAAGCAACAACGCAATTATGATTAGGCACCCACATTGCAACGGAGGCCAGAAGTCCTTGGGACTGTCCAACGATTTGCGCTGCGACTCATCTGATGAATGCCAGGACCACTCGATGCCGTCCCCCAGTTCTGCCCCCGCCGCCCCAATACCCGCGTACAGGCCTACGAACAATCCTATCGCCGCGCCAAAATAGAGGGCGAAGCCGAGGCCAACAGCAGGCCCCAACAGCCAGGAGTATTGGAGCCACACGGCTACAGAGGCGATAAGGGTCGCCAGTATCCACACTGGGGCAAACACAGCGCTCGCAGTAAGCAGCCTACATAGAGGACTGCCAACCCAACACGTATCGAGAACCTCAAGGTGAAACATACTGCGCTTCTGACGCTCCATGCCAAGCGCGAGATGCCGCATCCACTGAATTGTCCGTTCTCGCGGGTAGGCGAGAGCTACGGTCCTGCGTGTAAACATCTTCTGAACATAGAGCTCAAAGAGCTGGCGCCGTCGGTCCAGACGCCTGGATCGTCTGCTTGTCTCATGCATTGGCGTGCTGTAGGCCAGCATTGCAACGGTTAGCATGAGGGGCGAATCCAGTATGCCCCACAATGTCGAATCCTGTACCAGAGCCGTTCGCAGGCCATCCAGTCGGTCGTCTCTGACGTAATCGAGATAATTGCGCACGTCGGCAGCGGATAGCGGCTCCAGGGCCACCGCACCAAGTAGTTTCAGACGTGCGGGCAACACGTCGTAATCTTGAATACGGCAACACACCGCCAACGGCAACAACCCGAACTGCTCCCTAAACTCGTTAATGACTCCTACACACTCGGACCTTAGCTCTGCGGGCACTTCATCCAAACCGTCCAACATAGGCAGAACCTGCTCCCTTTGGATCAGTCGCTGTGCCTCGACCGGTGAGACGCCATATATCCGGTTCAGTTCCTCCGCCAACCAATTGGATAACGTAGTTCGGTTGGATGCCCAGGACGAGAGATTGAAGACAACCGGTATGAACGCTGACCAGCGGCCCTCCGGTTGCTGCAAATCCCTTGCGAGTTCGAGGAGAAGCGTCGTTTTGCCAGATCCTGGGGCTCCCAAGATCAGCAGTGCCCCACAGCACCTATCGAAAATGTCAAGCATTCTGATTCCCGAGGGCAAGCGCGAGGCTTCTCTCTGCATCTCCTGAACCATGAGTGTGAGACAGCTGACGATCCGGTCCGGTCGATCGACCAATCCAAGCTCCAACCGGGCGATGTTGTAAAGAGAGCGGTCTAGGAGTCCTTCAATCCAATAGTGGCGAACTCGGTCTTGCAGAGAGTCGCGAAGGCTTTGTCGGCCCCTGAATCTTCCCTCCCCTTCGTCACCCGCCGCTAATTGACGTCTGCGGATCAAAATCCCGCAGGAAACGAGGATTGCCAGTATTAGCGCAAGAGCTACCCAGGAGTGCAACACAGGCGTTCCGAATCGCTTTTCAAGCGCTGAAGAGAGGAGGTGTGTGCAGATGCCGCCGAGCACCGTGCAAGCGGTAGCCGTCACAACCAACAGTAGCGTTTTCCGAGCCGGCCGCATTGACACTCTGAAGAATACGTCCTGAATTATAGCTGTTCCGTGGACGGACTGCTCCACCTCCGTATTAGAAGCCCGAACTTCTGGCCACTGGACTCAGATCTGGAGTCGGGACATCATAGTAAGACGCCTTGGGGATAGCCAGAACAGCACGTGCGGCTTGCACGCCGACAACCGGGGACAACTTGCTGACGGCGGCCATCAGAGTTTCGCGTCCCGCTCCGGCGAGCAGACCAGACGTCCAATAGAGCAGCCACTTTGTTGGATTTCCGGCTAGGATGGCACCGCGGCCCTTAGACATCTGCCTGAGGATTGGCGACAAGTCAACAGCACCTCTTTGTCGAAGTGCGGCGAGGGGATCGCAGAGCCTGAAAATGTTCGAGAGCGAGCCCCTTGCCGTGCCAATGGGAGAGCTCGGCGGCAGAGCCGATTGCGAGAAATCAACGTCCAACCTTCCACTGCACGATAGCGTACAGGCTCAGTCGTCTGAAGGCGCCCGGGATTTGGCCGGATCGCGAAGATTGCTAACGAAGCGGATTTGCTTGTCGGTTTTGAAACTGACTCTAAAGACACAACAACCCCACGCATGGCCAGCCCCGAAGCAGCCGAAGATCTACTGAACCACCGCCGCCTGCTCCCGCCGCTCTGCTTCCGCCTTCCGCTTCACGTCGGCGGCACACTGGCGTAAGGAAATTTCGTCAAGAGCCCGCCGCTTCGCTTCCATCCGCACGTGTGAGTATCGGGAGAGCATGGCGCGGGAGACGTGGCCAGCGATGCTCATGATTACCTCGTCGCCGGCGCCCGACTCGGCGAGCTCGGTGACCAGCGTGTGGCGATTGTCGTGCCACCGGCCTTTCACTCCGGCCTTCTGGCGGACCTTTATCCATGCCGTCTTGAACGACGTGATGGGGCGCGTGGGGTCTGCCGGCAGCGGCGAGCCAAAGGCGAACACAAACCACTCTGGCCTGCACTCCCCGAACCGCCGGGTGTACCAAGCGGCGTGCGCCTCCATGGCGGCGATGGCCGTCTCGTTCAGCGGGATCACGCGCCCCGTGCCGGCGTCGGTTTTCGACTTGCCCACCGTGAGCGCCTTCTTGTGGACCAGGTCGATCTGCTCCCACCGGATCTCGCGCAATTCCTTATCCCGGAGACCCGTGTTCAAATCCAGCGCCAGGGCTGCGTGCATCTGCGGCGTGCGCAACTTCTGCGCCTCCTCCAGCATCCGCGCCTTCTCCTCCGCGCTGTACGGGCGGCCGGGCGAGGCGGGCAACGGCAACTTCAGCGCCTTGTCGCGGTGTAGAGTGGCGCGAATCAGAACGCCCTGCTCGCCGCACAGGCGGAGCAACAACTGCACCTCATCGTTGATGGTCTTCGGGCCGGCTTTCTCGTCCAGGCGATCTGCTTGATACCGCTTTACAACCTTTGGCGTAATCTCAACCACCAGCCTGCCGCCGAGCAGCTTGCTCACGTGCCCGAGGGCATACTCTGCAAACGTTGCCGACTGGTGTTTGGCGCGGTAATCGGTGAGAAATTCATCGGCTGCGAACTGGATCGTTTTCCGCCGCTGCTCACGGGCTTCCTCTTCGATGACCTGGCTGTAGCTGGTTTCCAACCGCTCGCGCTGGCGGCGCTCCTCCGCGATGGCCTGAGGCTTGCTGGCGGTGCCGGTGGACCCACGGTGCCGCCGCCCGTCCAGTTGGAACTCGTAATGATAGAACTTGCCGTTCTTGAAAACGCTCATCTTATTGGTTTCATTGGCCTTACTGGCCCAACCTCAACCTCGGCACCATTCATCACTTCGGTCGCCGCCAACAGTCAAGTCGCAGATCGGCATGGCCTGCCAGCCCCTCGCCTGGGTTGATTACTGGGCACTGCGGCGCCACCACCGCCTGGCTGCGATTCCAAGAAAGCCGTTATGTCGCCGATCCTGTAGCGAACCGTCGTCCCGTTGATTCGCCGGAACGGGCAGCCGATATTCAGCCGGCGCTCCCTTTGCAGCACTTTCACGCTGCACCCACGGATGGCGGCGTAAACGTGCTCATCGACCCACGCCCATGGGACTGGAGGCACCTGCGTCAGATCGACAACACGGGGAACGCTGCTCATATCGCCACCGCCAACTCCGCCGTCTGCGGTCGGTATTGCCGATTGATGGTCATGGTGTGGGCCTTGTGCGTGCCTCTGATGCCTGGATAGGGAAGACCCGGAATGTCGCTTGGCGTCAGCCGTTCCGGAACGCGTTCATTGTTTGCGCGTGATTACTTCTCAGTTCACCTGTCAAACCAGTTCCCGGTCCGCCCCCGATCGATCCATGGGTCCATTTGGTACCGGATCGGGCGCTGTGGTGCTGGTGGCGGTGCCGGGCGCGGCTGCTGTGCTTGTTTCACGAGTTCCCCGACCTGCTCCTCCAGCACCTGCCAGTCATTCTCTGTGAAGCGGTCCATGCCGCACACTGCCGCTGCAGCGCGCGCATAGACCCTAACGTCCAGAGCCTCATTCCGCTCGCGGGTTTTCTGCCATTCCGCGCGGCGGTAACCCTTCACCACTCGCGTAACCAACTGTTCCGCCGTGAGCTGCTTGAAGTATTCCGCGCCGTATTTCGGGAAATGGCAGTAGCCGGGCGGATAGGATCTCTCGTCCTCGTCGGTGGGCCGATTCAGACGCAGCCAGCGGTAAAGTTCCTCCTTGATCATTCCCCCGTTTACTGGCCATACCTTCACGCCGTAGCGGATCCGCTGCCCGTGCGGCCCCACCTCGATGGGCGAGGGCGCGCTGATCGGGGCCGGTGCTCGCGCGTCACCTTTGATCACAACCACCTGCTGTCCGCCGTGCTCTCGGGCCCAGGCGTACACCTCGGGTGTAGCGTAGCCCGAATCGATTGCGCACTTCGCAATGTGAAAATGAGCGCCTTCGTCAATCGGGTACTCGCTTGCAAGCAAAGCCGTCAGCTTCTGCCAGACCGCGGGCTCCGCCGTTTGTCCTTCCAACACCTGATAATCTACCGACCACGATTCTTTTCCGCGGCCCCAGGCCACGACTTCTACCTCGATCCGGTCTTTCTGGATATCGACGCCGGCGGTCAGGAACAGACCGCCCCTTGGAACCGTCCCGATCCTGTAATCCTCGCGGTGGTCGTGAAGCCGTTGCCATTCGGGAGCATCTCCGCGCAGCGCCCAGGTCTCGCCCAGCACCGTGTTGACGAACACCTGGAGTAGCGCGGTGTTCTTGTGTGCCTTCTCGAACTGCCTGGCGGCATCTGCCCACGAGAACCATCCCACCGGAGAATAGAGGCTGGACAAGTGGAAGCCCGCCGTTTTGCCATCGCCGACGGCGCTGCGGCGCCACTGTCCCTGCGCCAGCATCCAATGCTTCTGATGGTTCTGGATTTCCTGGCCGCAGTGCTCGCAGATGTAGGCCGCCGTATCCATCTGGCCTTTCGGCCAACGCAACTGGGCGAACTTGAGAACCTGGTACGCTCGGCAGGCGGGGCACGGCAGCCAGTACCGCCGCTGATCGCTCTCTTCGAACGCCGCCTCGATACGGCTGATGCCGGTGATTTTGGGCGTCGAGCACAGAAAGATCTTGCGGCGCGCGAAGGTCCGGGTGCGAGCCATGGCCAGGTTGACCGGATCGCCCTCGCCCTCCACATCGCCGGGATAAGCGTCGACCTCGTCTAAGAACAAGTACCGCGCTGCCATCGAGCGCAAACCCACCGCACTGTTGGCGCCGGTCATCACCAGCACACCGCCGGCGAAGTCTTTGGCAAGAATCGTGTTACCGGAATCGCGCGACCGCGGATCGCTCACTAGCGCGCGCAACGCGCCCGACTCTTCGATCAGTGGATCGATACGCTGCTTTGAATTGCGCTTGGCCATCTCCACGGTGGGCTGGATGGCCATCATGGGTCCTGGTGCCTGGTGAATGACATAACCGATCCAGTTGTTTCCGCACTCGGTCCCGCCGATCTGACCGGCTTTCATGAAAACGACCCGTTCGATGGGAGAGGATGGCGACAGGCAGTCCATGATTTCGCGCAAGTATGGCGTCCGCTCCGTGCGCCAAGGTCCCGGCTCAGCCGAGGCACGCTGAGAGAGCGTGCGGTACTGGTCTGCCCACTGGGAGACCGTCAGCAACGGGTCCGGACGCGCGCCGGCTGCCGCCGCGGCCACGTAGATCTCCTCAGCCGTTGGAGTCGGAAAACTCATTGAGGGACCTCCGGATCTCGACAGCCAGGATTTCGTAACATTTCGCGGCATCGGATTCCGCGGCCACCATGGCCGCCACGCGATCCGGGATGTTCAGCATGTGGTCGCGGAACTGCCGGAACTTATTGAAGGCTGCCACCTGGACTTCGTCCTTGGAAACCAGCTTCCCGGTGCGCTCCTCGTACTCGATCTTGGCGAGACGCGCCTGGTAGTGCTCACGCACGGCGCGCGCCTTGGTGTACTGACTGGCGCCGAAAGGGGAGACCTCGTCTTCCTCCGGTTCCGGTCGACGCGTCACGGCAGGCACGTATGTCCGGGTGTTCCGTTTCCAGCCCGCATCCGCCGCGTCGGAATCGATCCGGCCATCGGGGAGTGTCGCGATGCGCTGGGACTTGATCGCCTTTTGCACGGCGGAAAGAGCCACACCACGATGCTTGGCGTACTGCCGCAGGCTCATGATCGCCATGTGTTCGCCTCTCGTTTGACGCACTCACTTTTCTGCGTCAACCGCGCAGATTCCGCTTGCTGTTCCGGGTGACCGGAGTGATGAATCGTCATGCGCGGGTCAGCCGCCAAAAGGAAAAGGACCACCATGAAGAACGCAGAAGCCACCAACACCACCGAAACCGCCGCCGTTGCGGAACAGTGCGCGCCAGTCGCGCCGCAGGAGGCCTCCTCGAAGAAGGACGCCAGCCAGAGGAAGGGCGCGCCCAAGGCCAACAAGGGCGCGAAGAAAGCCGCCAAGCAAGCCAAG
>OBLU010002147.1_pt1 | contig 18262 bp, 13 predicted proteins | sample 1518681 | NCBI WGS metagenome assembly OBLU01 (sample SAMEA3539304, study PRJEB22396) | soil metagenome | biome: tundra; feature: field; material: soil | place: USA | collected 2010-05 | depth 0.15 m | reverse complement strand
CGTCGCAGGACCTCACGCTGCTGCCGGGCGATGTAGTCACCATCTTCTCCAAGGCGGATATCCGGGTACCCAGCGAGCAGCAGACGAAGTTTGTGAAGCTCGAAGGCGAGTTTGTGGCGGCAGGCCCGTACAGCGTCCAGCCGGGCGAGACGTTGCGCCAGTTGGTGGCGCGCGCCGGAGGGTTTACGCCGGACGCCTTCCTTTACGCGTCGGAGTTTACGCGCGAGTCGGTTCGCCGGATCGAACGCCAGAGGATTATCGAGTACGCCGATGCGCTCGAAGGAGAGATCACGGCGCGTTCGGCTACGCTCGCGTCGTCGGCATTGACCGACAGAGACGCTGCCGCAGCCCAGGAGTCAGGAGCGCAAGCGCGTGCCACTTTGGGGCGGCTGCGCCAGGCCCAACCGACCGGACGCATCGTCTTCCAACTGAAACCGGACGCGAAAGACATCGCCTCGCTGCCCGATCTGCCGTTGGAAGATGGCGACAGATTTGTGGTGCCCAAGATGCCTTCGACCGTGTCGGTCCAGGGACAGGTGTACTTCGCCAACGCATTTGTCTATAAGAGCGGCGAGCGCGTGCTGGATTATATGCACCTCGCCGGCGGTCCTGACCGAGATGCCGACCGGAATCGCGAGTTCATCCTGCGCGCCGACGGCTCTGTCGTGAGCCATCAATACGGCAACCTTGCCGAACGCGCGCTGTTTGCCGATCACGACTTCGACCATATTGCGATGCTTCCAGGAGATACGATCGTAGTGCCACCGACGGTTGAAAAGGGCTCCACGATGCGCAACCTGGTCAATATCTCGAATATCCTCCAAGGATTCGGCCTCGGAGCGGCAGCGATCTCAGTTCTCAAGTAGCGGACACGATGCGGTTTCCAGTTCGCCCTGACTCGTGAAATCGCTTCATCAACAGTCCTCGCAACATCTCCCGATTCACCTGAACTGTGCCCTTCACGGCGCGGTCTTGTGCTCCGGATACAGCGTGACCTGGAAGGTAGCTACGGTGTCGGTTTGCTCCCCCGGCTCATAGATCGGGGCCTTCCACCACTCATGCTGGACCTCGGCAGAGATCTCGAAGTCGTGCTGAATACGTTTGACGACGCGAATGTCGAAGCTGTTCTGCGTCGTGCCTGACGGAATAAAATCGTCCGCCACCTTGGAGTGGCGAAATGAGGCTTGCAGCATCTCGCGTGGGGAAAGATGATATGTCAGCCAAGCCTGGCCCCCTTGCCCTTCGCGGCCGATGGCGTCTCCCATGATGTAGCCCTTGTTGGTATATCCTTGCAACTGAATCTGCTCCACATATAGGTAACCTCCATTCGCGCTTCGGCTGGTCTCTGGATCTGTGTTCACTCCCTCAAACCGCAGGTCGAGCCTTGGAATCCCGGGAAAACGGGACAGGAAAAGGCCGGGGCGAACCCCGGCATGGCGCGGCGCATCGATCGGGTTCACATCATCGTGAATCATCGAGTCGGTGTATAACGTGACCCAATGGTTGAGCCAGGGCAAGCGCCAGCTGAAGTCGAAGGAGGAGAACCGCGCCCCGGGATCCTGCGCGGAATTCTTCACCGCGGGAGTGACGTTTGCCGTGCTGAAGAAGCTGCGTAGAAAGCTCTTGATTGTAATGGGTTCGTGCCCCTTGCCACCCCAAATGACGGAACGCTCAAACCCAAATTCAATATTCGGCGTCGGCTTGAAATTGATTTTCTCCACATGCAGCCATGGGTCGTTTGGATCGGAATGCCCCTTGAGGCTGCCTACAAAAAAGTCATACCGGAATGGACCAGTCAGACGCGAGAGCAAGGGGATATAGAGCGGTTCGGTGCGATCAATCTGAAATGCATAGATGTTTTCGGCGTTGTTGCTGTACATGAATGCGCCGCCTACTGTCGGGGCAAGCCAGTGGTCGCTCTTGCCGAACGAGATTTCGTGGTTCAGGATGCGATAGGACAGGTTTGCCTCCACAATGCGGAAGACATCCGTGCCCTCTATAGGACCTGCGGGGATCGTCGCCTGCACCGGATTGACGGCAAGCGGTATCAGATCGATGTTCGCCAGGGTCGCGGCCAGAGTCGGAGAGTAGCCCGCTGCACTCGGAGCATGCTGATACTCCCCCCGCGCATACAAACTGAAACGGCCAAACTTGGCGCTCCCGCTCGCACCATCGACCGTATTGAACCCAGGCTGATAGGGACGCCCGTAGTCGTTGGCAATGGTCTGCCCCAGATGAAAGCTATCCCGCAAGGTTAGACCCGAGATGCCCTGAAGGCGGGTATAAAGGCCTTCGCACACGTAGGAGAGATCGCTCGAGTCGTCATCTTCAACGCCAAATTCGCGTTCCAGCGAGACCAGAATCTCAAAGGCCTGGGAGTTGGTCTGAATGCTTTCGTCCTGCGCTGAATCGCTGATCATCCGTTGAATACTTCGCCTGGTCCACGGACGAATTCCCAGAAACGCTGTATCCAGATACCCAAGTCCATGCAGCCGATCCAGCGCCGGGTAGACCCAGCTATCTACCGGAACATACGTGTCCAAAGGCCGACCGGTCTGCGGTCCCGCCTTGCAGTAAGGCAACCCAGCCACCGCACCTGTCGCCGATATCGACAACACGCAGGCCGACAGAATCCATTCGCGCAATCTCATAGAACGCAACATCAGGCTTCTCACCCGTGGCGCTTCCGACAACGCCTTGTCCGTGTGGATTTTCATCCTACGTTCCGCCGTGGACGGTTTGACGACGACCGGATGGATCAGATTTTCAGCCAATTGCTTCCTTTCCCTTCCTCCCAGCAGTTTACCTCCTCATGGTGCTTCGACCTGCACACCGAGCCCTCCCCGATTGAATTACCACTACTCTTGTACGAGCGTCCAAGTGGAAAACTCCCTGATTACTGTGTCTCGCTTACGCTCAGCTGCTTGGGTAACGAGCAATTCGACGATGGCAACCTCTGTAGACTTTGGAGTCGGCAACGGAGTGCTAATACTGTGTCAACACCTTTCAAACCGTCCTGTGGAGACGTATAGGACTCCATGCAGTAAAGAGAACCAGCAAATGATATGCTGAAGACGGAGCTGGGCGTAGCCTATACGTTCCCAAAATGACGCTGAACGAGCGTCGATTGGCTTGGAGCGGGTATGTTGAAGGAGGGAAAACCATTCTCATACCAAGCCAATTCCTGACATTTGTAAGTCACTGATTATTGGTGTGAGCCCTGAACAGGGGCGATGACTGTGGAAGGGAACCAATGAAGCGAGGGAGCGTTAGGAATCGACTCCTTGATTACTATTTCGGCATTCCGATCCTGTTCGCAATGGCCGCACTAAAACGAACGCGACGCTGCCCTGAAGAACCACGACGGATCGGGATTATGGGGTCCCCCGGCCTCGGCGACACGTTGCTGCACTCTGCAGTTCTCCCGGACCTTAGATCGCGTTACCCATTTGCGCAGATCATTTACTTCGCGCCGTCTACCGGTTACGCGGCGGCTCGGTTGCTGCCATGCGTGGATGATATCGTCCGAGTGGACATGACCAGGCCGATCAACACAATCCACATGATTCGAAAGTGGAAGTTTGACATATTCATTGATCTCATTCCGTGGCCGCGCTTGGCTGCGTTCTACACGGCAATGTCCGGCGCAAAATGTACCGTCGGGTTCCGCTCACGAGGCCAGTATAGAGATTGGAACTACGACATTAGAGCGGAACATTCGCCCGAATGTCACGAACTTGAAAACCTCCGAAATATCTTGCGGGCGCTTCACATCACGCCGCATGCCGAACTTTCGATTAACTTTCCCCCCAGTTCGGGAAGTCGTAATGCAGAAACTCGTCATATCGTATTTCATCCATGGGCGTCCGGAGATTTGGCTGAACTCCGCGAGTGGACAGAGGTACGCTGGGTTGAACTTGCGCGCCAACTGGACACTTCGGCCACAAGCTTCACGATAACCGGCGGACCTGCGAACGTGAACCAGTGTTCCGCTCTGCAGACCAAACTGATCCGAGCTGGGCTCAGAGCAGAAATACTCTGTGGCGGCACTGGGCTTGAGAACGTCATCCGCAGGTTACAGACCACGGACCTGGTCGTTACCGTCAATACCGGAATCATGCATCTTGCGGCAATAACTGGAGTTCCTACTGTAGCTCTCAACGGCCCAGTCGCAGCTCATCGATATGGACCAATCGGTCCACGATCCGTTTCTGTGGAGCCTAGACTCGGGGGCGGTGGATTCTTGCACTTCGGATTCGAATACGAAGGTAATCCGACCGACTCCATGATCAGGATTAGCGTGGAAGACGTCATGGCAAGCATTGCCATCGTAGCCCCTGATCTCGTCAACAAACACGCATCTCAACCGATAGCGAGCGTCTAACAGGAAGCGCATATTGAAGGTTAAACGCTCTAGCTGTCGGCTGCTCAGCGGCCGTTTAACATCACTTCCGAGTAAACTTGAAGATGCTGTTCGGCAATATGCTGCCAGGCAAATCTGCTAGCGTAGGCTTTGGCCCTTTGTTGCAGGGTCGCTTGCTCTTGACTCTGGTTCAGCAGACGTTCCAAGATCTCAGCCGCTTCTGCTGCTGAGCTAGCCCACGCGACCGCTCCATCCATCGACGGCGGTGTATGTGCGCCCCTCGTTGTAACCACGGCGACGAAGTTCATCATCATAGCGATCAGCGAGGAACGGCGCTCGGAGGCGCCGTCCGGAAATGGCAGATAGGCCACCCTGGTCTTCGCCAGTTCCAACGCAAGTTCTTGCTCTGGCAACGCAACCTGCCAGTCGATCGGCAATCCCTCCGCAGAAGATCGGAGGTTGGCATAGTACTCTTCGCAGCCTGGAACTGGTGCCCCAACAATGCGTACTCTAAGACCCCTCCCGCGGCGCTTAAATATGCTGGCTACCTCCAGAACCTGCTCCAGCCCTTTCTGCTGCCGGAAAAGTCCAAAATAAGTTGCTGTTCTCGAAGGAGGCTTGGCTACACCTTCCATAACCGCAACATTGCTGCCTATTGGGATGCACGAAGAGCGACCAGCGACCCACGGCGCCAAACGCGTTGCGTAAGCCCGTTCGTACTCCGTCGTGAAAATGACGCGCGGGCTGCGCAGAGTAAACGGTAGCAAGGAGAGTTGTCGTAAAACATGAACCTGGCTGGCTTCGTGCAAGGTAGCAATCATGGGCGTCGCCAGGGCTAGCAACTGAGGACCGAGTTGCCAGCCATAGCCTCGGGTTGGGTATTGGATATGCCGGATATCGGCAGGTATATCAAGAAGGCGACGCGTTGTTTCTCTTGAGGAGGACGGAGACCAGTTAGTTCCGTGGAACACCTCGACCGAGGCTCCTGCTTGGCGCAGGCTTTGCACAAGTGAGCGTGTATAGTCACCAACACCACACACTTCGGGTGGATAGGATCCCGTTATTATGGTAATTTTCATCGATCCGTTACGGCCTCTTCGGGCTCCGATCCCTCAGACAAGACGTCGATGCTCGATGTGAGTAGCTGTCCAGTCGCACGTCGCTCAGAACTAGCCGATATCCAAGTCTGGTGAGGCCGTTTCTCGTCTGTCCCGCGTGTGCGGCAACCTATAAGCAACGGGCCTTTTGCCTATTTGTCGAATTCCCGTACTGTTCTATACTACCGTAGAGGGAATAACAATAGTGCCCCCGGCGCACACTCCAGACCATCTGATTCGGACCCAACGATGATCCTACGCACCCGTTACGAACAGACGGAGGCACACGCCCGCGAAATGGCTGCCTGCGCTGAAATGGTAGACGCTGACAAGTGCTGGCACAAGGAGACTTTGGACTCCTACGCGGCCTTGAACGAATTCTATAAAGGGTATTTCTCGGGCGCGACCGGAAAAGAATTTGTCCGGGCAACGAAGGCCATTAACGATGGATCACCGATACGGATTCTTGATTTCGGAGCTGGTAGAGGTGAGACGTCGCTCTACTTGGCCGACCATGGTCACACCGTCTTCCCGGTTGAACCATCCTACGAATTCTGCCAAGTGATCGACCATATGAGCTGTAGGTTTGGCAAGAATTTGACGATTTATAACTCATCCGCGGAACACCTCGATATTAGCGGGGTAGAGTTTGATATCGCGATCTTCAACGTGAGTCTGCACCATTGCGACGATCCGCTTATGGCTCTCAAAAATGCATATAGGCTTCTCCGCTCGGGTGGAACTCTGCTTCTGGTAAGTGAACCGATGCTCCCGTTTTTCAAATCACACGAGGGCATGCAACGTGATCTGGCATCAGCGCCCGAGGAGTTTGGACATTACGGTGGCAATGAGCACAGCTACCATCACGCAGAGTACGTTTCCATGATGCGGCAAGCCGGCTTCCGCAACATAAAATCGGAAATTGTCGCTCGCTACCGCTCTAAAGATGCACTCAAGAGTTCCATGGCCGCCGACCACCGTCCCCCGGGGGTTCGAAAACAACTCAAGTACGCATATCTGAACACCACTTACCTTCTCGAACGTGCGAAACTCAAACCATTGCTTCACCTCATGAAAGTACTGTCGCTTGTGCAACTGACTTTTTCCGCTTCCAAATAGATAAATGACGTGTCTTGGAGCCCTGCGTGCTTTCCGCAGCACACTTGATCCGAACGTGCATATCCCACGTCTTGCCCTCGCAGGTGTGTCTAGTGAAGCCGATAGTATAAAAAGTTGCGTGATGATCAACTAATTGCTGTGCAAGGATGTACCCGTCATCCGAAACCGAATTGCCGGAGATCAATTGATCGATCGCTCACTGAATTATGGAAGGCACGTTATTGCTGGATTCTTTAGGGAGATTTCGCCCTACCGGCGGGTTCTAGATGTCGGAGCCGGCTCCGGTACAGATTTGGAGGCGGCGCGGCGTGCCTGCCCATCTGCGGATGCCTTTGCAGTCGAATCTTTCCCAGCAAACGTGGAGATATTGAAGGCAAAGGGAATCCATGTCGTTGGTGCAAATCTGGAACGTGAGCAGTTGCCTTTCGACAATGAATCGTTCGATGTGATCATGAGCAATCAGACCTTTGAACACGTGAAGGAAATCTTCTGGATCATGCATGAAGTCAGTCGAACGCTGAAGGTGAATGGCCACCTGATAATCGGCGTCCCCAATCTGGCTTCCCTTCATAACAGGTTGTTGCTGCTGGCTGGAAGGCAGCCTACATGCCTTCAAAATGACTCGGCGCACGTTCGCGGATACACCCGCCATGATCTCCTCAAGACCTTCGGTCGTGTGTTCCCTGGAGGGTATCGGTTGGAAAAATTTGGCGGAAGCAATTTCTATCCGTTCCCGGCTGCGATCGCGAAACCACTTGCAAGATGGATGCCCAATCACGCGTGGGCCATCTTCCTTCTGTTCAAAAAGATAAGACCCTACAGCAGACAATTCCTGGACTTTCCAGTGCAGCAGGAACTAGAGACAAACTTCTATCTTGGGAGTGAAGCTTCGAAGTCCGACCACATCATCTAGCCTCAATGGCAGCAGGGCTCACATGTGTTCCCCGATGTGTGGAGGGTAGAAGCAGCCGTTTCTGCCGTGACCGGTCCCGGCTCCTCGGCCCGTCGTCAGCGACAGCAGCCGTTCTACCGGCGACGGCGATCGCAAGCCCCCAGGTGAACCAGAAGAAGCTGAAGACATTGAGAAAGCCGGAGATTACCGAGGTGAGCAGTGTGACGGCGAGTGCGACATACATCGCAAAATCAATCTGCACCATGCCCTCAACTCGCAGTTTCTTGCTTCGCGACTTGATAGGACGATACAAGCCCCGGAAGACGGCATAAATAGCCCCCAGGAAAAATAAGAACCCCACGATCCCGGCATTAGCCAGTATATGAACGATCATGTCGTGCGACCCGATACTTTCCCATCCAACCCCGAGAATCGGATAGCGCAAGAACATCTCCCATGAGTTCTGTATTGTCATAAGCCGTTCAAGTGCCGAGTAGCTCTGGTCCTTGGACAAAAGGACAGTGTCCACAACCAATCGGACAACCGGCACAAGCGCCCAAACTAACGCTGCTACGACCACCCCGGTCAAGGTTAGGACAACATGCTTTATCCTCAGCAGGCCCTTTCGCGTGAAGATCACAAAAGCGATCAAAAGCCCCAAAAAGATTCCTAGGTAGGCAGTAGACGATGTTGTAAGGCAAAGCACTGCAAAAAGTAAGGCATACATCCACCGGTCCAGCACCTTTCCGAACAAGGTCCTCTTGCCAAATATAAACGGCAGATAAAGCGAGAGTGCGACCAGCAATGTTTGCGCGAATATACTGGGCTCCACTGCCACGGAGGAAAGCCTGAAAACGCTGGCGGCCAAGAACTGTTTATAGCCCATTGTGGATCCCGCAGTGCCGGTGTTGAAGATCACTGCGGGGTAGGGGATCCCTGACACCTTGCAGACCAGTTCGACGATGGCCCAAAGCGCGGCGAACACTGCGCCCCCTATAAAGGACTTGAGACTCAGCCGAAGCATCTGGGAATCTCGATTCAGGACGGCAACCACATAGGCAAACAGGTAGCCATAAACCATATACAGCACGCCGGTTATGTTGTGGCCGCTGAGATGGAGAGGTTGACTCCCAGGATGGTTGAGGTATGGTGATGGAATCAACACGTGACCGCCAAGCCAGATCGGCATGATCAATGATGCGGCCGTGGTCGCGATAAACAGGCCCAACCAGATGAGGGAAGTCCGTTCTCCGCGGGGAAAAGGAAGTCTACCCTTGCGGAGGAGTCCTGCGGCATGCCTTGCGATCAGAAGCAAGCCCAAATACATCGAAACCTGTACCGCAGACGCGTCCTCACCGCTTCCAACGTTTATGACACCCGTCGCCGTAAAGGGCAGGGCGAACACGGTCGCGATATACAGCCATCTAGGCCGAGCAACCATGAGTAGCAGGCCTACCACAAGCAATACCCATCCGATAGGTGTAACCGTCATGTCCTCACCTGCATTGCTGAACTCATGGGAGGCGCGCTGTCAATCTTTTATGAATACAGCCTGGTTTCTAAGTATGGAAATGAAGCCAAGGTATTTCATCAGAAGCTCATACCGATTCGGCCCGAGCAGTTTGAGGGTGAATTTCAAGATCAGGTGAACTACCGTGACCCGCCGACCTTGGGCTTCGAGGCCTTCCCAGCCGATTCTGGGCTGCTGTACTTTGCCTGCCGTCAAGCCATGGCGCTGAGCAAAACGGTAGAAATCGGAGTTACTTTGAAATGGGTCTTCATGGCTGAACGACTTCTCATGAGCAGCATAAATCCTGCGAGCAATTAGAGTGACAGCAGTCCCGTCGTCGAATCGATCAAAGCCGTATGGAATCTCGTCCAAGGCGGGCACACGGTTCTTCGAGACAGCTTCCTTGTACTCTGCGAATATCTGCTGTAGATCTGGCCGCGACGAGGGCGTGTGCCGATGGGTAAATCTGAACAGCACCTCGGGTCTGTCCACTGCCACTCCACTGAAATGAAAAAAGTAAAGTGGGCTTTGGCCGTTAACTACATACCTACCGTTGCACACCGAGAGTTTTCTCTCATCCAGGTTCCAAACACCCATATTGCAGCCAGGATGCTTGCACTGAACCACGCCATCAAAGAGTGAGGGCGCCAGATTCATCCATTTCTGGTCGACGAATAATCCCGAACGCCCTTCGCTGAACCCCTTTTCGACACATCGCCGGTCCCACCACTCCAGTAGTTGCGTCGTCTCTTCATTCCGCCTGACCGCGAAAAACCCCAGATTATACGTTCCATTGGAGAGAACATCTTGCTCGAACCCACCATCTGGCTCCGATGACGGAGTCGTTAGATGCGGCGTTAACACCGCATTGTGGTGGCAGAGGAGATCAAACACCGGTTGGAGGCGTAAGTACACATATATGTCCGGATCAAGATACACCAACATAGATATGTTGCGCTGCGCCAGAAGGTAGAGCATGAATCTCGGCTTGACATTAGTATTCAGCTCCAGAATGTTGTATTTCATCCCTAATGACTGGATGTTCTGTAAACCTATCTCTTCTAAAAAGACGGCCGTATATGGTTCCTCGGCGAACGCGGACTTGTCTGCAATGCGACCGACGATGAGAACGAAAAACTCATCAACTGGGTGATGGGCCCTATAGGAGAGGGCGAGCGTACGGGCAAACGGAAGGTAGTTGGGTGAGACAATAGTGCAGGCACCGGTTAGTTCTCTGGCTTCCATTTGACCCATTCTTTAACCTCAAAATCGTATCTGCGAATCGGGCGGGCGGGCGATCCAACCGCAATACAGTTCGCAGGAATCGTCCCCGTCACCACTGAGTTCGCCCCGATGATGCTTCCCTCACCGATGCGAGTGCCCGGCAGAACGACAACGCCATCGCCGATCCATGTGTTCTTCCCAACCGTTATCGGCTTCTCCGACGACAGTCTCCGATAGATTGGCAACTGAAGAGGTGACGACTGATTCGGTCCATCATAAATCCCATGATTGTGGTCTATCAGCGTCACCCGGCTACCGAGAAGCACTCCGTCACCGATACAGATGCTCAACGTCGACCCAATGTGCACGTTATCGCTCATAGCAACATTGTCGCCAATGGTAATCCTGGGACTGTAAAACTCGTCTCCGTATCGCGTGACAGCCTCTAACCAGAGGCAATCGCCGGCCGAGAAAGATCTACCTATTGTGATATGGCTCAATCCGGCGAGTTTGGGCGAGCGGCCCACTCGGAATTTTGGCGCTTGCAGACGTAGCTCAAGAAATCGGTTTCGGATTCCGAAGAACATCAAATAACTCAGCCTGATAAAGAACAAGAAGAAGCCATTTTCCCGTACGTATCCGACCGTCTTCCGCAAGCCGTTCCCAGCTTTACGAGCATACCAGTCGTTCAACTGCTGCGTGTCGGGCTTCGATTTCGAGGAATTCATCGTTTGGCTGAAAAGGGTGAATCTCCCGATTATTATAGCCTTCGATAGAGGTATCGATCCCGAGTTCGATCAACCACAGGCCTTGTAAAATCAGAGAGAATAATACCGTGGACAGTAGCTGCGACTCAGGGCGCGGGCCTCTCTACAAGACAAACCCTAGCGCTTTGTCAATTCGGTTCAGAATGCGGGTGAAAAAGAACCAGCTTGCGCCAAGCATTGGGGGCAAAACAAGAACCGGGTATACGAAAAACCAGTATCGCGGGTTGTCTTTGAACTCAGCGGTCAATGTTCGGCCTTGAGTCGTGTCGCTTTCAAACGAACCTTTGGATTTCCTAAGCGTAAGCAGCATGCCGGGCCAGAATCTCTGTAAAGCCCCACCAATGACCAATCGCTTTAACCGGTCGGAGCGCAGTTCGCTCTCGGTCACCCGCTTCAGCCTCGATCCAAAAACCTCCGATAGTCTATACCCACCTGTATTATCGACACGCGCGCCCACTAGTTTGTCTTGAATGTACAAACCCCGTTCGAATCCGTTCAGCGCTGCATACACCCAAGCCAGCTGTACCAGATTCGAGCCAACCAACGCAGAAAATGACGCTGGCCCTCCCGCTTGCACGCGATCCTTGTTCACAATATTTCCACTTATGAACGTGAAGTAAACGTGAATGCGTTTTGCGAATCGCATAACATCGTCAAATTCGATCGCCTTTAGAGATCTTAGAGGCTTGACCCTATCCAAGCCTTGAAGCGGATAGCTGTTTACATAAACAAGATCGTAGTCTTTCATTTCCAGACAGGAAAGGACCACAGCCACCCCACCTGGAACGATGATATCGTCGTCCCCGAAGATCCAGACGTACTTGCCACGTGCTTGCTCGAAACACTGCAGGAAGTTCGCGTCGGCTCCTATGTTGGTCAGGTTGCGTATGCGACGAAGCTCGAGTCCGCGTCTTTGATACTCTTCGACAACTTCAGGGGTGTTGTCCGGTGACGCGTTATCGCAGATAATTAACTCGACGCGCGGCTCGTGAACGAGCTGATCAAAAAGAATAAATAAGAGCTCCCTCAGATACGCCGAGCGATTATAGGTGGGTATCGCAATCGTTAGAAGGGGCTTGGCTTCAAGTTGCTTTTGCATATTCCTCAATTACTTATTGTGCCATGTTCCTTTACCGCGAGGTTCTTGCAACCAATCGCCTCACGCCATTGCGGAAAGGAACTTTGCTCTGGGCGCCATCGAATCAAAGGAGTTGTTGATTAGACGCCCTTTAGCTAGAAGTCATTCGGACTGGCGTGCCATAGCTTTCGATATTTATGAAAGACGGCTGTCGCCCAAGCGAGACCAAAGATATTCAAGCAAAGACTTCCAATCACTATTCCGGCGGCTCCGTAGGCACGTCCGAGGAAATAAGTGGATACTGCCACTAGCATTGCGCCCACTACCGAGTTCAGCAGAAACTTCTCCTGTTTGTGTGCGCGGAGATAATAAGCTTCTCCGAAGATGATGGCGTTTATGGGCGCAGAAAGAAGCAGAAGGCCCAAGGAAGTGGGACCTAGCAACCGCTGAGCGAATCGAAGATGGTGCAGATTGATGTAGATGCAACCAAACCACACTACCAAGACACCGGCGATGCACACGACGAGCGATTGCATAATTGCCCGAAAAAACAGTTGATCCAGTCGAGAATACTCCTTACGGGCGATCAGGGCACCAAATGGAGCAGATTTAGTGCTTATCCATGAAAAGGCAACAGACTGAAGCGCATTGGCCAGACTGAGCGACATGCCCATTTGGCCGGCCGCAACGGGGCCCCTGAACGCGAAAAGGACAGGATTAAACAACTGGAAGACGAAATACCCGCACAGGTAGCTGATCCCGATTCTCCATTGGAACGGCCAAACCTCTTTGAACCAATCGATGCGATTCGCCCCCGGATGATGCCTCAACAACCCCAGAACCAGTCGACGCTTTCCGAACAGCCACACAATGGAGGTTCCCGCTGTGCCGGCAATGATCATGGCCGGAGCAAATAGTCCGTGGTGCAAAACCAGCGCGGTCCAGGCAAGGAGGCTGCCCACAATTGCTTGAGAAAAACGAAGGTGGGCAATATTTGGTACGAAACCGCAGCCTTCAAGGAACGACAGAACCGGATCGATTTGAAAGGTGAGAGTCGCCATGAGGGCGACGCAACACCAGGGGAGACGCCAAGCGACGGTTTGTCCGAGGTGCTGGTGGGTCGAAAAGAACTGAAAGCCTGCAGTTACGAGAGCTACAGCCAGAAGCACCGCAGCGACTGAGTACCAGCGAACAGACTTTTGAATTACCGACGCAAGTCTCGCGTGGGCAATCGGATCTCCCGTAATCTCAAGGTCGTCGGAGATCGAGAGATGGGCCCGTTCGTGGCTGGCCATCTGGAGAATGACGTACGAGAAGCCCAACTCAAAGATGATCTGCAGCGCAACGAGGCTACCGAAAGTGAAGTAGTACCCTTGCTCCGCGGGAGAGAGAAACCTGGCAATGAGCCCAACAGTCAGGATACCTGCTGCGCCGGACCAAAATCTCGCGAGAATGGTGAATCCAATGGCTCTGTCTAGCCCGAGAACTCTCCGCATCCAATCGCGGCCCCTGGAGATGCGCAAAGAACCCACGGCAGTCGGAACCACATCAGTGGGGCCGTTAGTCATCATCCGAGTTCCTCAGATCCGCGAAGTTTGTTGAGATAGGAGGCTTGCGAAAGGAATCGCCATGGTCAGGCTGCCTCACTCCGAGCAAGCGAAGCACGAAACTGCCGAAGGGGTCCGCACGCCAAGACCCAGACGCTGCCCATGATGAGCCCAAGAAGCAGACCACCTAGCATAATCAACGCGCGTTTTGGCGATGACTTGCTATCGGGATACGAAGCGGGATCGAGCACCTGCACCACCGTGGCCTCACGCGCTTCGTCCAGTCGCGCCGCTTCATATTGTTTTGAAAGCATGTCGAAGAGTGCTTCGTGATACTTCACTTCGCGCTCCTTGCGGACATAGTCCAACTGGAGCTCCGGAACTTTCGAAGTAGGAATTGGGGCAATCGTTCCATGTCCGCTGCCGCTCTGCAGGCGCGCAAGTTGATTTCGCAGGTCGTCAATTTCGCTTTCTAACCGGATCACATCAGGGTTCTGTTCAGTGGCCGATTGATGAAGAGCTGCAAGTTGAACTTGCCGGAGGGCAATCTGAGCTTGGGTATCCGCAATCGTTCTGATCTCACTTTCGGTTTGTCCAGTCGGAGCTATCAAGCCGGATTGCTCTTCACTCTTCTTCTGTTCAACCTCGGCATTCTCCAGATTGTCCTTCTCTTTTTCAAGCTGTTGCCCGAAAAACAACCGACGTTGCGAGGAGTCACTCAGGGCCAGTCGCCCATCTGTCTCCTGCAACGCATCCATATATCCGTTTGCAATATCGTGGGCGAGCATTGCGTTTTTGTCGGTTACGCTGACGGTGACGATGGAAGACTTCGGGTCCACGGAGACAGTGGTGTTGGCGCCGAGGACTTTGTCTGCCTGACTTTCTTTTTTTACCCCATAGACATGCATGAGGTTGAATCGCTTGACCAAATCGCTGGCGATCGATCGACTTTGAAGAATCCCAGCGTATAAATCTCCAGGGTTCTTTAGCCCGCCCGCAAGCTCGCCGGCTCCAAACGCCGAGAGCTGTCCCGCTAGGGCGGTAGCCATGGAGTTGCTGCTGCTGACGCTGGGCGGGATGAAAGACACGGTCGAGGTATAAATGGGAGGAAGGATGAATGCGATCACCGTAGCGATCGTGAAGGTAGCCAAAGTCATTCCGAGAATTACCCTTTTCCCTCGGCGGAGGATTTGAACCAGGGCGATAAGGTCGATGGAGTCCTCTTCCTCGGCCGCAGCCTGAGTCACATTCGGATAAGATTGCGCAGTTGTGGCCTGGTCAATCTCGTTTTCAGCCATCCCATTCCCTTCCGATCTGGTTATATCAGTTTACGGTATTTGCTTGGTGAGTGAGCGTGGATTCCGGGGCGACGACGCGGGTCTTTCCAAGGACTTGCTTTCGGCTTAAGCCTGATTTCATTCGAGTTGAGATTTAGCATGCAGATTGGCTGGCCGGACTCCGCTCCAGCCAGGCGCGGAACATTGCGGACTGATTCTGCCGGATCTGCTTCGGAGGCTGCAGAAGGCACCAATTCTATTTGGGCACAGCCACGAGCGTCGTTTTAGCGGCTGTAGGGCTGTGCGAGAGCGCTAAGCTTAAGTTGGGAAAGAAAAATGCCTAGGTCGCCGGTCAATTGTTGGCGAGTTGCATCTGTAGCCGCCGTGGGGTTCACGCTCTCGACTCGCAGCAGGACCCGGGTAGCCCTGGAATCGCCGTCACTCAGCAAAGTTCCGGCCGCCGGACGGGTATATACGAACCCGAAGTGGTCCCGTTCTGTAGCAAATTCTCCGCAGACCCCGCTCCGGCAGAGCGTCGACGCCTCCAGCCATTGCGTCACTCCATCGTTGTAAAGGCCTGCGCTGAAGTTCACTGGCTCCCGCCCGAAGGTTGCCACATCAAGCTGGCCATGCCACAAAGCACTCTCTGCGCGGGCAAAATGACAGATGGCAGGATCGTGCCAATTCGGAAGCGGAGAAACTCCGATGGCGATCGGTGTGCCGCCATCTGACGGCACATATTGGGCCCACACATAGACTACCGGCTCGGACGGTGGTCCCTCATTCCACGTTCTTGCCAGTACGTAATCTCCAATGTGCTCAGGAAAATGAATTGCCGACACATCCGCAGACTTCGTGGCAAATAGATTGCCCGCTGCCACCGCATGGGCAGCTCCAACACAGCCGACGATTACCACCGCTGCCATCGCCCCGAGCCGCCAGTACTCAATCGCCGGCCTGCCTTCCTGGTATGGAACGCGGCTCGGGCCACCCACTGCCCCAAGCCCGCCAGAACCTCCTGAACCTCGCAGTCGTCGGACCGCAGAGAACAGCAGCAGCGTGGCTAGCAGAAACAGTAAACCCCCGATAATGTAATCCGCATTTCTCGCCTTCCCCTGAAGTGAAGGAAAGTGCAATGCCACCGCGTAGTACAGAACCAGCAGGCAGAGCCGAAGCAGATTGGAAACATAGCCCAGCAGAACCCCTCCGGCGGCCACCAGGGCAATTGCATACCAGCGAAACCGGTAAACATACCCCACAATCAGCGCTATCAGGCCCATCGTAATCGATCCCCGCATGCCATCACACCCGGGAGCAATGAACATTCCGAAGTCCGGCGTAAACATCAGCCTCAGGTTGTCCGGCGTTAGCGAGTGCCCCAGGTGGGTAGCGAACGCCCGCGCAACATATGCCGAGGCGTGCTGCAGTGGCAGGTCCACCAGCATGGTGAACTTGTTTGGAACCGGATTCGCAAACAAGAGAAGGACGATGGGAAACAATGCGGCCCGGTACAAGCGCGTTCCCCCGATAAGCAGAACCACACCCGAGCCGTACGCAAACAGAATCAGTGACGGGGGCGGAAGGACAGTCGACCATTGCGGCGAGATCACCAGGACCATTAGCGCATGTTCTTGAAGCCGTGTGACCACTGCCGTTACCAGCAGAATGGCAAGCCCCCACCAGCTCCCCTCGGCCCGCCAGCCGAGCCCCTTCCAAGCCCTCAGAATCAACGCCAGGCTTACCAGCGGCACAACCGCTCCCACTGACTTCAGCGCATCGGCCGTCCACATGTTCCACAGCGAGAGAAATGCCGGCCAGATCGTCGTGATCCCAAGCACCCAAAGCGAAGCCGTCAACGTCACGAACTGTGCCGGGGAAAGGCTGCTTCGGCCAACAGCCGACGTTTGGATCTCGGCATCAGGAAAAGCGGACATGGAGACTGCCTCGCAGTGGAAACGATCCACTTCAGTGTACCGCGCAGCACCTTCCGGCCCTCAAATGTCGGTGGATACCACGTCCTGATCCGTCTCCCAGCGATTCAGCCGTTGCTTCTCGGCTTTTTCCCCGCGCCCTCCCAAAACAGCACAGGTCCATTGGATCGCATGTGTCAATCGGCGAAAGCGGTTCTAAAATCTCCACATGGATCTTGCTGCGATTCAGGCTGCATTGCGGGACGCCGGCCTTGACGGCTGGCTGTTCTACGACCATCACCACCGCGATCCGCTGGCGTACAGCATTCTGGGGCTCGACCCGGGGATGCACGTCACGCGGCGCTGGTTTTACCTGGTTCCGGCAGTGGGAGAGCCGCGCAAACTGGCACACCGGATCGAGGCGGGCCGGCTGGACACCCTGCCGGGGACCAAGGCCGAGTACTCGTCGTGGCAGGAACTCGAGACACAGTTGGAAGCCATGCTGGCCGGCGTAAGGCGGCTGGCCATGCAGTACTCCCCACGCAACGCCATCATGTACGTCTCGATGGTCGACGCCGGCACGGTGGAGTTGCTGCGTGGGATGGGCAAGGACATCGTCAGTTCCGCCGACCTCGTCAGCCAGTTTGAAGCCGTGCTCACTGAAGAGCAGATTCGCACCCACTACGCTGCGCAGGAGAAGCTCGACCGCATCCTTGCCGAAGGCTGGAAGGAAATGGGAGCGCGGGTTCGAAGCGATGGCACCAATGAGTTCGCAATGGTCGAGTGGCTTAGTGAAGCCATGCGCGGTGAAGGCCTGGTGTGGGAGCATGGACCGAATGTCAGCTGCGGGGCGAACTCCGCCGACTCGCACTACGAGCCGGCCGCCGAGAGCTCCCGCCCCATCCGCCGCGGTGACTTCGTCCTGATCGACGTCTGGGCCAAGCTCGATCAACCGGGCGCCTGCTACTACGACATCACCTGGACGGGCATAGTGGACCGCGAACCCACCGAGCGTGAGCAAGCTATCTTCGCCACCGTGCGCGCGGCTCGCGATGCTGCCATTGCCAGAGTGCAGTCGGCATTTGCGGAACGAAAACCTATCGCCGGTTGGGAGGCGGACGACGCCGCGCGTGCTGTGATCCGCGCCGGCGGCTATGGCGACTCGTTCACCCACCGCACCGGGCACAACATTGGCAGCGAGATCCATGGCAGCGGAGCCAACCTGGACAACCTGGAAACCCACGACGTACGCCTGATCCTGCCAAATACGTGCTTCTCGATTGAGCCAGGCATCTACTTTCCCGGCGAATTCGGTGTTCGCAGCGAGGTCGATATCATCACCCGGCCAGGGCAGGCCGGCGTCACCGGACGCGTGCAGACGGAGCTGGTGCGGATCTAGTCCACGCGATTGGGGCAGCCTGCAGGCTGGTATGATGGGAGTGAATGGCGACGAAAGCAAATTATCCTCTGGTGGCTGG
>OBLU010002146.1_pt1 | contig 18265 bp, 15 predicted proteins | sample 1518681 | NCBI WGS metagenome assembly OBLU01 (sample SAMEA3539304, study PRJEB22396) | soil metagenome | biome: tundra; feature: field; material: soil | place: USA | collected 2010-05 | depth 0.15 m | reverse complement strand
CGCACGACGGATGCGGGAGAGGGCGCGGCGTACCAGGACTGCCGCGTGCGGCTCGTCCCGGCCTGATCGCTAGAATTCGCCCGGGCGCAAGAGCTCGCGGGCGATGACCATCCGCTGGATCTCGGACGTGCCCTCGCCGATCGTGCAGAGCTTCACGTCGCGGTAGAACTTCTCGGCCGGAAAGTCTTTCGTGAAGCCGTACCCACCGTGGATCTGGACGGCGAGATTCGCGACCCGGACCGCGACCTCGGACGTGTAGAGCTTCGCCATCGACGACTCCTTCGTCGAAACGCGGCCCTGATCCTTGACCCACCCCGCCCGGTAGGTGAGGAGGCGCGCGGCATCGATCTCGGTCGCCATGTCGGCGAGAAAGTTCTGGATGGACTGGAACTCGGAAATCGCCTTGCCGAACTGCCTCCGCTGCTGCGCATATCGGAGCGCGCACTCGAATGCGCCCTGTGCCATCCCGAGCCCGAGAGCCGCAATCGAGATGCGGCCGCCGTCCAGCACTTTCATCGACTGGATGAAGCCGTGCCCCAGCTCGCCGATGAGATTCTCCTTTGGAATCCGGCAATCCTCCATGACGAGCGTCGCCGTGTCGGACGCGCGGAGGCCGAGCTTGTTCTCTTTCTTGCCCGCGTGGATGCCCTTCTGGTGGAGATCCACGACGAACGCGGAGATGCCGTGCTTGCCCGCGGCCTTGCTCGTGACGGCCATGAGGACGGCAACGTCTCCAACCGAGCCGAGCGTGATGAAGTTCTTCGAACCGTTCAGGACCCACGAGTCGCCGTCGAGAACGGCGGTCGTCTTCGTCCCCGCGCTGTCGCTTCCGGCTTCCGACTCCGTCAGCCCCCAGGCGCCGAGAAACTTGCCCTGCGCGAGCGGCGTCACCCACTTCCGGCGCTGCTCTTCGTTTCCGAACGTCCACAGGTGGTTCGTGCAGAGGCTGTTGTGCGCAGCCACCGAAATGCCCACGGAGCCGTCCACGCGCGACAGCTCCTCGATGACATGGATGTAGTCGATGTAGGTCAGTCCGGCACCCCCGAACTCCTCCGGCACGAGGACGCCCATCATCCCGAGCTCGGCCAGCTTGCGAATCGCCTCGCGCGGAAAGGTCTGGGCCTCGTCCCATTCCATGACGTGCGGCGCGATCTCCGCCTCCGCAAACTCGCGCACCATCCGGCGGATCGCCTCCTGCTCGTCGGAGAGCGAAAAGGCCATGCCGGAAAGAGCCCGAAGGGAGGAAGTCGGCGCGTCGAGAGCCGGCGCAGGGGCCACGGGGGATCTCCTGGCACCCGTCATTGCAATTTGCCGGACATGTCGAATTTCGACGAGATCTTACATGAGGCGAGGCGAGGCGCCTTCATCGGGACGCGAAGGTCACGGGCGGAACGCTTCCGCCGCTCGCCGCGGGCCAGAGCGAGACAAAGGCACCGGTCACGGTGAGATCGTAGGCGAGGCTGACGAGTGTCTGTGCAAGGACGAGGAGGCCCGTCCCCGCGAAGAAAAGGACCACGGAGTGCCCGGGGAGAAGCGACAGGGTGAGGCGCGGAACGAGGAATGCGAAACCTGACACGAAGCCTGCTGCGAGGCTCAGCAGATACAGCAGCACGACCCGCGAGAGCGAGGCGCGCACCCACGACGCGGCCCGCGCGACGGCCTCGAATGCATCGACGTCCTCGGTCGCGGCCAGGCGGCACGCCACGAGGTAGAGCACGCGCAACGCGATCGCCCCGCCGATCATGACCGGCAGTACCAAGAGGAAGAGCACGAAGGCCGCGAGAACGAAGCCGCCTCGTTCCGACGTCGCCGCGAAGACGGCGAGCCCGATGGGCATGAAGAGCAGGAGGACGAGGAACGAGAGCGCGAGGCCGTAGAGGTTCACGAGCGCGAAGAAGCGCCCAAACAGCCGGCGCGCCGACTCCCAGAATACGGATCCGAGCTCCGGGTGATGGAACGCGGAGAGGGGTGCGTCCTCGACGGCGCGCGCGTCGATCGCGAGAAGGGCTCCCGTCACGCCCGCGCGCACCCAGGCAGCGAAAGCCGTGAGGAGAAGAAGGAGGACGGTGAGGCCGAATAGGCCGGCGAGAATCACGAACGGCGAGGCCAACAGACCTTCGAAGAAGCTCTTGAGCGGCTCGAGAAGCGTCGCCGGGTCTCGTGAAAACGCCGGCATTCCTCCACGCCCACGATGAAATCCTGCAAAACCGAGGAAAAGAGCGAAGACGGGGGCCGCGATCGCCGCGACGACCACCGCCGCGAACGCAAGCGGCGCGAGGATCAGACCGAGATTCGCGACGACCGCCGAAAGCCCGCGACGGAACGCCTCGGGCGCCGGGCGCGCGGACGGAGTCATCCGCTCAGACCGTGACGGCGCGCCAGGCCCGGTAGTCGAGCCCATCGAGCACCACCAGGTCGCACATTTCGTAGAGGCGGCTCCGCACCATCGCACCAATGCGCATCTCCAGCGTCTCCTCCCCCGTCCGGGCCGGAGTGTCGGAGTAGTTGGAGGTGACGATGGTCAAGCGCTGGCGGTTGTAGCGGGTGTTGATGAGGCCGTAGAGCACGTCCCGGACCCAATCGGTGGGGCGGCGCGCACCGAGCTCGTCCAGGACGAGCAGCTCGGCGTCTCGATAAGGCGCGAGGACGTCATCGGCGCTGTCCGGATTCGAACGGGAGAAGGTCGCCTGAATCCTCTCCAGGAGGTCCGAGAAGTCGCAGAAGAGGCCTCGGACGCCCCAGTCCTCGATCAGCGTCTTGAGGATCGCCACCGAAAGGTGTGTCTTCCCCACTCCCACGGGCCCGACGAAGAGAAGGCCCCGATCCCGGGTCTTCCATTCTTCGACGAATTTGCGCGCGATCAGGCTCGCGCGCACGTGGCTCGGAGAGGTTCCGGGGCGCTTCAGGTCGAAGTTCTCGACCTTGCAGTTCAGATAGCGCTGGGGAATCTCCGCGGCTTTCAGGCGGGCTTCCGCGAGGCCGGCCGCTTTACAACGGCAGGCGACGACGCGACCCTCTGGCGTCTCGAGGACGCCGAAGCCCTTGCACGAGGGGCAAATTTCGCCGGCGGGAGCGTTCGCGGCCACGACCTGATTCTAGGGCCTAATTGAGGAAGGCTTTCAGGGCCCGGCTCTTCATCGTGCGCTTGATGCGCGCGATGGCCTGCGCCTCGATCTGCCGGACGCGCTCTCGCGAGAGGCTCAGCTCCTCGCCGATCTCCTGGAGCGTCATCGGCTCACGCTCGCCGTCCGAGCCATCCTCCGGGATGCCGAAGCGGCGGCAGAGAATCGCGCGCTCCTTCTTCGGGAGCGAATCGAGTAGGTTGCGCGTCTGCTCCACGGAGGAACGCTGGAGAAGCTGGTCGTCCGCGGCCGTGACGGACGTCTGCTCGAGCGTGTCCCCGAGCGTGCGATCCTCCTCGGCGCCGAAGACGTCGGACAGCGACTCCGAGCTGCGCGACATGGACATCAGATTCCCGGCTTCGTCTGGCCTGAGGCCGGCCTCCGCCGCGATCTCTTCCATCGTGGCCTCCCGTCCGAGCGACCGCGAAAGAGCCTCTTTCACGCGCCCCAGACGGGAATGAAGCGTCGCCTGCTTGTGTGGAAGGCGAATGGCACCCCACTGCTCGGAAAGGGCGCTCGAAATCGCCTGGCGCACCCACCAGACGGCGTAGGTGATGAACTTGACGCCGCGCTCGGGGTCGAAGCGGCGGGCGGCCTGGATGAGGCCGATATTCCCCTCGTTGATGAGGTCGAGGAATGAGATGCCCGGAGAATGGAAGCGCTTCGCGTAGGAAACGACGAACCTCAGGTTGCCGCGCACGAGCTCATCGACGGCCTCGCGCCGCACATCCTCCGAAAATTCCGGACTCTGGATGATCCGCCCGAGCTCCCGCTCCCGCTCCGGCGCGAGGATCGCGTACCGTGCGATGTCGTCGAGGTACTTCCTCAGGACCCTCGAATCATCCTCGGGGCGCAGGCGCTGGCTCACCGGGCGCGATTATGTCCCCTCGCCCCCGGGCTGGGGAATCCGTCAGCGCGTGCTGAGAACGATCGGGCCCCGGGGCCGCACCGCGAGCGCCCGGGACGTGTCCCCGCGAGACGCGTGTTCGGCCGCGACGGCGCGGATGGACTCCATGAGGCGGCCCACCTCGCCCTCCATGCGCGCGAGACGCGACTTCAGCTCGAGAATCACCTCCACGCCGGCCAGGTTCACGCCCAGCTCGCGCGTCAGCGTGAGGATGATCTCGAGCCGTTCGACCGTCTCGAGATCGTAAAGGCGCGTGTTGCCGGACGAGCGCGCGGGGCGGATGAGACCCTCGCGCTCGTAGAGGCGGAGCGTCTGCGGATGAACCCCGAACCGCCGGGCGACCACGCCGATGAAGACGTAGGTCTCCCGCCCAGCCGGGGCCGGTCCGGGGGCCTGGTCGTCCGGCCGGACCCCGTTGCGACGAGCATCCATGTCGCGACCTTACTTCTTCTGCTCCACGACCTCGGCATCGATGACGTCGTCGGCCGGCTTGGACGAGGACGCATCGCCCGGCGTCGCGCCACCATCTCCCCCGGGAGCGCCCGCCGGGGCGGATTTGTAGAGCGCCTCAGCGATCTTGTAGCTCGCCTTCTGCAGCTCTTGAGCGGCCTTCTTGAGGGTCTCGGCGTCGCCCGGACTCGCTTCGAGGATCTTCTTCGCGTCGGCGACCGCGGCCTTGACAGCCTCCTTCTCCGACTCGGGCACTTTGTCGCCGCTCTCGTTCACGAGCTTCTCCGTCGAGTAGACGAGCGCGTCGAGCGCGTTCTTCGCCTCGATCGCCTCGCGCCGTTTCTTGTCCTCGGAGCTGTGCGACTCGGCGTCCTTGACGAGCTTCTCGACTTCCTTCTTGTCGAGCCCAGAGGACGACGTGATCGTGATTTTCTGCTCCTTGCCCGTGCCGCGGTCCTTTGCCGACACGTTCATGATGCCGTTCGCGTCGATGTCGAAGGTGACCTCGATCTGCGGCATCCCGCGAGGAGCCGGCGGGATTCCCACGAGCGAAAAGACGCCGAGGAGCTTGTTGTCGCCTGCCATCTCGCGCTCGCCCTGAAGCACCTTGATTTCCACCGAGGTCTGGCCGTCCGAGGCCGTCGAGAATGTCTCGGCTTTCTTCGTGGGGATCGTCGTGTTGCGCTCGATGAGCTTCGTCATGACGCCGCCGAGCGTCTCGACGCCGAGCGAGAGCGGCGTCACGTCGAGGAGGAGGAGGTCCTTCACGTCGCCCGCGAGAACGCCGCCCTGTAGAGCCGCGCCAATGGCGACGACTTCGTCGGGGTTGACGGACTTGTTCGGCTCCTTGCCGAAGAAATCCTTCACGAGCTGCTGGATCTTCGGCATGCGCGTCTGGCCGCCGACCAGGACGACTTCGTCGATCTTCGAGGCGTCGAGCGCCGCGTCCTTGAGCGCCTGCCGGCACGGCCCGATCGAGCGCTGGAGGAGGTCGTCCACCAGCGATTCGAGCTTCGCGCGCGTGAGCTTGATGTTGAGGTGCTTCGGCCCCGATGCGTCGGCCGTGATGAACGGCAGGTTGATGTCGGTCTCGACCGTCGTCGAGAGCTCGATCTTCGCCTTCTCGGCCGCTTCCTTGAGGCGCTGCGTCGCCATCGGATCCTTCGAGAGGTCGATTCCCTGATCCTTCTTGAACTCCGCCTGGAGCCATTCGACGATCCTCTGGTCGATATTGTCGCCGCCGAGGTGCGTGTCGCCGTTCGTCGACTTGACCTCCACGACGCCCTCACCCACATCGAGGATCGAGATGTCGAACGTACCGCCGCCGAAGTCGTAAACCGCGATCGTCTCGTTCTTCTTCTTGTCGAGACCGTAGGCGAGCGCCGCGGCCGTCGGCTCGTTGACGAGCCGCTCGACCTTGAGACCCGCGATCTGCCCCGCGTCCTTCGTGGCCTGACGCTGGGCGTCGTTGAAGTAGGCCGGCACGGTGATGACGGCGCGGTCCACCTTCTCTCCGAGATACGCCTCCGCCGCCTCCTTCAGCTTCGTGAGGATCATTGCGGAGATCTCGGGCGGAGACAGCTCCTTGCCGCCCACGGAGACGCGCGCGTCCCCGTTGGCCGAGCGCAGAACCTTGTAGGGCACCATCTTCATCTCGTCGTTGACCTCGTCGAAGCGGCGGCCCATGAACCGCTTGATCGAGTAGACGGTGTTCTCGGAGTTCGTCACGGCCTGGCGCTTGGCGACCTGCCCGACGAGGCGCTCGCCGGCCTTCGCATAGGCGACAACGGAAGGCGTCGTACGTCCGCCTTCCGAGTTCGCGATGACCTCAGCCGTGCCGCCCTCGAGCACGGAGACGACGCTGTTCGTGGTGCCAAGGTCGATACCGATGATCTTGCTCATTGCGCGTGTTCCTTCCGGACCCTATCAATGGTCCGAGGCCAATCTAGAATCTTAGCGCGCCATTGTCAAGTTCTAGTTACAGCATACCTACATCACGAAAGAAGATAATGTAACTCACTCTACAATAACGATTTCTTTTGGAGGATGGGGCCGCGTATCGACGTCCTGCTTGGCATCACGGAGGACGAGCGTTCGCGAAAACAGCAGATCGGGGTCGGTCTGCCCGTGCGAATCGAAGCCGACCAGATAGAACTTTTCGTCCTGGACGATGTAGCGGTAAGTGGCCCCCCACGGGTCCCTGAGGTCCCTCGGCGCCAGGATGTGGGACGCCACGAGCCCTTCGACCGTCTCCGGAAGGCGCCCGAACAGGAGCGTGTACGCGTCGACTCCTTCCGCCACGCGCCGGAGCCTGAGAAGCGACAGGGACTTCTTGAACCCGTCGACCAGCGGGACAGGCCGTAACGGCAGCGTCAAGAGGTTAAGAGGGTTCCGCGACTGGAAGTTGAAAGCGAGGAGCGCGAGCACCGCGATACCGAGACCAGCGAGAAGGGCGAGGTCGAACGGCCTGCGGGCCGGACGCGCCGGGGCAGGGACGTCTGCGACGAGCGCCTCCTGGGGAAGCTCCTCGGGGCGCGGCGTGCTTTCCTCGATGAGCTCGCGGCTCACGAGATCGAAACACGCCTTGCATCCGTCGAACTCCGACAGAAAAGCCAGCTCGTTGATCTCGGCGACGGTTCGACGGCCGTCCACGAGCTCATAGATGGACCATTCGGCGCGCGAGATACGGATCGGATCGAGATGCTTCTCGCGAGCCCGCCGTGAGAGCGTGGAGTCCTCGACGTCCTCGGCGGCGTCCTCGTCCTCGGCCGGGATGACGGGCTGCGCGACGGGCACCTTCTGGTACACGATGTCGAGAGACCAGACCACCTTTTCGACGATCGGCCACTCGTCGATCATCCGGGCGCCTTCCATCAGAAGACGCTCGACGTTGACGGGCGTCGTCGACTCCGCGTCGTAGTCGACATGGTCGGTCTGCTCGAAGACGTAGTCGCCGTCGGCCCACCGAAAAAGGCTGTACGCGATGCGCTTGATCTGGATGTCGAGACCATCGCGCAGGTCCTGGGCGGAGCAGAACCCGTTCTTCAGCAAGATGAGGCCGAGCCGCTGCAGCGTCTGGGCCTGCATGGAAAGGGCGCGCGTGAGAGCTTCCTCGGTCAGGCGTCGGGTCTTGACAAGGACGGTGCCGAGGCGCGTGTCGAGCCGCTGCGCGGAGGACTCGGCCGAGACGAGCATCCCGTCGAGAAACCCGAGCGTCACCGTGTCGGTGGAGCCTCGCACCGTCAGGAGGCCCGTCTTGTGTTGAAGCGATATGAGCTGGAAGATGTCCGCCAGCGAGAAATCCCTGAGCGTGCCCTCGAGCGCCATCTTTCAGGCCTTCCTCGTCGAGGTGACGAATCCGAGGATCCAGCCCGCCAGGGCGACAATCAGCCAGAAGAAGACACTGGCGGTCCCGGCCGTCTGCGTCGGCCGCGGCAGCGTCGCAAGCGTGTCGCGGAGCAGGCAGGATAAGAGGCCGAACGCGAAAAGCCCGAAGGAGACCGCCGCCGCCACGACGCGCGAGTCGAGGAATGCGGCGGAGCCGGGGAGCAGGCCGTTCAGGACCAGCCGGAGCCGTTCCTCGAGCGTCCGGCGCCGCCTTACGTCATCGAGCTTCTGGAGCTTCGTCTCGATCGAGACGCCGTCCTTCTTGAGGTACACGTGGACGCACGACGAGCACAGCAGGGCGCTCTCCCCTGGCGGCTTGCACAGCCGGCAGAAGGCCCGGCCACACTTCTGGCACTCGGATGCGTACCCGCGCCCGTACTTGCGCGAACGGTCGAGAAAAAAGGCCGCGCCGATCGCAAGAAGAACCGCCCAGACGAGCGGAACGCCAAAATCGGCAGACGAAGGACTTCCCCCGAAGCGCGGGAGACCAAGTCCGTCCTGGAGCCGGTAGCTCCGGTAATGACCGAGAAGACGCCGGGAGCGGTTGTCCTCTTCCATCCGCTCGATCTTTTCCCGCGCCTCGCCCGGCGTAAAGCCGATCGAGACGACCTTCACGAGCGTGGGGGTCTCCTGGAAGCTCTGGACCGAGCGCGCGTCGAGGGCACGCGCCTCCCGAAGGATCTCGGCTGCCTCGGACGTCCGAAACGTCTCGGCGAAAAGCAATGCGAGGTTATACCGGGCCGCGATGCTCCGCCCGTCGCGCTTCAAGGCTTCCTGGTAGTCCTCCTGCGCGGAGCCGAGGTCGCCGTCCACGAACCGGATGTTGCCGCGGTTGACGAGGCATCGAATGTCGCGCGGAGCCACGTGTGAGCCCGCGGTGTACTCGGCAATCGCGCGGTCATTCTGCCCGAGCGCCTGGTAGAGACGCCCGAGCAGGAAGCGGATGTCCACGTCGTTGGGCAAGATGCTCTTCGCCGCCTCGAGGTTGTCGAGGACGCGCTGGTCGTAGCGGGACTCATCGAGCGCCTCGGCCGCGCGCAGGATCGGCGATGACGCAATGCTCAGGTCGTACGCGACGCGGTCCAGCACCGGCAGAAGCAGCATCGAAAGAACGAGCGCGAGACTGGTCGCGACCTTCTGCCTCCAGCTCGCGTAGCCGAAGACGAGGACGAAGAGGAACAGGGCGAGCCAGAGAACGTCCAGCGAGAGGAGGAGAGGCGCGATCAGGAAGGCGGCGACCGCGAGACCGGACACGCGGCCGTGGAGAACTCCCTCCGCCGACTCCCGGAGGTCGTGGACGAGGCGCGGCCCGTGCCGCATGAGGAGCACGATAATGGCCGCGAGGGCGGCGGCGCACGCCGTGACAAGGAAGATCAGGACCATGCGCACGACGACGACGCGCCGCGACTCGCCGTCGGCGAACGTCGCGCGGAGCGCCCCGAGAAGGTCCGGGAGGAGATCGCCCCACGCCCGCGACGACGCCGCGAGGGCCAGGCGCGCCCAGCGCGGCTCGGGAAGGTCGGGATCGAAGCGTATCGCGGCGGTAAACGCCTCGCGCGCGATGTCGCTCTTGCCCGCCGCAAGTTCGCGGCGACCGAAGAGTGTCGCAGACAAGGCGAGGTCCGTCATGCGCCGGATTTCAATCTTCTGCGAATGCTTGAGGATTTCGTCGACCTTGGCGCGCGCCAAAGGACCGTCCCCTTCTTCCTGCGCGGCGAGCCAGCCGAACCACTGCCCGCGGATGAGCTTTCGAAACGCCGTCTCGCTGGATTCGCCGGGCCCGACGAGGACCTGCGAACGAGCGGGAACCGCGAGGAGGAGAGCGAGAAGGACGAGAAGACACGCGCCGGCACGCTCGGGCGAGAAGGTGCGGCGCCCCGCCGACGGAGACGTCCCGGAGGACCTCAGCCTCGCCTCGTCACGGGAGGCGGCATCGGAGACTTCGGCTTCGCGGCGGCCGCGAGCCGCGTGAAGGCGAGCTGGAGTTCGCCGAGCAACCCCTCGAGAGCGTCGGTCTCCTCGAAGGAAAGCCGCCCGTGCGTCTTCTCGCGGAGCGCCATGAGAGAGTCAACGATCTGACGGGCGCCCGCGAGATCCACCTGGCGGCGTCCCGTTGCCGGGTCGGGGAATCCTTCCATGTAAAGGGCTGCTGTCTGCGCGAGCATGTCCAGGAGGCGCAGGAAGCCAGGGCTCGTGGCCGGCACCGCTTCGGCGGGCGCGGGCTCAGCCGCGGCGGCCGCGACCGGCTCTGGCACCGGATCGGGCGCCTCGAGCTCAGCCTGCGCTTCCTCGCGCACCTCGCCGTCGGCGGTGAAGAGACGACGATCCACGACCTTGATCGGCTTGTCGCTTTCAGACATAAACCCCCTCAGCCAGCGTATTTTACGTAAACGCCGGGAGGTTGCGATGGAAGATTCGGACGCCGCGGGTGCTCTCGTGGCGCTCATGGAGAGACTTCGAAAGGAGTGCCCGTGGGACCGGAAGCAGACCGCCCGCGACCTCGCTGGATACCTTCTCGAGGAGTGCTACGAAGTCCTCGAGGCTCTCTCCCGCGAGGATTGGCAGGAGCTCGAGGGTGAGCTCGGTGACCTCCTCTTCCAGATCGTCTTTCTCGCGAGGCTCGGCCAGGAGCGCGGCGCCTTCGATTTCGAAAGCGTGGCGCGGCGCATTCACGACAAGATGGTCGCCCGGCACCCGCACGTGTTCGGCGAGTCCGCCGTGCAGGATGCCGACGGCGTCCGCGTGCAGTGGGAGGAGCTCAAGCGCAAAGAGCGCGAAAAGGAGGGACGTCCTCCGTCGCCCTTCGACGGCGTCCCGCGGGCTCTTCCGGCCCTCCTGAAGGCGGGGCGCCTGACCTCGCGCGCGGCGGATCTCGGCTTCGACTGGGAGCGCGACGCGGACGTCCTCGTCAAGCTGGACGAGGAAGTCGCCGAATTCAAGGCCGAGCTGTCGGCGCCGGGCGGCGAGCGGAAGGAGCGCGTGGCAGCCGAGATCGGCGACCTCCTCTTCACCGTCGTGAACGTCGCCCGCCGCCACGGCGTGGATCCCGAGGCCGCGCTTCAGTCCACGAACGACAAGTTCCGGCGGCGCTTCGAGGAAGTGGCGAAGCGGGCAAAGGCTGCCGGGAAAGAGATCAAGCAGACTTCGCTCGTGGAGCTCGACCGGCTCTGGAATGAAGTGAAGTCCGAAGAGCACCGAAGAGATTCTTAGGGGACGAGCTCGGAGACGCGTACCGCTCTCGGGGCGTCTTTCTTTCCGAGCAACTTGAGTTTTTCCGAAAGGAAAGCGAGCGTTTCCGGTCGCGGATGTCCGATGAGGATGGCCTGGCCGCGCTTTTTCGCGAGGCCGATTCCCCGCCCCCACGCCGTCTCGAGCGCGCCCGGGGCGCCGCCGGGATCGGCGAACTCCGTTGCCGCGTCGTCGAGGAACACGTCCCGCGCCAGGAACGGCACCCCGAGTTTCGCCGCCTCCACTCCGGCCACGGAAGCCGGCGTCGTCCTCGAGTCGAGGAAAAAGAGGCCCTTCTCCTTCACGACTCCGAGAACCGCGCGGACGACGCGCGCGTCAACGGTCGCTTTCGAACCCTGGTGGTTGTTGACGCCGAGGGCATCCGGAAGGCGCGCAAGCGCTCCGAGGACGCCCGCTCGAAGCGCCTCATCGTCGTCCTTCGGCCCGAGCGAGTCCTTTTCGGCGCGGCCCGCGTCGGGGTCCATCGGCAGGTGAACAAGGAGGTCCCAGCCCTTCTCGCGCGCGAGCCGCGCCGCCTCCGCCGCATGCGGCGCGTTCGGGATCACTGCGATCGCGAGAGGACCGTCGAGCGCGGCGAGAAGGGTCCGCGCCGGCGGGTCGAATCCGACGTCGTCGACGACGATTGCGAGGAGGCCTCCGGGCCCGTGATCGACGGGCTCGAAGTCGGAGGGAAGGGGTGGCACTCGTCGGACCGCGAAGGGAGGCGTCGGACGCGGAGCCGTGTCCGCTCGAGAATGACGAGACCCGGACGCGGGCGGCTCGGGGCGGCGCTTGCAGCCGCGAACAAAAAACGTCGCGGAGGCGCCGAGGGCCACTCCGAAGACGACGAGAGCCGCGCCTCGAAGGCCCCCGCGCGCCCGCGTCTTCCGGCGCGTCACGCGGCCGCTTTGGGCCGGCTCGCGGACTCCGCCAGGACCTTCAGTCCCCGCTGAAGGATCGGATCAAGGCGGCCGGTGGCGTCGTCCGACGGACCGTGGAAGACTTGGTCGTCGGGTTGCAGGCCCTTGGGGCACAGCGCCTTTCCGGCTACCGTCCGGATCTTTCCGACGGAAAGCATCAGCGATCCGCCGCTCGAGAGCTTCACGACCTGAGCCGTGAACCCCATGCCGACCGTGGGTTCGCCCACGAGGCGCACGGCGAGCTTCTGCTTGTCGGCATCCTTCGTCGCCTCCGCAGCCGGATCGAATACCTCCTGTGCATCGGCATCCTCCGCGCTCGCCTTCTTCCTTTCGACCGTCACGAGTTTCGACCCGGCGTCGCGCGTACCCGCGTCGCGCACGGCGGCCGCGAAGAGCTCGGCCGCTCCGGCCGTTCCGCTGTCGACGAGAAGGACGAGGCGGCTCTCGTGCACGCGCTCTCCGGGTTCGGAACGAAAAGTCTTCGTCTCGATCCGGCGGCCCGAGAGCTCGCCAAGGGGGCCGGCCGGAACGAAGAGAGCCGCCGCGCGTGCCGCCTCGTCGAACGACCCCAGGGCGTTGCTGCACAGGTCGAGGACGAGCGGACGCGTGCGATCAAGCGACTTCAGAATGTCCTTCAGCGCGGCCGCCGTGCCGGGCGTGAGAGCGGGAATGTGAATCACGGTCTCGCCGTCCACGCGCTCGGCCGAGGGCGCCGCCGGCGTCCAGCTTGCCCGCACGATGTCGAACGTGTGGTGGCGAGGCTTCCCATCACGCACGACCGCGAGGCGAACCCGGCCGCCGGCCTTGCCCGAAAGCCGTGATTCGAGCTCCCAGAGCGCCATGCTCCGCGTGAGCTGGCCGTCGACCTTCTCGATGACGTCGTCGCTCTTCACCCCCGCCGCGGCGGCCGGACTGCCTGCGATGGCGGCCACGACGACCGGGAACCCGAAGCGCCGCTCAAGAACGATCCCCGTGTCGAGGACCTCCTTCTTCTCCTTCGCGGCCTCGAACACCGTGAACGCGGCCATCCGGTCGGGCGGAATGTATTCGGAGAACGGGTCCATCGCCTCCGTCATGCCGGAGAACGACCCCGCGAGGAGCGGCTTCAGCTCGGTCGGCTCGACGTAGTTGGACCTCACGAGCCCGAGGACCTCGGTGAAAAGGCCGAGAGGGCGATAGAGGGCTCCCTTGCCTTCCTTCTCTTTCTCGTCCGCGCCCATTCCGGGCAGGACGACGAAAAGGGCGAGGAGGAGAGAGGCGGAGGCGGCGACGGATAGGGCGCGGGTCTTGCTCACCCGGGAATGATACGCGGGCCCTCAGCGGAGCCACAAAGCCGGGTCTACAGATGCGCGCGCCTCGCGGATCTCGAAATAGAGTCCCTCGACCTCGTCCTCTGGCGACTCGCCGAGAACGCCGACGCGGTCCCCGATGGCGACGCGCTCGCGCTGCGCGATCGTGCCCGTGGCAAGGCGGCCGTAGAGAGAGAAGACGCCGTCGCCGTGATCCACGACGACGAGGTTTCCGTAACCCTTGAGCCACTGCGCGTAGACGACTTCTCCCGAGAAAATGGCGCGCACGGCCGTCCCGGGCGGCGCGTCGAGCGTCCAGCCAGACGACCGCAGGAACGTTTTCGGGAACTTCGGGTTCGCGATGCGGCCGAAGGGCACCGCGACCTTGCCCTTGAGCGGCCAGTCGAGCGCGCCCCGGTATTTCCGGATCGAGACCGCGCCCGGTGCCAGAGCACGGCTCTTTCCCTCGAGCAGCTCGAGCAGCGCCGTGAGGCGCTCGGACTTGTCTTCCAGCTTCGTGACCTGCTCCTTGGCCACCTGCGAGGTCTGCTCGAGCTGCGCGAGGAGGGCGGCCTTCCGCGAGCGGGCCGCCAGAAGAGCCGTCTCTTTCCTCCGGCTTTCCGCCGTGAGCACCGCAAGATCCTTCCGCCGGTCCGAGAGGTCCTGTTCGCGCCCCCCGAGCGTCGCCACCGCCATCTCGTAGCGCTCGAGGAGGGCGGCGTCGCGCCGGGCAAGATGCGTCAGAATGCGGAGGCCCGCGAGGAACGACTGGCCCGAGTCGGCTGCCGCGAGCGGCCGGAGGTATCCGAGTCGCCCCATCCGGTAGAGGGCAGCGAGCCGAACGCCGAGGTCGTCCCTCAGCCCTCCGACCTCCTTCTGCGCCGCGTCGCGCTCGGACGAAGCACGCGCGGCCTCGCGCTCCGTGTCGGCCCTCTTCAGATCGAGCACGCGGCGCTCCGCTGTCTGAATCTGGAGGTCGAGATCGGCCGTCTCGATCTGCGCCTTGAGATCCGCCTCCCGCCGTGAGGTCGCGGCGAGGCGTGCCTTGAGGCCCGCGACGCGGCGCCTGAGCTCCGCGAGCTCGGCTCTCCGCTCGGCGACGCCCAGGGAGGCCGCGGGTCTCTCCGGCACCGGCGGAGGCTCCTCGGCAGCGGGGGGTACCGCCGGGGAAGGCGTCTCCTCCTGCGCGAGCGCGCCGGCGGCGAGCAGAAGGAACGCGGCGAGCGCGACGCGCCTCCTCAGAAGAGCGGCACCCCGTCGAGCTTCTCGGGCGGCGTCACGCCGAGCACGTGATAGATCGTCGCCGGAACGTCCGCGATCCCCGGCTGCTTGTCTTTCGGAAGCGCGCGATTCGCGAAAAGGATGCCCGGCACGACGGCGGGGTCCAGCGAGCAGTGGTCCCCGGACCAGATCTGTTTGTTGTCCTCGAACATCTCTTTCGTGACCACTCCGAGACTGCCCTGCCAGCCGATGCGGTAGCCCGCCGTGTTCGTGACGAAGAGGTCCGGGATGACGTCGGCATCGAAGGAGCCGTAGGCCTCCTCCCGCGTGAAGATGCGCGATACGGCGCGTTGGCCGGTCTTCGGGTCGACGAGCGTCACGAGCCTCTTGCGGATCTCGTCGCGCACGGCCTCGTACTCGGCGCCGGGCGATACGCTTCCCTTGCCCTCGCGCCCTTTCAGGTTGACATAGATGTCGCCGAGCCCCATCGCGTAAGCCTTCGTCTTCGACCAGTCCACGTTCGGCCAGAATTCGCCCTGCCCGAACAGCATCTCGAGGTCGGCCTGCTTGCCCTCGCTTCCCATCAGCGTCATGAACCCGTTGTCGACGAGCCACGTGTTGTAGTTCACGGAGCGCCGCCACGTCGCAAAGCCATGGTCAGAGAGGACGATCAGGATGTCCTCGGGCCCCAGCTTCTTCATTGCATCGCCCACGATCGCGTCCATCTGCGCGTACGTCTTGTCCACGGCCGGCGCCCACTGCGCGGCCTTCACCGCGTCGTACGCAGGGTGCTGCGGGTCGAGAAACCGCCAGAAACAGTGTGCGACGCGGTCGGGGAACTCGTAGATCTGCACGAAGAGCCGCACGTCCTTCTCGTCGAGGAAGTCGTTCATCATCTTCCGGAACGGCTCGACCGTGTGGTCCACGTCCTCGAGGAAGGTCTTCTCGTCGATCGTCTCCTCGCTCATCGACCATGTGTCGATCTGCCAGCCCATCGTCTTGTAGAGGCCGTAACGGTCCGCGAGCTTCTTCGAGAGAGAAGCGGGCGCGGTGATCTTCACGGAAGGCGGGAGGTCCGACGGGTTGAAGTGAATGGGAGAGAGGTAAAGCTTGATCTCGGGGGAGAGGGCCGCGAGGTGAAAGCGCCCGATGCCCGTCATCTTCACGATGGAGTTGAACGGGAACGTGAAGACGACCCACGGCGACCACTCGCCCACTTTCAGCGTCACGGGCGACGAGCCCTTCGGCGCGACTGTCAGGCTGCCGCCGTCGGCCGCGACGGTCAGCGTCATCGGCGTCTTGATGACGGGCGGCTCCTTGAAGAGCTTGTTGTACGGACCGAAGACCTCGGTCTCGATCGTGCCCTTGTTCGACTCGAGCCGCACGAGCTCCACCGAGAACTCGTTCTTGTTCTTCGGCGCGAAGAACGGATCCGACGTGTAGTAGCTGGGCGTCCCGACGCGCCCGCGCACGTCCGTCACGCCGAGCCCGGAGAGCAGCCGTCCGTGGTCGTAATCCACGGCGGGAAACGTCACGGGCACGTGCATGACGACGGACGTAATCCCCTTTCGTCCCGCCTCTTCCCAGAACGGCGTCCCGCGGCGGTTGTTGATCGGCCAGGGGATTTCGGTGGGCAGCAGCGCCGAAATCCGTAATCCGAAAAAGACGCCAGCAAGGGCCGCGGCACCAGCGATGCCGAAGCCCAACGCCCCCACGTGCTTTCTAAGAATTCTTCCGATGAGCGCGACAAGCACAAACGCAACGAGCGCAAGCACTGCCGGGACGGCAACCCGGTTCCCCTTTCCGAACAGGAACGTCTTGCTCCCCTCCTCCGCGATCGCGAACTCGGGGCGATACGTCTTCGGGTTCCGCTTCAGAAAATCGAAGATCATCGTGCGGCCGGGTGAAAGGCCGGTCGAGAACGTCGACCACGACACCGGCGTCTGAGGGGGGATCGTGGGCGTGAGTGCCGAGAAACCGCCCTTCGCGGCGAGCGCCGCGAGATTCGGCAGCCGGCCCTCCGCGACGCCTTTGGCAACGAGCGTGTGGTCCGCGCCGTCGAAGCCGAGGACGATGACACGCGGGGGGGCGGCGGCGCGGGAGAGGCCCGGAAAGGCGAAGAGCGCGGCCGTGGCGAGAACTACAAAACGACGTGGTTTCTTCTGTTCAGGCACGCCGCATTCTAGCGCCCGCAATCGTCCGGCCCGCGACGGCGGAGAGCACGATCGCCCCTCCGAGAAGAGCCCAGGCCGAGGGTCTCTCGCCGACGCCGAGGAACGCCCAGAGCGGGTTGAACATCGGCTCGAGCATGCCGATCAGCGAAGCCTCCGCGGCCGGGACGACGGTCAGGCCGCGCACGAAGAGGACGTAACTGATTCCCAGCTGGACAATGCCGAGAAACAGAACGAGAAGAATCCCGCGCCCGTCGAGCGCGAGGTGGCCAAGTCCGAACGGCAGCGCGAGCGCGGCTGCGAGGAGATTCCCGGCGATCACCGAGGGAATCGCGTCGCCCAAGGCGTCGCGGCGGAGCATCAGGATCACGAGCCCGAAAAAAAAACCCGACACGGCCGCCACGAGATTCCCGGCGAGCGCGCCCGGATCGAGCCTGCCGACGAAAAACAGGGACATACCCGCAAGCGCCACGGCGACGGCCACGGCGTCGACGCGCCGGAAGCGCTCCTTGAGAAGGAACGGAGCGAGGGCGAGGACGTAAAGCGGGCCCGTGTACTGGAGGAAGATCGCGTTCGCCGCGGTCGTCATCTTCGTCGCCGAGACGAAGCTCAGGATCATGAGCGCGTACACGAACGCCGTCGAGAACGAGGCGTGCCGCCAGCGCGCGCGCGACGGGTGGAAGACGACGAGCAGGAAAATCGCCGACACGAGCGACCGCCAGAAGGCGACGCCGAGCGCCGGCAGCGGGACGAGCTTGATCGCAAGCCCTCCGGTGGACCAAAGGAGCGCGGCCGCCGCGACGAGGAGCCGCCCTCGCCCCGCGGAAAGGGGCGCCGCGGATGCGTTCACGCCGTCTTGCGTCTGATCGCCGCGATCGAGACATCGTCGTCGCAGGCGACCCGGCCGAGAAAACGGTCGAGCTCCAGAACGAGGGCGGAGACAATCTCGTAAGGCCGCGCGCCCGCCTTCCGAGAGAGAAGGTGCTCGATGCGCGCATCGCCGAACTCCTCGCCGCTCGGCCCGCGAGCCTCGGGGAGCCCGTCGGAATGGAACAGGAGCATCTCGCCGGTTGTGAGGGTCGTGGAGACGGGCGTGTACGTCGCATTTTTCTTGATGCCGAGAGGGTATGAGCCGGCGCCGAGGCGCGCGACGATGCGCCCCTCGGCGTCCAGCTTGAGGACCGGCGGATGGCCCGCAACGTAGGCCGTCACGGCGCCGCCCGGTTCGAGGAGCGCATAGACGCCGGCGAAGAACGAGCGGGCGTTCCCGGTCTCGCACAGCACGCGGTTGGGCGACTGGATCATCGCGCCGGGGGACGGATCGACGGGAAGCTGCGTGCGGAACACCGCGTGCGTGACCGCCATGACGAGCCCCGCGGCCATTCCGTGCCCCGAGGCATCGCCAAAGAGGATCGCCAGACGCCCGTCCGCGAGCGGCTCGAAGGCGTAGAGGTCGCCCCCGACGGTGTTCGCGATCCGGTTGAAGCCGCCGAGCTTGAAGGCCCCGATCTCGGGCAGGACGCGCGGCACGAGCTGCGCCTGGAGCTCGCGAGCCATGACGAGCTCGTCC
>OBLU010002145.1_pt1 | contig 18276 bp, 19 predicted proteins | sample 1518681 | NCBI WGS metagenome assembly OBLU01 (sample SAMEA3539304, study PRJEB22396) | soil metagenome | biome: tundra; feature: field; material: soil | place: USA | collected 2010-05 | depth 0.15 m | reverse complement strand
CGAAGACATCGTCGAGATAGACCTCGTTGGTCCGTTCGTCGCCCATCGTCCAGATCTCTTTCACGGTGATGTTGGGATGGTCCATCGGCACCAGAAACAGGGTGATGCCGTGGTGTTTGGGAGCGTCGGGGTCGGTGCGGGCCCCCACCCAGTACCAGTCGGCGAAGTGGGCGGAGGTGGTCCAGGTCTTCTGGCCGTTCAACCGCCAGCCGTCGCCGTCCCGGGTGGCCTTCAGTTGCATCGAGGCGGCATCCGATCCGGCATTCGGCTCGGAATAGCCCACCGCGAACTCGACCTCGTTGTTGAGGATCTTGGGCAGAAACTCGTGCTTCAGGCGTTCGCTGCCATGGCTGATGATCGTCTTGCCGATGATGCCGACGCCCTTGCCGATCTGCGGTCCGCCCCGGGCGGCCAGCGCCTCGTTCAACAGGTATTCGTAGATTCCCTCACCCTCGGAGCCGCCGACCTCCTTGGGCCAGGTGATTCCCAGCCAGCCCTGTTCGCCGAGCTTGGCCATGAACTTGCGGCGCGGGGGCGTATCCACAATCTGCGCCATGTTCTCGCGGGTGACGTCAAAGACCTCAGGATCGTCGTTGGCGTCCAGGAACGCCTCGACCTCCGCCACGAATTCGATCTGCTCGGGGGTGAACTCGAAGTCCATGTGGTCTCCTCCCTCCCGGCGCACCTGCGCCGCAGTGATTACCTGACTGACCGTCAGATACTGTGGGCATCATAGGATGAGGGTCGGGCCCGAGCCAACGCTGCGGGTATCACAAGCATTCTCCCAGCCCAGCACGGTTGTCGTCGGGAGTCCGGCAAAACGGAGCCGACCGGCCACTCGCCCGGTCGTAACCAGAACGAAGGGATCGTCAGAGAAATGAGAGGCATCGTCAGCATCGCCGGGTACGTCCCTTACCGCCGGCTGCAGCGGTCCGCCATCGCCCAGGTCTTCGGGAACGGAGGAGGCAAAGGGATCCGGGCGGTGGCTTCCCATGACGAGGACACCACCACCATGGGGGTGGAGGCAGCCCGCCTGGCCCTTCGGGCCGCACCGACCGTGGCGCCCGACGGGTTGTGGTTCGCCACCGCCACTCCCGCCTACCTCGACAAGACCAATGCCACCGCCATCCACGCCGCGCTCCGGCTCCCGGCCGAGGTGCCGGCCTTCGACTTCGGCGGGGCCCTCCGCTCCGGGGTCGGCGCCGTGGTCAGCGCGCTCAGGGCCGAAGGGTCGGGCACCACCCTGGTGGTGCTGGCCGACATGCGTGATGGCATGCCCACCTCGGCCGACGAATCCGCCGGCGGAGACGGAGCCGCGGCGCTGGTCATCGCCGAAGACGGACCCGGTCATCCGACCATCGCCGAGTACCTCGGAGGTGCATCGCTCACCGACGAATTCCTCGATCGGTGGCGGACGGTCGGGGACCGCCGCTCCAAGACCTGGGAGGAGCGTTTCGGGGAGAACCGGTACGTGGCCCTGGGCGAGCAGGCGTGGGCCTCGGCGCTCAAAGGGTCGGGGGTGACAGCCGAAGAGATCGACAAGGTGGTGGTGACCGGCATGCACGCCCGGTCGACCAAGGCCCTGGGACGGAAACTGGGCGTGAAGCCGGAGAGCCTGGTCGACGACCTCTCGGCCACGGTAGGACAGACCGGCTCCGCCCACGTCGGCCTGATGTTGGCATCCATCCTCGAACAGTCGGAGCCGGGTCAACTGGTGGCGCTGGTGGCGCTGGCCGACGGAGCTGACGTACTGGTGTTTCGCACCACCCCGGCCCTGGCCGACTGGTCGCCATCCGACTCGGTCGCCGACCAGATCGCCGGCGGGGCGGACCTCCCCTACGGCAAGTTCCTCACCTGGCGGGGCATGGTGACCCCCGAACCGCCCCGTCGTCCTGAACCTCAGCGGGTCTCCTCTACCGCCGCCTGGCGTAACGAAGACTGGAAGTACGGCTTTGTCGGGTCGAAGGACCGTTCCTCCGAGGCCGTGCACCTTCCCCCCTCCCGCATTTCGATGAAGGGTGGGGCCGTCGACGACATGGAACCCATCGGTCGGGCCGACTCGGTGGCCACCATCGCCACCTACACCATCGACCGGATGGCGTACTCCCCCAGCCCGCCCATTGTCTTCGCGGTGGTCGACTTCGACGGGGGCGGCCGTTTCCCTGTCGAGTTGACCGATGTCGAACCCGACTCGGTCGAGATCGGCGATCGGGTGACCATGACCTTCCGAAAGCTGTTCACCGCGGATGGGATCCACGATTACTTCTGGAAGGCGAAGCCGCTTCGGGCCGGCGCCGCCGACTAGACGAACTGCGAGGTCCCCGGCCGAGCGTGCGGCCCGGGACAGCCAACCGGACACCAACGATTGACACGAGAGCCAGAGGAGACGAGCGATGGGATCGCATGGGATCAAGGACCAGGTCGCAATCGTGGGCATGGGTTGTACCCGGTTCGCCGAGCACTGGGACAAGAGCCTCGATGACCTGATTGTCGAGGCAGCGGGAGACACCTTCGCCTCCGCCGGGGTCACCAAGGATGATGTGGACGCCTACTGGTTCGGCACCGCCCAGTCGGGCATGAGTGGGATCACCCTGGCCCGACCGTTGCAGCTCGAAGGCAAACCGGTCACCCGGGTGGAGAACTACTGCACCACCGGCTCCGAGGCGCTCAGAGCCGCGGCCTACGCGGTGGCCTCCGGTGCCTACGACGTGGCCATGGCTGTCGGGGCCGAGAAGGTGAAGGACTCCGGGTACCAGGGGCTGAATGCCTACCCGATCCCGAATGACGGTACGGCTCGCACCCTCACCGCCGCGGCCATGTTCTCCATGGTGGCCCCGGCTTACGGCAAAAAGTACGGGGTCAGTGAGGACGAGCTCTCCGAAGTGCTGGCCCGGATCTCCTGGAAGAACCACCAGAACGGTGCCCGTAACCCGAGGGCCCAGTTCCGCAAGGAGGTCTCCACCGAGACGATCTGCGCCTCGCCACGGGTGGCCGGCCGCTTGGGCGTGTTCGACTGTGCCGGGGTCGCAGACGGGGCGGCCGCCGCCATCGTGGTGAGGGCCGAGGACGCCCATCGCTACACCGACAAGCCCATCTACATCAAGGCACTGTCGTTCGCTGCCGGTAGCGGCTCAGGGCTCATCGACCCCGAGTACGACTACACGTGGTTTCCGGAGTGCGCGCTGGCCGCGGAAGACGCCTACCGTCAAGCCGGGATCACCGATCCGAGGGGCCAGTTGGCCATGGCGGAGGTGCATGACTGCTTTACCCCCACCGAGCTGGTGCTGATGGAGGATCTCGGGTTCTGTGCCCGGGGAACGGCGTGGAAAGAGGTCCTGGCCGGTACGTTCGACCGGACCGGCGAACTGCCGATCAACCCCGACGGCGGTCTGAAGAGCTTCGGTCATCCGGTCGGCGCCTCGGGTCTCCGCATGTTCTTCGAAGCATGGCTGCAACTCCGGGGCGAAGCCACCCCCGAGCGTCAGATCGAGACCGATCGGAAGCTGGCCCTCACCCACAACCTGGGCGGCTATCCCGGGGAGATGGTGTCGTTCGTCTCCGTGGTGGGCACCGAGCTCGGCTGAGGATCCCGTAGCAGTTTTCAGGTGGGCGGAATAGGCGGTTCAGGTCGGCTATCCGTAAGATGAGCCGATGCCAGATACTCCGGTCAGCCTCAATGTCGTCCACCCTCCCGAGGAGAGTGCGGGACAACGGAAGTCGCGGGTCCGATTGTCCGGGATCCTGTTGCTATCGAGCGTCGGCCACTTCGTCATCCCCAAGCCGTTCATGAAGATCGTGCCGCGCTACCTGGGGCATCCTCGGTTTTGGGTCTACGCCTCTGGCGTGGTCGAAGCCACGGCGGGAGCCCTGATGTTGTCCTCGGACCCGGCTGCCCGCCGCCGGGGCGGGATGCTCGCCACCGCCACCCTCATCGGTGTCTACCCGGCAAACATCCAGATGGCGGTGGACGCCGGACGCCCGCGCTCGATTGCATCGTGGGGAACGTGGTTACGGCTCCCCCTGCAGGTACCGATGGTGGTGACCGCCGCCCGTATCGCCCGTCGCTGACAACGGTTCAGAATTCCCTACCTGCGCCGGCTCAAATGCCGGCGCACGAACCGGCGCCGACGGGAGCATCGGCTTCACGCTCGTCGAGGAATTCCCACCACGCGTCAGCCGCTCGCTTGGCTGCATTGGCAACCACTCTCGGGTCGGCACCGAGGTGGGCCAGAGCGTCGACTGCCCAGTCGCCGTGATCGGCGTCCATGGTGGCGTGCACATCCCAGAAGGCCACACCGGCATCGCCGATTCCGTACCACCGGCGGAGCCCCTCGGCCTTCGAAGCAGCAATGGCCGAGGCCTGCGTTTCGTAGGCGGCCACCGCTGACAAGGCGGTCACTGATCCTTCTTCCACCAAGTCGAGATAGGTGGCGACCAACCCGGCGGCGGCCGGACCGGCAATGGTTCCGCCATCGACCACCGATTCCGGCGCCGACACCGCGGCGGCAAACCGATCGAACATCGCCAAATGGGGCTCAGGGTGTCCGAGCTCATCGTCCAGATTGCGCTGCACCATGTCGGCGACCTCGGTCGATCCGTCGGCTCGGAGACAATCGACCACCGCGGAAAGGACCACCGGAAGTACAGCCTCGAACGACCGGTACTGGCTGGAATACTCGCCGAGTTCCCCCGGGTGCAGCGCTCCTTGTTCCCACCGGACGTAGAAAGGATGAGTGAGGAGCATCCGTCCGTGGAGTGCATCCTCGATCGCCTCGGCGATCGTCGCCTCAGTCGATCCGTGAGCGGTGTTCGGGGTGGTGACCATGCCGCATCGTAGCCAGTGCGACGACCGGGTGTCGCCGGTTCAGCAACCTCGCCGGCCATGGCGTCGGTACCCGGCGGGGTAGTCGGATTCTCCGATCTCGGTGGGGTGGGCTGTGTGTCTCATCCCGCGCCAGGCCCAGCCCCGGACATACCTTCGATAGCCCGCTGCAGTTGAATCTGCAGCGTGGTGGTGATGACGTCAGACCGGCTCCGTTCGAGCACCGCCCGCAATGCGTCGGTGGATCGGCGGAGGCCACCGGTGATGGCATCGGGAAAGTCCACCGTCACCAGCACGTCGTAGCAATCACCCATGGCATCGAGCAGCGCGGACCCGCGGGCCAGGTCGCCGTCGCGAAGGCGATCGAGGAGGTGCCGGCGGAGTTCGGATGCGGCTTCTGCCAGCCCGTTGAGCCAGGCGGGAATGGCGACTCCCAGAGCGTTGTGATCCGGAAGCGGTAAGCCAGCCACCAACGCGGCAGTCAAACGGGCCTCGGCGTACTCCTTCTCGGCGTCGTGCAGAAACCCGGACGCGGCCAACTGCGGGAACGGGTCGAGTGCGTCCTGGGCGATCCGAAGGGATACTTCGGCGGCGGCCGCATGTTCTCGTTCTTGGTCGGGCAGAAGCCGGTGAACGGCCCGAATGGCCAGACTGCACTGGCGGATCGTGTCACGGCACGCCCGCAGCGAGACCTCGCGGGCCCGGTGGGCACCGGCGAGCTCTCCCCGCACATTGGGACCGACCATCGCCAACTGCTCGGCGAGTTGTGCGCCCGATGCCAGGGTCGAACCCGACGAGGCGGGATCGTTTGCCACCGGAAAGGGCCCGGTCAACGGGCGGCGGCCCGGCCAGCCAGGTGTTCGTACCGACTGTCTCCGTACTGCACAGCCCCGACGGCATCGTACCCGTCGTGGGTCGCCACCTGCATGGCGTCAGGTCGAAGATAGTGGAGCTTGCGCTCGCCCTCGGCCACCATTGCCTGCATGTGGACCAGCATCGCCACATAGACGACCAACGCCACCGCGGAGATGGCGGTGACCACCCAGGCGGCTTCGGCACCCGGGATACTCCCGATGAGCAGGCTGAGGCTGAACACCAGCGCCAACCCGGCCAAGGTGTCACGACGACGACGGCGGGCCACGAGCCTGGCTTCGGGGTTGCCGGGGCGGGGTGGCGCGGTCAGTACGGGTTTCGGCTGCCGATAGCGAGGTTCGCCGCTGGGGAGCTCTTCGCCCAAGAAAGCCAAGGCCGGCCTGGGCAGATGCTTGGCGCCAACCACGGTGAGAACAGGCCGACTGGGCACGTCCCCGGCGTTCATTTCGGCCGGAGCAGGTTGGCCTGCCACCGATCGGAGCCGAAACGCCGGAGTCACGATCGGCACTCCCCTCGAGTGCTCCAGCACACGGAGTTGATGATGGAAATGCGAGATGGAGCTGACTCCGCCACCGTGTTCGGACCGCCTCCGAAACACAGTGGGACCCAGAATCACCAGCCATGCCACCACGAGGATCACCACAAGGACCATGAGCGTCAACTCCTCGACCTACCTTCTTTCCTGGAAAACCCTAACGACAGGCTTTTCAGCAGTGGTGGATGGTCGGAGAATGACGATGCCGACATGGAACACCGAGGTGTTCGCAACGGCCTCCCCCGGTTGTTCTGGGAATGTTGTACACCGTTCCCGGGCCGCGCTCAACCGATTTCTGATATCGCAGGTCGAGCCGGGTGATGACCCGGTATCGTCCTGCGGGTGACCGCGGTCTCGACCCTCATCGTGCTGGCCGGTGTGGCCGCTCTGGTCGATTGGGTCGCGGTAGGCACCTCCAATAACCGGCTCCAGTACGCCGCCAAACCCGCGGTGCTGGCGCTGCTTGTGGCCGCCGCCGCCCTGATCCCCGCGGCACACTCCGACCTTGGCGCCCGGCGCGGTTGGTTCGTGGTGGCACTGGTGTGTTGCCTGGTCGGCGACGTGTTGTTGATGCTGCCCCAGAGCCTTTTTATCCCGGGCCTGGTCGCCTTTCTGGCCGGCCATGGCTTCTTCATTGTCGGCCTCCTCCAGCCCGCAGCAACCCCGACAAGCCCGCCGTTCGCGTTTTCCGCCACCGGGCTTACCCTTTCAGTTGTCGTTGTCCTGGCCGTCGAGTGCCTCCCCGGCTACGCCATTGTCCGATCGCTCCACCGCCATGGGCAGAGTTCTCTGATCGGACCGGTCTGCCTCTATATGGCGGCCATCCTGACGATGGTGGTGCTGGCCGCCAACGTGGGACGACCAGCAGCGGCATTTGGGGCGGTGTGCTTCTTGGCGTCGGACACCCTGCTGGCCACTGATCGGTTTGTTCGCCCTCTCCGCCAGGGGACGCTGTTGGTCCACGTCACCTATCACCTGGCGCAAGGGCTGCTGGTAATTTCGCTGATCCGCTAGTGCCGTGTCTGCATCGTCGCCTGGTGGTGAATGAATAGCCGGTGGGCGGGAGCCTGTCGGTTGGTCAGCGTTCGCCAACGGCGTTGGTGAGGTGGTCGGCGGGCCCTTCTGCCGGCATCGGGTCCACCTCATCGGGGAGTGCCACCAGTCCCACTGAGGCGCCGGGCGAGGTCACGGCTGTCAGAGCAGGTACCTCGTCACAGTGCTCAATCTCGGTGACCACATCGAACGGGGTCGGCTTGATGTCGGGCTCGCCCGCAGCCTGTCCTTCACCGGCAGACACTGCCTCGGTCGGGGCGGTCGAAGGCTCGGTCGGCTCGGTCGGCTCGGTCGGGGCGCCAGGTAACGCCGCACTCGACGGATTGGGACGGGTCCTCGGGCGGGGAATCGGGATGGCGGCGAGGGCCTCATCGCGGCGATCGGCCATGAGATGGGCCAGCGCCTTCCATTCGTCACCGTCGAGCACCTTCAACCGCCGGGTCATCGAAGCCAGCAGGTCGGCGGCCTCGACCCGATAGCGCTCCGCCACGCTGCCCATGGCGAAGACGGTGAGCGAGGGGAGGTCCGAACCGCTGGCCGCGGTGATCGCCAACAGTTGTGCGGTGGCAACCTCCGCATCCTGCATGAGGCCGAGCGCGTCTTGAAGGCGGGCCAGCCGGCGGACGAACCTCTCGGTGCGCGATCCGTAGAGATCGGCGGTGAACTCGAGGGAGTAGCGGAGCCGCTTCGCCCGAATGCGCAGCCGGTGAAAATCGGCAGCCAAACCGCTCTTGCGGGCCCGGCGCGCACCCTTCAGAACGCTGCGGTGGCGTGACGCCAGTAGATCGGGGACCGAGATCACAGCCGGCACACCGGCGGCGGCGAAACGACGGGAGGGTCCCTGCACGGCCAGGGCAGTGAGACCCTTCAGGAGTCGTTGGTAGCGGGCAGAGTCGAGGGCGGCGAGCAGGCGCCCACGCGCCTCATCGCGATGCTCGTCCAGGAGTTGGCGGAGGTGGATCAGAGGGTCCTCGGTCACCTCCGAGCTCGCCCAGGCAATGCTCCACTCGCCCATGTTGTCAAGGTGCTCGAGTTGGACGTCCAGATCCCGCACATCGCCCAGTACCGCGGCCAGCCAGCCGAGCTCGCTGCGTAGACCGTTGATCCGTACCGGCAGCACACTGATGAACACGTCGATGGCGGCCCGCAGCCGCCGGGTGGCGACCCGCATGACATGCAGGTCCTCGACGTCTTCGCCGAGCCGGGTGCCCGATTCCCGAGCCAGTACCACGCCCAGATGGCGCCGGAGCACGGCATAGGCCACCTCACCCAGGGAAGCATCGGGCGAGACCGCGGTCGAGCCGAGGTCGGGCAGACCGGGAATGGTGATGCCGAGCGCCAGCAGTCCCGCCTCGTACTTCGACAAGGCGGCCGGTTGCAGTCCGCAGGCCTCACGGAGATCGGCCACCATCGGCTCGAGGGCTACCACCCACCCATGAGCCACCTCCACCTCGACCCTCCGCAGGCGGACCGGCCGGGCAGCGGTGTCGCCGACAATGGTGGTCTCATCCAGTGCCAACTCGGCCACCTCCTCGCCCGCTACCCGTAGTGAGAATGCCCGGCGACGGGTACGAATCTCCAGTATCTGGTGGAGGGGCCGACTGCCGGCCACCGCCCAGAGCCGACGCCCCACCGGTCCGCCGGTGCCGAGACCGGCGATCCCGTCGGGCCGCAGTGGCTCGGTCACCTCCAGTCGCCGGCGAAGGCCATCCTCGCCGGCCGGACGCGAGTCTTTGAGGGTTGCCTCGTCCCGGCGCCTCTTGCGCCTTGTCCGCAACACGAACCCGGCCCGCCCGATCCGCCAGTCTTCGGTATCGAGGTAGCGGTCGACCTGGTGGACCACCGGTTTGGCCAGAGCGGTCAACGCCTGTGTCGCCGTGAGACCACCGATAGGTCGCCCCGGGAGATCGGCCAACCATCGTTCCACCGGCCGCAGGTCCACGGCGTCGAATTGCCACTCCACCTCGACGTCGTCGGTGGCGGAAGCGGCTGCTTCACTCGCCCGGTCGCTCATAGTCGCAGACTACAAGCCCAGGCCACTGTGAAATCCCTCGCCTGTGCCCGTTGATGCCTGCTCCCGGCAATCCACGGCGGTAGAGTCGCTTCTGTGGGAAACAGCCGAAGCGCTACGGTCGGGACGAGCCAATCCAACGATGTCGTCAGGGCGGGAGGCGGGCTGGTGGTGCGGCAGGCCGGGAGTCGGTGGGACGTGGCCCTGGTCCACCGCCCGATGCGGGAGGACTGGAGCTTCCCCAAGGGCAAGCTCGAAGAGGACGAGACCTTGGAGGATTGCGCTCTGCGGGAAGTCCTCGAGGAGACCGGTCTCATCTGCCAGTTGGTCAGGTTCCTCGGTCACACCGAATACGAGGATCGCAAGGGGCGCTCCAAGGTTGTCGCCTATTGGATGATGACGGTAAAGCACGACGGCGGCTTCGAGACCAGCGACGAGGTCGACGAGGTGAGGTGGGTGGACCTGGCCGACGCCACCGATCTGCTCAGCTATGAACGCGACCGCGCTCTGCTTGCCGCCTTTGCCGCCTCTGACAATCTGGATACCCTGCTCGCCTAACCACCAGCGATGTCGTCGGGGTCTGTTCACGTAAAGCCAGGGTCCCGGGTGCGAGAGCGCTTCAACTTGAAGAAACCGTCGGTCCCGGCCACGCCGAGCACACCGTCCCACAGGACAACGGCAGCTTCTCCCCGCAGGCCGGGGAGACCACCGGACCGAAGAACGCCACCCCTTCCACACTGATGACCGGGGTTCCCACCTCATGGCCGACCTGGTCCGTGCCCAGATGGTGGGACACCTCGACTGCCTTGTCGAATGCTTCGCCGTCCGCGGCATCGGCCAAGCCCGTGGGAAGCCCGGCAGTCGCCGGCGCCTCTTCGGTGGCTACCCGTTCCCTCGGCTTGCCCTCAAGATGGAAGCGATTGCCCAGTTCGGTGTGCAGCAGCAACAGGAGGTCGTCCCCGCGGGCCCCCTGAGCGGCGATGCAGACCCGGACCGGCCCCCATGAGGAGGCGGCCATCTTGCGGTACACCCCGTTGAGATCCTCCTTTTCCGAGTTGAAATAGGTCAGACGCATCACGTGCAAGCGCACGGTGATGGGCCGGACCTCGGACGCGAAAAGAATTCAACCTGACGCTATCCATGCCCACGGACAGATGGAAGCGCCCAGAACTCTGCGGCGACCCGGTTGTCGGGCTCCTCGTAAACCTGGGTGTTGGGCATGGCCACACGTCGACTTGTCGCTTGTTGCTTACCAGCGCTCGGCCCGGGCCGACCAGCGGCCGTCGGTGTGCTCTACCGCGACATCGATTCCGAACGCATCGGAAACGACGCTGCTCGTGAGCACGTCATCTACCGGTCCTGACGCCACCATGCTCCCGTCACGAAGGAGGGCAGCATGGGTCATCCCCGTCGGTATCTCTTCCAGGTGATGGGTGACAAATACCAGTGCCGGCACCGACGGGTCGTCGGCCAGCGCCGAGAGCCGGCCGACCAATCGCTCCCGCGCCCCGAGGTCGAGCCCGGCGGCAGGCTCGTCCATCAGCAGCAGCTCGGGTCGGCCCATCAACGCCCGGGCCAGCAATACCTGTTGGCGCTCTCCCTCCGACAACAGCCCGAAAGACCGTCCGTCGAACGAATCGCCTCCGAACCCGGCCCGTTGCAGCAGGCGATCAGCCTCGGCTCTGTCCTCAGTGGAAAACTCGTGCCACCATGTCTCGAGAACCGAATAGCGACCGGTCAACACCACATCGAGGGCAGACAGCTCCGGGCGGAGCGACCGGCTGATCGACGCGCTCACCGTGGCGATCCGTTGCCTCAGAGCACGCATGTCGACGCGGCCCAGGCGCTCGCCCAGAATCTCCACGACGCCCCGGGTAGGCCACAGGGCCGAGCCGACCACGCGCAGCAGGGTGGTCTTTCCCGAGCCGTTAGGGCCGAGCAGCGCCCACCGTTCGCCTGCCCGCACTTCCCAGGTGATGTCCTCGATCAGCGCAGTACCATCACGCACCACGCTGACCCCGTCCACCCGGATGAGGATGTCGGAGCTCATACGTCGAACCGGAACGTCGCAGGCACGGATGGCAATCGTTCGGAGTGTGCTGTCACCTGCTCTTATGCCTCTGACGGGCGTTGGTTGTCATTGGCCGTTTGCTGACTCCGTGCGGACTGGACGCGGCCTGGCAGCGATGTCACCGGCGACAGCGGGGGATGCTGTGCGAGGAGATGCCACAACATTCCCATGACAAGACGCTACCGCCCGAGCGGCTTCGGCCGCCGGGTTCCGCACACGCTCGCCCCTGTGCCTCTGAAACGCTCGGGTTGGGAGTTTCTCGTAAGAGGTGCCGGGTCCGGAGCATCGGTTGGCGGGAACCTTTGCTACGACGGACCCGGCGCCGGGATATTACCGAGGAGCAACTGCGGTCGAAGTGATGGTCGAAGCCACCTGGCTACGCTTCGACGAGTTGTCATCGTGCCAGTGACAGAAGGATGGTTGCGGGACAGAAAGGGCATGGACGACTCATGAGTGGTTGATGCCAGGCGGTGATCTTGCTCCCCCACACCCAGGCAGGCTACGACCAGCTATCGGTCGTAGCCCTCGCGGCGATGTCCGGGAGCCACGACCACGATCAGGAGCACGTCGTCGGCAACCGTGTAGATGATGCGGTAGTCGCCCACCCGTACCCGGTAACCCGGCCGACCCCGCAGAGGCCGGGCTGCCGGCGGTCGCGGGTCGTGGGCAAGGAGAGCAATCGCTCCCTGGATGCGCGGGCGGATGTCCGGGTCGAGCTTGCGTAGCGCCCGTGCTGCGGCGGGACGGACCTCGATGCGGTGGGTGGTCACTTCCAGCCGAGATCGGCCTTGACCTCTTCCCAGGGGATATTGGCGCCTTCCTCAACCATCGCGGCATCGAAGGCTTCGACGTCTTCCGCTTCCTCGAGCGCCTCCATCAGTTCTTCGTAGCGCTCAGGGCTGACGAGTACGGCGGCCGGACGGCCATAGCGCTCCAAGAAGACTGCTTCAGTGTGGGAGGTCTCAACCGCTTCGGAAAGTCGTTCCCGGGCTTCGCTGACTGCCATTGTTGGCATGCTGAGATTTGTACAACATGTTTACATAGTTGTACAGATTGGAAGCACCAGCTCCCGCCGTGGAGGTCCGCGTCGGACCAGACGCACACTCGGCCGTCGAAACTCGAGATGCCGGGTGAAAGGCCGGGACGCGATCCTGCCACTCTTCAAGTTCCGATCACGTCGAATCACCAACAGGAGGACGCGGTTCGTACAACTCAAGTTCGTGCTGAGGGACTCGAACCACCGGCCTGCTGGTTGTAAACCAAATCGGCCTGAACGTTGTCCTCGCCTCTATGACCGCAAGCGAACCTCGGACGAAACTTGTACAACTAACAGGTGCCGTTCAGGCCAGGTGCAGCCGGTCACTAATTGGCCCTTCGGCCGATACCCGTTCCTGTCAGCGGTTTCTCACCAACTCGGTCCGTGTGACACGTCGCTCATGGCTCATTCCTTGGGCAAGACCGGCTGGTAGCGCGCCACGGCGAATCCGAACATCATCGGGACGTCGACGGCGAAGAGCACGAGGGCGGCGATGAGCACTGCCAGCGTGGCGCTCGGTACGTGGTCCAAGACGAATACATAGACGAGCATCCCGGCGATCACCGCGTACTCGAGCAGCGCCCACCCGAAGACCATCCGGAACTTGCCCCAGGCAAACTTGCCGATGCGCGCCAGCATGACCACCGCCGCCGCCACCACAACGCCGGCCAGGGTCAGGGCGCCGACCGCTGGCACCAGATTCGGATGGTGGTTCGTCTGGGCGGTCAGGTAGATTCCAGCGGCCACAACGAGGATCAGCGCAGCAATCCCCATCTCGCCGATCGGGGGAAGCGTGAGCTCGTCGGTAAGGTCGGCGTTCTCCATGACCGCGGTCATGAGGTGGCCAACCTCGTCATGATCACCAGGGTCGCAACCTGCATCAGTCCCGTGATGCCGGCGGTGAGGATGAAGATCCGCATCAGCTTGCCGATGCGCTCGCCATTGGGGCGCTCTTTCTTCAACTCGAAAAGCACAGCCAGGTTTGCCGGCTCCAGTAGGCCCAAAGCGATTACCGTCATCACCCCGACCACGATGTATGAGGCGACCAGCAAGCCGTGGTTCGGGGAATTCGGCGCAAGGTAGCCCAGGTGGCGCGCCAGTTGGTACCCCGCGGCCAACGTCACGATGACCAGCGTGGGCATGATCACGAGCATCTTTGGCATGAACCGGGTGGAGAACTCGATGCGGGCCGGCACAGACATCCTGGCGATGATGGGCCCGATGGCCAGGCCGACGAAGAGATCGATTCCGGTCCACAGACCCCCGCCGGCCACGTGGAAGAAATCGAGCGCCCAGAGCCAGTTGCCGGCGATGGACACAATGAGCAGGACGATGATGGCCCCAGCGACCGCCACGCCCACTCGAGGGACAATGGAGAAGTCGGGAACCGGCGGTGGCCCTGGCGGTGGTCCAAGCGGCGCTTCCGCCGATATCGGGCCCATCCTGACCGCGTCACTCATCGTTACGGCCTCCTCTGACTAGCACTAATTACAGCACAATTCGCCTCCTCGCGCCGGGTTGTCGTTGCGGCCTCCAGGGACCGCCCGTGGGGTGCACACACTCGAACGCCAGCTTGGTCAGGCGCGATAGGTGGGGTGGACCTTTGCGGCCGTGGCCCTCTCGTTCCTCAACCGACTGGTCCGTCGCGCCTTTGAGCTTCTTCGAGTTCATCGTGCTTCGTCATCAACTTGAGGTCTGAGCACCGACGCACGCCACGTCCCCGGTTCACCTGGCCTGATCCGGCATTCCTCGCCATTGCCGCCGCTCCTCCCCCGCCGCCGAAGGTCGTCCGTGAACTTTGACAGCGTAAGAGCCAAGCGAACCCGGGACACGGTGACGGCAATGCAGACCGCCCACATTCGCCCACCTGCCCCAGTAGCGCTCGACGTGGGGGTTTGGCTGCGGGAGACACCGGGCGAGCGTGGACCATCTCCGACCTGGTGCCAGTGACACTCGGTGACAGATCAAATGGGCCTTTAGGTACTTCTCAAAGCGACCGCTCATCGGTAGAATGACGATGAAGGATCTGTGAGGATCCGGAGGGAGGTGGCTTATCGAAACCTCATCAGGATGGTTCATCCTGAGAACGGGATGCAGGGGATCGTCCGGGATGGCTTCCCGGAAGGCTCAGGAAGTAGGCAAAGGCAAGCAGCTCGGAGCGGGAGCGTTGCAAAGGCAAGGGGCTCCGAAGCCCCACTGAGTGCCATTCCCCGCGTGCAGTCCGTTTCTTGGGGTACAAGTTCAGTAGAGCGCCCGATCCCCGTCAGCCCGTGGGACGGGCGCTTTCGCGTAGGGCCGCGCGTGGCCCGCAACTCATTTGGGTCCGGGTTGGGTGTCATGCCCGGAACGAGGGGGCGGATCCTCACTCAACGGACCCGGCAATCTGGCACTATGACCTGCGACCGCCGCCGCACTCTCGAAGGTGCGTCGTGGACCATGCCAAGCGTCAGTGGCGTTCGAGGGTGACGCCTAGGGTGACGTCATGAAGCCCGTCGACTACTCGTTCATCACGTTCGACGTTCTCGGGGGCGACTATGAGCATGTTTGCGAGGTTGCTGGTCTTGATCCCACTGAAGACGGCTGGGGGTTGCTCCATTGCGTTGCCGACGACGGCACGCATATCACGGCCGTCACAGACGACCCGGCATATCTGCTGCGGCTGCTCGAGGCCAGCGGCCGCAGCACTCTGGACGGGTTGGAGATTCCTACGAGCAAGGTTGCGATGGAGCGACGCGGTTGGCCCGACGAATGGGATGGCTGAACAGGTCACCCGTTCGACTTGCGATGGCCCCGGGTTCCGGCCGGGGGTCTTTCACGTGCCGTTTGGCAGCCCGGATCGCGGATCGAAAGGCGCGATGGAGACCAGTCACCTAGGCCAGCCTGCTTTGATGATGCAATGGCAGATTCTGGGTACCCCATCGATCCAATCGATTTCTCGGCGCCCGGCGATGCCGACAAGGTCATGGCCATCGAATGGAGGAGCGAAGCCGGTAGAGGGATCGCGACCGTTGAATTCACCGATGGTGAGACAGAGAGTCTTCCAATGACCAGGGCCGAAGCTCGGGCGAAGGCTGACCGGTGCTTCGGATACGACGAGATCACCGAGACATACGAGAACGGCATCTCATACCGATGGAGCCGGATGCCGCGTTCCGGTTGATCCGCCAGGTCGTTGATGAATCACTATGGATCCGCCGGAGCTCTGATCCCGCAAGGGGACATCTTGCGGACCCTGTGCGGACCCTGTGCGGACCCTGTGCGGACTCCGGAGGGCTCCCAAACCTCTGACCTCGGCAAATGGTGATCCCTACACGTTGAAGCGGAACTCGACCACGTCGCCGTCGCGCATCACGTACTCCTTGCCTTCCACCCGCGCCTTGCCGGCGGAACGCACCGCGGCCAGAGATCCGGCTTCCACCAGATCGTCGTACCCGACGATCTCCGCCTTGATGAAACCGCGTTCGAAGTCGGTATGGATGGTGCCGGCGGCCTGGGGGGCGGTGTCGCCGATGTGGATGGTCCAGGCGCGCGACTCCTTGGGCCCGGCAGTAAGGAAGGTCTGGAGGCCGAGGGTGGAGAAGCCCACGTGGACCAACTGCACCAGGCCCGACTCGTCCTGGCCGTAACTGGCCAACAACTCGGTCGCATCCACGGCGTCGAGAGCGGCCACTTCCGCCTCGATCTGGGCACAGACGACCACCGCTTCCGCCGGAGCCACCAGTGCCACGAGTTCGGCCCGCAAAGAATCGTCGTTCAATGCACCCTCATTGACGTTGAACACATAGATGAACGGCTTGGCGCTGAGCAGATGGAGATCGGCCAGAAGTCCGAGGTCGATCTCACCGATGGCGGCGGCCGATGCGATGGTGCGACCCGAGTCGAGAATCTGCCGTGCCTTCTCCGCCTCGTTCAGCGCCGGTCCGAGCTCCGGCTGCTTCCGGGCTTCTTTGGCCAGTTTGATCAGCCGATTCTCCACTGTCTGCAGATCGGCCAACATGAGTTCGGTGTTGATGGTGGCAATGTCGTCGCCCGGGGCAATCCGGCCGTCCATATGGATGACGTCGGGGTCGGTGAATACCCGGACCACTTGGCAGATGGCGTCGCTCTCGCGGATGGCCCCCAGAAACTTGTTCCCGAGGCCCTCACCCTCCGATGCCCCCTTGACGATCCCGGCGATGTCCACGAACGTCACCGTGGCCGGAACCAGTTCCTTGCTTTCGAAGAGCTCGCCCAGTCGATTGAGTCGGGGATCGGGCACGGCCACCACGCCGATGTTGGGTTCGATGGTGGCAAATGGATAGTTGGCCGCCAGTACGTCGTTGCGGGTCAAGGCGTTGAACAGGGTGGACTTTCCCACATTGGGAAGACCGACGATGCCGATGGACAGTCCCATGGGGGCACCCTACCTGAGCGATTCTCCCCGCTTCCCCGCTTCCCATGTTGACTACCGAGTCACCTGAGCGACTTGACCAGGTATTCGCTCATGGTCGAACTGCGGAGTCGGCCCAGGTCGAGACAGGCGTTGACGCTCTCGACCATCCGGGACACGTTGGCATTCAATTCTTCCGGTGACGAGGCGTTGAAGAACAGCATGGGATCGGCAACGTGGCCTATCGACGGCCACCCCTCTTCCACAATTCCGTGGATCTCGGGGGCGTGCTCGGTCAATGGACGTACCACCTCATTGCGCACGTAGCGGGTGCGGGGCTGCAGCTCACCCGACACCGGTGACTGGGTGCCATGCCATCGTCGTATCCACTCGGCGTAGCCGAGCCCCTCGGGACGGTGGATGAGGGCCACGGTCAAGACCCCGGGCGACCGGGCGCCGTCCTCCCAGTCCCTCGGCTCGGCGTGAGCAGTGGTGCCATAGTCGTCATAGATCGACTCCACCACCAGGTAACCCGCGAAGCGAAGCCCCAGCTCGGAGAGGGCCGCCTCTACTCCGTCCCGCCGTTCATAACAGTCGACCCACACCGATACCTCGGCCACGTGGGGTAGCTCACCCTCAGGCGGAGGGGCGGGCGATGGCGCCAAAGCGGCCTCGGCATCGTGAACATTGATTCCCAACGCTCGGACATTCATGTCCAACAGGCGACTGGTCGTCTCCCCGAGCAACCGAGACCGAATCGCATCCCCCGACTCCGCCCCCCCGTCGCCCCACAGGAGGTAGATCAACTTCTCCATGGTTCAGGTATCCGCGCTACGGTCGGCGGCGCTACCGGTCGGAAGCGTTTTGGGTGGGCTCCCCGGTAGCCAGAACCGGCATCCGCCGAGCCACCCGCCCGGCCAGCCCGGAGACGTACTGGGCCCAGACCCGGTCGCCGACCAGCCAGAGCCACAGTTCGCGCCGATACTCCGTCACCACATCCACGAACTCGTCCCGACCAAAACCGGCGGGCTCCAATGTCGGCTGCCACTGGCCCCAGAGCCACACGCCGATGCAGATGTCGTCACTCAGCCCTTCGCGCCAATCCTGACCCTCGAGCAACGCTTCGCGCAGCCCGACCTTCAGTTCGACCGGCTCTTCGGGAAGAACCAACCGAGCGCCCCCCGCCAACTCGATCATCGTCATCGTCTCCACCCTATCCATAACGCCACGTGCCCTGCCGGCGGCACCCGGCCGGGAAAGGTCGCCATTGCATGTTGGCTGGTCAACGGTCGATCACCACCGGAGCGCGGTCGGTGTCACCGTAGTTCGAGAGATGCTCCTCATAGTCGATGAACAGCGGCGCGTCAGGATCGAACTTCCGCTGGAGGCTCTTGAAGGCGATCCGCTTATCGAAGGCGTCCAACTTCACCAGCGCCTCGGGATTGTCGAGGTCCCGAAGGTCGAGACGGCCCCGGGCGTTGTCCACCGCCATCCGGCCCCGCTCGG
>OBLU010002144.1_pt1 | contig 18278 bp, 15 predicted proteins | sample 1518681 | NCBI WGS metagenome assembly OBLU01 (sample SAMEA3539304, study PRJEB22396) | soil metagenome | biome: tundra; feature: field; material: soil | place: USA | collected 2010-05 | depth 0.15 m | reverse complement strand
CCCGGCCCGAAGTATTCAACGAACTTGCCCACCACGCCCTTCTTGCGCAGCATCTGCGTGACCGTCAGCACCAGGTCGGTAGCGGTGGCGCCCGGACGCAAGCTGCCCGCCAGCCGAAACCCGATCACTTCGGGAATCAGCATCGGTACCGAGCGCCCGAGCATCGCGGCTTCGGCTTCGATTCCGCCCACTCCCCATCCCACCACGCCGAGACCGTTGATCATCGTGGTATGCGAATCCGTGCCAATCACCGTGTCCGGATACGCTTCGCCGTTCTTCGACGAAAAAACCACCGGCGCGAGATATTCCAGATTCACCTGATGAACGATTCCAGTGTCGGGCGGAACGACGCGGAAGTTGTCGAATGCGCCCTGCCCCCAGCGCAGAAAAAGATAGCGCTCGCGGTTGCGCTCGAATTCCAGCCGCGCATTGGCCGCGAACGAATCGGCGCTGCCGAAAGAATCGACCTGCACCGAGTGATCGATCACCAGGTCAACCGGCTGCAGCGGACTGATCTTGGCGGGATCGCCGCCGAGCTTTTTGATCGCGTCGCGCATCGCCGCCAGATCCGCCACCACCGGCACGCCCGTAAAATCCTGCAGCAGCACGCGCGCCGGCATGAACGAGATCTCGCGCTCTCCGCCCTTGCCGTTCCATTTGGCCAGCGCCTCGATCTGCCCGGTCGTCACGATCACGCCGTCTTCGCGCCGCAGCACGTTTTCCAGCATCACCTTGATCGAATACGGCATCCGCGCCAGCGAGAACCCGCGCTTCTCGAGCGCTTCGAGCTTGAAGATCGTGTAACTGCTGCCTTCCACCGAAAGCGTCGAACGAGCACCGAAACTGTTAGTCGTCATTGATCGAGCCTTGCCCTCCTGATGCGATGGTAAAAGCCGACGCGGATTCCAAATCCGGCGCGCCGGCCAATCCGATTCGATTTGCTATGCGTTCAGAATACCGTGCAAGCGCGCCCAATCAACTGGCCAACTTGCGCAAGACGACCGCCCTCTAGCCGGGGCCGGCGCCGCGGCGCGATGCGCCCGCGGGCGCCGGGCCATGCAATCCGTCGAACACCAGCGAGCGTCCGTCGGAATGGAATCGCATCGCGGCCAGAATGCCGACGCGCGGCGATTGTAGCGCCGCCACGCCGTCGATTGAATCGATCGTGATGCGCGGCTTCAGCGCCAAGATCGCGGCCACCGCCGCGCTGAAACTCTCGTCGTCGGCACCATCCTCGGCCGCCGTGACCATCGCGCGTCCCTGCAATCCCGCAATCACGCGGCCGGCGCGAATCACCACGATGTTGGACGCCTCGCGCGCGATGCCGCATCCGGCAAGCACGGCGCCATACGGATTGGCGGGATCGATTGCGCTCAACGCAACCGGTTTCTCTCGCGCCGGAATAAGACTCCGCGCCGCGCGCAGCATCTCGACCGCCTCTGGCAGGGCATATTGTTCCCCTGAAATCGATCTCACGAACCATCCGCGCCGAATCGCGCCGCCATATTCCAGCCGCCGCAGCGCGAACGCGATCTCGTTCCACGAGATATGCGTCGATTCGAGGCCGAGCATCTCCCGGGCGAGAATTCCATGGCGCTCGAGCAATTTGAGCGCGAGATCCCGCGCGTCATCCGGGCCGGCGGCGCGATGCTCGCCCGCGCGTATCAGCGACCAGCGGCCCGCCAGGCTCGACTTCAGCCGCGCGCGAACCGCCGCGTCGTGACGAGTCGTCGGGCGGCGCGCGACCGACTCGAGCGCGCGCTCGGCGCCGCGATCTTCGGCAAACATCCGCAAAGGCGCAAAGTTGTCGTTGCTCACGCGCCCCGCCGCCGCCATCCGCCATAGCGCGGACAATGCGTCGCGCTCCGAAACATTCGCGCGCTCCGCGACCTCGTCCAGGTACTGCGCGCCCGCGGCTCCCAGCGCCTCCAGCACCGCCTGCTCCTTCGCGTCGGCCGGCGCGGGTGCATCCCGCGGTATAAACAGACTGGCCTTGCGCGCAATGAATGTGACCCGCGACGGTGTGCTCGCGCGATGCGCGCCTTCGATACCTTCTTCGGCAACGCCGACCCACTTCATCTGGCCGCTCATGCAGACCAGGTCGAGCATCTCGGGCCGATAGCCTGCGATGCGCGCGGGGATAATCGCGTGCTCCCAAATCTCGGGCGTCGCCGCGATTCCCGACAACTGTTCGAGCACCGCCGCGACGCCGCTCTGATCGGCCGGCAGCTCAGCGCCGCCGACGCGCATCCATCGCAGCCGAAACGCCGCGTACTCGTGATCCGCGCACGGCTCGATTTCAGCGCGCACCCGCGCCAGCGTCATCCGATGAATCCGTTCCAGGTTGTAGCGGTCGCACCACTGAATCGCGTCGGCGCGCGTGAAATGACCGCGAAAAATCCCACCATCCCCTTCCAGCGCCGCGAGAATCCGGTCGACCTCCGATTCTTTGATATGCAGTCGCGCCGCGATTTCACCGGCAGTCGTCGGTCCGCAAGTCTTCATCGCGCGGCGCACGAGTTCGGCGCGCGCACCGTCGCCATCGCGGCCCTCGCCGCTCGATTGGGAACCGCCGTCAATCGATGCGGTGGGATATGCGGCAGCGAAGATGCCCTCATCTTCGCTCGCAATGATTCGCTCTGGCGATTCGCCACTTAAGTTGACACGTGCGATTCGCCGCTCCGCGTCCAGCTCCGCAATCATCGCGCGGCCGCCCTCGCCCGCGCGTTCTTCGACCTCGGCTTGCGTGAGCGAACCGTGCGCCCGAATCAATTCGTACAATTCGTCGCGCGAGCGCGGCCTGCGTCCGGCTGCGCGGCCCGTCACTTCGGCGACGACGCTGTCCACCGCTTCCGCCGAGAGCAGATCGGAAAGGTCTTCTTTGCGGAACACGTCCTCGGCCATGCCGCGATTCATCGTCACTGTCCGCGAACGGCGATTGGCGCGTTCGCCGTCGTCGAGAAATGAATAGTCCGACGCGAGCAGGATGCGATGGGCAAACACCGACGGCGCGATCGCATCGACGGCGACGGTGCGAATCGCGCCGCTCTCGATACCTTCGAGCATCCGCACCGCGCGCGGCAGGTCGGTGGACTCCTCCAGGCATTCGCGAATCGTTTCCTCGATCACAAAATGGTCCGGGAGTTCGATCGCGGCCGGCCGGTTCTCGAAGCAGGCTTGCTGGCCGGGAAAAATCGCGGACAGAAGTTCCTGCGAGCGGAGGCGTTGAATCCAGGCAGGCACCTTCTTGCCGCGCGATGAGCGCATCACCGCCAGCGCGCGCGTGGCGACGTGGCGGAAGCGCACTTCGAACATCGGCGCAGCCAGTAGAGCCTGGATAAGCACGTCGCGCGCGTTGCGCGCCTTCAGCATGCTGAACAGAGTGTCGAGCGGAAAACTATGCCGCGAATTCAGCGCGAGCAGCACCCCGTCGTCGATCGCCGACGCCTGGATTTCGAAATCGAACGACTGGCACAGGCGCTTTCGAATCGCCAGGCCGAGTCCGCGATTGAAGCGGATTCCGAAAGGCGTGTGAATGACGATTTGCGTGCCGCCCACGCCGTCGAAGAAGCGCTCGACGACGACGGTCTTTTCGTCCGGGATCGCGCCGAGCGCCTCGACGCCGCGGCGGACGTAGTCGACGGCTTGCGTGGCCGCGCGCTCCGACATCGCGCATTCGCTCATCAGCCAGTCGGAGGCAGATTCGATCCGTTCGAGACGGCTCCAAATCTCGCGGCGAAGCTCGCAAATCTCCGCCGACAGCGCCTGCGAGCGCCCGCCCGCCTCGGTCTGCCAGAAAGGCAGCGTCGGCGCCATCCCGGGCGCCGGCTCGACCATCAGGCGCCCGCGCGAGATGCGCTGAATCTGCCAGGGCATCGAGCCGAGCGAGAACACGTCGCCGCGCGACGATTCCTGCGCGAAGTCCTCCTCGACATCGCCGACCTTGCGGCCCTCGGACTCGATCACGACGTCGTAGTTGCCGGCTTCGGGGATCGTTCCGCCCGAGGTGATGGCCGACAGGCGAGCGGATCGGCGCGGGCGGACGCGGGCGTTGACGCGATCGAAGAAAATCTTTGGCGACGCGCCCATGATTTTTTCAGGAAACTCGGCGGCGAGTTGTTCCAGAAGATGACGCATTTTATGGGCGTCGAGATCGCCGAAGTTGTAGGCGCTGCGCAGCACGCGCAGCAGCTCGGCTTCGGAGATTTCCTCTTCCTCGGCGGCGATTGCGACGATTTGCTGCGCCGCGATATCGGCGCATCCCATCGGGATTTCCACTTCGTCGAGATGCCCGCGGCGAATCGCGCGCACCGCCGCGCCGCATTCGAGCAAATCGTCGGTGGTCAGCGCGAAGAAGCGTCCCTTGGGAGTCGCGCCGAGGCTGTGTCCCGAGCGGCCGACGCGTTGAATCGCGGCCGAGATGGATTTGGGCGAATCGAGCTGGCATACGAGCTCGACGGCGCCGACGTCGATGCCGAGTTCGAGCGACGCGGTCGCGACGATCGCCTTCAGCTCGCCCCGCTTGAGGCGTTGCTCGGCGAGCAATCGCTCGGCGCGCGCGAGGCTGCCATGATGCGCCATCACGGCGTCAATCCCGAGCCGCTTCTGAAGATTGAGCGCGACCCGCTCGGCAAAGCGGCGGCTCAGCGTGAAAACCAGCGTCGTGCGATGCTCGCCGATCAGGCGCGCGACTTCGTCGTACATCGCTTCCCAATGCGGATGAGTGGCCAGCGGTCCAAGCTCGGGGCCGGGCGCGATGACCTGGAGATCCATCGTGCGGACGCGATCGTCGGCGCGAACTATTTTTATCGGACGCGGCGAGCGCGAATTGTCGCGCGCCACGTCGTAGCCGGCCAGAAACCCGGCCAGCTTTTCGATCGGATTCAACGTCGCCGACAGGCCGATTCGATTCGGCCGCGCATTCCCGCGACTCGTCACGAAGCGTTCCAGGCGTTCGAGAGTCAGCGCGAGATGCGCACCGCGCTTGTTGCCGGCCAGCGCGTGGAGTTCATCGACGATCACGTGGCGGACGGCGGCGAGTTTCTCGCGGAACTTCGGCGAGGTCAGCAGGATGAACAGCGACTCGGGCGTCGTGACCAGAATATGCGGCGGCCGCCGGAGCATCGCAGTGCGCTCGCTCGCTGAGGTGTCGCCAGTGCGAAGACCGGCGCGAATGCGCGAAAGATCGAGGCCCGATTCGGCGCCGGCGTCGCGCACGCCGTCGAGCGGCTCCTCGAGATTGAGCCGGATGTCGTTGGCCAGCGCCTTGAGCGGCGAAACGTACAGCACCGAGACTTCATCGCGGAGCCGATCGCGCGCCGCGTCGAGCACGAGACCGTTGATTGCCCACATGAAGGCGGCCAGAGTCTTGCCGCTGCCGGTCGGCGCGCATAGCAGGACGTCGAAGCCGGGCGCCGAGTTGGCGGCGCCGATGACGGGCCATCCGAGATCCTGCGCGCGCGAGGGCGCGGTGAAGCGGCGCTCGAACCAGGTGCGAACGGCAGGATGGAAGTCGTCGAGCGCTGTGGGCATGCAAACCACTTTATCACCGGCGCGCGAACCAGAAGAACTTAATTAAATGTGAAACCCACCGTGGGTTTCACACTTCCTTGGGCAGGGGTGACCCCTGCACCCAATGGTAAGAGAAGATGCGGGACTTCGTCCCTGTTAGAAGGGTTAGGGGAATTACCTCGCCCCGGTTAGGCGGTAACTCTCACGTACGATCGATCAGGTCGCGGCGTGATAACGGCATCAGAAGTCCAATCCAGAAAAGGCCCATGAGATAGGCGGTCCAGATGTCGCTCGGCCAGTGCGCGCCGAGCACGATCCTGGCGCAGCCGCCCAAAATCAGCGCAGCCGCCGCCAGGATTGGGATCACGATTGCCGATGCGCCCCGCGATCGCCGGGCCGCCAGCAAGCCGATATATCCGAAGGTAGCCGCGTAGATGAGTCCAAAAATGGAAGGGAACGCATAGCCCTTTGGGTTCCCGATCACTTTTATAAGCTCAGGGGATGGCCGCGGCTGGGCGACATGCGGACTGAGCCAGATTCCGAAAAGCAACAGACCGAAGAAGATTGGAATCGCGAGCAGCGCCGCGCGCCATCCGCTGATCACCCAGGCAAATACGGCGGTCAGAGCAAGCAGAACAAGCGACCACGGTCTTCCCGCGGTTGCCGTTATCCACGTTGCTGCCGAGACAGGCATCGCAGCGCGCGACTGCAATCCCCGCGCGATCGCCAGGTCGGTCGGAAAGTACGGGATGCGTGATGCGGCAAATGCAAGTATCGCGATTACGACAGCCAGCGCGAGCAGACACAGCATGCTGGCCAAGCTGTAAGTGGGGCTGACCGTCTGCGGATTTGTATCGGGGTCCATCGTCTCGACAATTGCTTGAACGCCAGGCGAAAAATCAAAGCACCCCAGCGTCCACGATCATAGTCGAATAAACGGATTTCCCGAAACCGCAGCGGGCGGGGTGTTGCGTCGTTCACATTTCGATGATACTAGAATCATCGTAGTGAAAGAGTTTGTGTCGCAACTGAGCGCGCTTGGGCAATCCGGCCGGCTCGAGATCTTCCGCCTGCTGGTGCGCGGTGGGCCGGATGGAACCTGCGTGGACGAGATCAAGCGCCGGGTCAAGATGCCGGGCTCGACGCTGTCTCATCACCTGGACGCATTGACCCGATGCGGGCTGCTGACGGCGCATCGCGCGGGGCGATTCATCTACTACGCAGTCAATTGGCCGAAAGCCGCAAAGTTGATCCGGTTCATGACCGAGGACTGTTGCGCCGGCCTTCACAAGACGCCGGGCGCATCGCCGGTTCGTTCGCTATCAGCTAATCCCTCTCCCGTAAAATAACGGGCAGGCCTGGAGGTCACGATGAGTAATGAATCGATAAGGGAAAAGGTCCGGGAGGAGTACGCGCAAGCGGCGCGGCGCGTCACGAATCAGGGCGGCTCATGCTGCGGCTCGGCGGCGCCTGCGGGAAACCCAATCACGTCGAATCTCTACCGCGAGGGCGAGACCGCATCGATTCCCGCCGCGGCGGTTGCAGCGTCGCTGGGATGCGGGAATCCAACCGCGCTCGCCGAGCTGAAGCCGGGCGAAACCGTGCTCGACCTGGGCTCGGGTGGCGGGATCGACGTGCTGCTCTCCGCGCGGAGAGTTGGGCCGGCGGGCAAGGCGTACGGGCTCGACATGACCGACGAGATGCTCGCCCTTGCGCGCGATAACCAGCGCAAAGCGGGCGTCCAGAACGTCGAATTCCTCAAAGGCGAGATCGAGCATATTCCGCTGCCCGACAATTCGGTGGATGTGATCATCTCGAACTGCGTGATCAATCTCTCGGCCGACAAGGATCGCGTGCTGCGCGAAGCGTTCCGCGTGCTGAAACCGGGTGGGCGATTCGCCGTTTCGGACATCGTGGTGCGCGGTGAGATGCCCGGCGAGATTCGCCGCCGCGTCGAGTTGTGGGCCGGATGTATCGCGGGGGCGCTGGAGGAGTCGCAATACCAATCGAAGCTGGCTGCGGCCGGATTCGAACAGATCGAAGTGGAACCGACGCGGATCTACACAGCGGCTGACGCGCAGGGATTTCTTGCGCAAAATCCAGACCTCGAGAAATACGCGCAGATGGCCGATGGCAAATTCATGAGCGCTTTCGTCCGTGCCCGCAAGCCGGGCGCCGCGAGGAAATCGTGAAATCTATAACCGGGGTCAAGGTGGCAGATGTCGTCTCCGTCTATAGCAGTGCGCAGGGCGACCTCTTTCAACTTATGTTTGGGCAGCAAATTCACGTAGGAGGAATGAAGGCGTCGATTGATTTGGCGGATCGCGCCGGAATCGCGGCCGGGATGAGTGGGGTCGATCTGTGTTGTTGCAACGGCGCGGACATGCGTTTTCTGGTGCGGTTTCGCAATGTCGCCTCGATGGTCGGCGTGGATGTAACCGAAGCAATAGTCGAGCGCGGGCGGCGGCTGACCCACGAAGAAGGTCTGGACGATAAAATCCGATTCATTCTCGCCGATGCATCCCAAAGCGGCCTGCCGTCGGCCAGCGCGGATTTCATATGGAGCGAAGATGCGTGGTGCTATGTCCCGGACAAGCCCAGGTTGATTGCGGAGGCGGCGCGCATCGTTCGTCCCGGAGGCGTGATTGCGTTCACCGACTGGGTTGAAGGGCCTGCGGGACTAAGTGATTCCGAGGCGCAGCGCTTCCTCGGCTTGATGATGTTCGCCAACGTCGAGGACATTGCGGGCTACGCCAAGCTGCTCTCAGGAAGCGGCTGCGAGGTGCGCGCCGCCGAAGACACCGGGCGGTTTACACGCCATGTGGATTTATATCTCGACATGCTTGAGTTGCAGCTCAGGTACGATGCCCTGCGGATCGTCGGGTTCAACACCGACCTGCTGGACGCGCTCATCGCCGGGTTCCGCTTCATTGGCGAGATGGCGCGCGCGGGCAAGATCGCGCAGGCGCGGTTCATCGCGCGGCGCGTCTAGCAATCTCGGATCGTCGCTTAGGGCCGCAGCAGGTCGGGGAGGCGGGCGGTGAATTCGCTGCGCGAGAGCGTCAGCTCGTAGCCTGCTTCGCGGGCGGCCGTAAGCGGTTTCAAATCGACGTGCGAGGCGAATCCGATCACGCGCGCGGTGGGGGCAGCCGCGCGGATTTCCTTCAGCGTGTCGAGTGCGGGAAAGGCGTTGTCTGAGAGATCGGTGAAGACGACGGAGGGTTTCAATTCGGCGCATCGCGAGGCAACGGCGTCGAGCGTCGAGGCGTAGCCAACCTCGGCACCGGCGGCGGCGGCGACCGCGTCGATCTTCGAGCGGAAGAACAAGTCGCGGACGAGTGCAAGTGCGATTTGATGGCTCATGATCTGGCGCTCAAATCTCGCGATCCAATACTTCATCCATCACATTAACTCCTGAAAGAGCGGCGCTTCGTTATCCGCGTGCGCAATTGTGACTTGATTTATCAGAGAAGCGCCGCTGTTCGCCAACCGGAGCGCGGCTTGCAAAGACCGCCGGGCTGGAGTAAGTGTCAGATTGACGCAAAGTAATGGCGGCAACGGTGGAGAGGACTCACGGTGAACCAATCTGTTGAAACTGCGGTTAGCGGGAGCGCGCTGCGCGACAAGCTCGGGGTGCTCGGCAACGAGAGCTACACGGCTGACAACTGCGAGCGCTACGCGGACATGATCGCGGAGATCAAGCGGCTTAAAAAGGCGCGACGCGCGGTGGTGCTCGCGCACAACTATCAGCGGCCGGAGATTTTCGAGGTCGCGGATTTTATCGGCGACTCGCTGGAGCTGGCGCGCAACGCGCGCGACGTGCGCGACGCCGACGTGATCGTCTTTTGCGGCGTTCATTTCATGGCGGAGACGGCCAAGGTCTTCAACCCCGATCGCAAGGTGCTGCTGCCGGATCTGAAGGCGGGATGCTCGCTGGCGGACAGCGTAACGGCCGAGCGGCTGGCGGAGCGCAAGGAAGAACTGCTCAAGATTTATCCCGACCTGAAGGTGGTGTCGTACGTCAATTGCACGGCCGACGTCAAAGCGCTGTCGGATGCGTGCTGCACGTCATCCAACGCGGCGAAGATCGTCGAGCGGATCGACTCCGACAATATCCTGTTCGTGCCGGATCAGAATCTCGCCAACTACGTGCAGGGGCAGACGCGCAAGCGGGTAATTTCATGGGACGGTAACTGCTACGTTCATCACCAGATAACTCCCGACGAGATAAACAAGGTCAAGCGCGCGATCCCCGGGATCAAGGTGATTGCGCATCCCGAGTGCCGCCACGACGTGCTCACGCTGGCCGACGCGGTGCTGTCCACCAGCGCGATGATCGGTTACGCGCGCAGCAGCGACGCCGACAAGTTCCTGGTGGTGACGGAATGCGGGCTCTCGGACCGCCTGCTGATGGAAATTCCCGACAAGCACTTCTACAAGGTGTGCAAGCTATGCCGGTTCATGAAGATGATCACGCTCGAGGGCACACTCGATTCGCTGCGCCATCTGCGCTACGAAATCGAACTTTCCGAGGACGTGCGCGTGGGCGCGAAGCGGGCCCTGGAGCGCATGCTCGAGCTGAGCGTCTGAGCGCGAACGCACAAGCCGCCGCCTCCGGCGCGGCGCGCGGTGAACGGCTGGCGCGGCCGATGGTCGCGGTGGACACCGTGTTGTTCGCGATCAACGGCGGGCGCCTGCAGACCTACCTGGTCGAGCTGCGGCGCGGACCGGGTCGCGGGCGGTGGGCGTTTCCGGGCGGGCTGGTGCGAGTTGGGGAACTGCTCGACGAGGCGGCGCGGCGCGAGCTTTACGATTCGACGGGACTTCGCGGCGCTTATCTCGAGCAGCTGTTCACGTTCGGAGACCCGTCGCGCGACCCGCGCACGCACGTGGTATCGGTCGCGTACATGGCGTTGATCCCCGACGCACAGGGCATCGGCGCGCCGTGCGACAAATACGCGACCGGCAGATGGTACGAAGTGACGCGTCTGCCGCAGCTTGCGTACGATCATTCGCTGATGGCTGCGTATGCGGTCAAGCGGCTGAAGTCGAAACTCGAGTACACGAATATCGCGTATGCGTTGCTGCCGCGGGAATTCACGTTCGCCGAGTTCGAGGAACTATACTCGCTAATCCTGGGCCGTCCGCTCGATCGGCGAAACTTCCGCCGGCGGATTCTCGCGATGGGCATGCTCAAACGCCTGCCGCATACGCGTCGCGGACCGCATCGCCCAGCCGCTCTATACAGTTTTGCGAATCAAAGCCTAAGATTCATCGAGATGCTATAATTTCCGGCTGCGGAGAAACTCATGTTCAAGGGCGTCAAAGGGATCGTCGCACTGACGGCCGCCGCAGTTGCGGTGGTGGCAATCGCTTACGCCAGCCATGTGTCGACTCAGGCGCAGCCGCCGGCGGGCCAGATGGCCGCGGCCTCCGATCCTGCGGCGCGGCTGCGTGTAACGCTTGACCCGAAGAATTTCCAGGGCAATGTGCGCGAGGCATATGAGATCGCCGAGCGCGATCCAACGCTGCTGTCGCAAATGCATTGCTACTGCGGCTGCGACAAGGCGATTGGGCACAAGAACCTGCTCGATTGCTACCGTGATACGCACGGCAGCAAGTGTGCGATCTGCGTCGGCGAGGCTCACGACGCCGAGTCGATGGCAAGCCGGGGCGTGCCGGTCGAGCGAATCCGCGACGCATTGCGCGCGCGTTACGCCCACGGGAGCTGAGCTTGGTCGGGCTGATCTCCGCGTACATCGAACACTTCACTTATCTTGGATTGTTCGTTGTCCTGATGTTGTGCGGACTTGGGATGCCGATTCCGGAAGACGTGGCGCTGCTCGCGGGCGGCTATTTGGCGCATCGCGGGATCACGCGCTACCCGATCACGCTGGCGGTCTCGCTGCTGGGCGTGGTCGCGGGCGACAACTCGCTGTTCTTTTTGGGCCGGCGCTTCGGCACGGGACTGGTGCGCTACTTCGCGCTGGCGTGGCCGGGCCGGCAGCCTCAGATCGAGCGCATCGCGCGTTTCATGCAGCGTCATGGGGCTCGCGCGATCTTTTACGCGCGATTCCTGGCCGGTCTGCGCGCCTTGATCTATTTGTCGGCGGGATCTTTTGGCGTGCGCCCGGCGGTGTTTCTGCTCTACGATCTGCTCGGAGCGCTGATATCGGTGCCGATCGTCGTGACGCTCGGCTACATTTTCGGCAAGCAAATCGAGATGATGGTCAGATACATCGGCGGCTTCGAGCGGCTGATCGTGATCGTGGCGATCCTGAGCGCCGCGGTGTACGGGACCCGGATGCTGGTTTTGCGCAAGACCAACGAGCCCGTGAGCAAGAGCGGATAGGTCGAATTATCGCGTGGCCGCGCCGGCCTGCCCGGCGACATCGAAAATGGAATCATACTTTCCCGCGCTGAACCTCAAGGCGAAGCTGATCGTGCTGATGGTGGGCCTGCTCGGGCTGACGCTGGGCGCCGAGGTGTGGGTGAGCCTGGGCACGCAGGCGGCGATCGTCGCGACCACGCAGGAGCGGGTCAAGGACCTGGCGCGCGTGATCCAGATCAGCGTGCAGGAGCTGACCGCCGTGGGCGGCACCGATCGCGATCTGCTGCACCACTACGTGGGCGACCTGCACACCAAGGGACTCGAAGTATCGATCGCGTCGAGCGAAAATCTGATCCTCAACAGCTCGAATCCGCATCTGATCGGCGCGGCGCTCCGGCCCAAGCAGGCAGAATGGCTTACGCCCGAGCAACTCAAGCATCCCGATAGCCTGCTGACTATTCCGGCCGGCAAGCTCGGTCCGCTCGCTCCGGAGACCACGGTCTATCTGATTCCGGTCGAGGTCGAAGATCATCTGCTTGGCTACGTGCAGGTGGTGGCGAATTTTGGCGACTTCGCGCAGCCGCTGACGCAGAGCCGGACCCGTGAGCTGATGATCGCGTTTGCGATTTTCGCAATCGGCCTGGTCTTCGCATACATCCTCGCCGATCGCTACGTGAAACCGATTCATGCGGTCGCCAACGCGGCGCAGAATATCGCGGCGCGCGGCCTGGAACCGGTTCCGGAGGCGCATCGGCGCGACGAGATCGGCTTGCTCACGCGCAGCTTCAACGACATGGTCGGCCAGCTCCGGCGTGCGCGCGAGCGCGAGCAGGAACTAAACCGGCTCGAACGGTTCACCGCGCTTGGCCAATTGGCCGGCGGCCTGGCGCATGAAATCAAGAACCCGCTGAACTTCATCAGCCTCGCCCTCGATCAGCTCCGCGCGCGCTATGCTCCGCAGCAGCCCAACGATCGCGAAGCGTTTCTGCATCAGCTCGTGATCATGAAGGACGAGATGCGGCGGCTGTCGGAGCTGGTGCAAAGCTTTTTGCATTACGGCAAGCCGATCGAGATTTTCCCGGCGCCCACCGACGTGCATCGACTGGTGGATGAAGTCGTGGCGCTGTCGGAATCGAAAATGAAAAGCCAGGGGATCGACCTGGTCGAGGAATGCAACGGCCCGTCGCCGATTCTCAACGTGGACGCCGAGAAACTCCGCACCTGTTTCATCAACGTAGTCGCCAATGCGATCCAGGCGATGCCTGAAGGCGGCACGATGCTGATTGCCTTTCGGCGCGTGGACGGCTCGATGGTGATTACCTTTTCGGACACCGGCGCGGGTATCCAGGCTGAAGTCGCCAACCACGTCTTTGAGCCGTTTTTCACCACCAAGCGCGATGGAATCGGCCTGGGGCTGTTCCTGTCGAAAGCGATTGTCGAGACGCATGGGGGTACAATCGATGTCGGACCCAACGCGGACGGACCCGGAACCACGGTAACTTTCACCTTCCCGCCAAGCGCGGTACACGGACACAATCATGACCCAGGCCTCAGTGCTGGTCGTTGAAGACAACGACCTCGAACGCCAGATCACCGCGGACACGTTGCGCGAAGAGGGATTCGTAGTCGAAGAGGCTGCGGTCGGCAAGCGCGCGATCGAGTTGCTGGCGCTGTCGCGTTTCGACGTCGTCCTGACTGACCTCATGATGCCGGGGATGTCGGGCGAGGAGCTGCTCGCGAAAGTGCGCAGCGCCTATCCCGGCAGCCAGGTCGTAGTGCTGACCGCCCACGGCTCGACCGACAGCGTCGTGCAGGCGATGAAGGCGGGCGCGTTCGACTACCTCGAGAAGCCCACCGATCGCGAGAAACTCGTGACGCGGGTGGCCAAGGCGGCAGAATTCGCAAACCTGCAGCAGGAAAATCAGCTGCTGAAGCGGCGCCTGGAAGGCACTTTCGAGATCGAGGGCATCATCGGACAGGACGCCGCCATCCAGGAAGTGATCCGGCTGGTGCGGCGAGTCGCGCCCTCGAATTCGACGGTCCTTATCCAGGGCGAGAGCGGCACCGGCAAGGAAATCGTGGCCAAGGCGATCCATCGGCTGTCGCCGCGCGCGGCGCGGCAGTTCGTCGCGATCAATTGCTCGGCGATTCCCGACAATTTGATCGAGAACGAACTCTTCGGCCACGAGCGCGGCGCGTTCACCGGCGCCAACGAGCGCAAAATCGGGCTGTTCGAGAGCGCCGACAAATCGACGCTGTTTCTCGACGAGATCGCCGACCTGCCGCAGGGAATGCAGGCGAAAATTCTGCGCGTCCTGCAGGAAAAGGAACTCCGCCGCGTCGGCGGCAACGATTCCTTTCGCATCGACGTGCGCCTGGTCGCCGCCAGCAATCGCAACATCGCCGAGGAAGTCGGCGAGGGCCGCTTCCGCGAGGATCTCTACTATCGCATCAACGTCGTGACCATCACCTTGCCGCCGCTGCGCGATCGGCGCGGCGACATTCCCCTGCTCGCCAATCATGCGCTCGCCAAGTTTGGACATCTTGCCGAAGGCCGCGTCAAAGAGATCGGCCGCGAGGCGATGGAAGTCCTGCTCGACTACTCGTGGCCGGGCAACGTGCGCCAGCTCGAGTCCGCGCTCGAACGCGCGATCCTGCTCTGCGAGGGGGACAAGGTGATGCCGCGCGATTTGCCCGATGAGGTCCTGTCGCGCAAGAAGCCGGGCCGCAGCAGGGACGGTCAGCGCGGCGACAAGTACGAGATTCCGAGCGAGGGCTTCAATTTCGAAACGTTCGAGCGCGACGCAATCCTGCAGGCGCTCGAGCGCAACGACTGGGTAATCGCAAAGGCGGCAAAAATGCTCGCCATGAGTTATCGGACTCTGCAATACCGAATCGACAAATTCGGCTTGAAGCGCGGAGAACAGCCCAAGCCGCCCCCCGCGGAAGTGAAGTGACAGGTAGAGTCAGCGGTCTCTGTCGAGATTAGTCCTTCGCCCAGCTAGTCGGCAGGTAAATCCAGCATTCGATTTTGCGCCCGTCGGCGGCGAGCACTTCGATCCGCTCGCGCGTGTATAGCGCCGGCGCCTCTTCGTATTCGTCGAGGATCGCCAGGTCGCGCGCGCTTAGACCTTCGAGGATTGCGCCATCTGTGACGGCGTCCGCTTGCTTTGCGACGAAGTAGTGGCGCTTTCGGCCTCGAACGTAACCCGCAATCCGCCCCGGGCTTGCGTCGATGGGCCGGCCCAGAAGGATCACGCGCTCGGCTGGATTCATCAGGGTGCCGTACACGAAAAGCAGTTCGTCGCCGTTGTCCAAAATCGTTACCGCCGCAACTCCGTATTGCCGCATCCGCCGGCTTCGCTTACGCTCGCATCGTCAAAGCGAGATGCTGGAAAGAATATACCTGTTCCTCGACGAACTTGGCGAAGTCGGAGTACTGACCGGCGATTTCTTCCGCTACCTGGTGCGCCGCCCGTTCGATGGCCGCCTGTTGCTCGATCAACTCGACGCGGTGGGCGTGAAATCGGTCAACGTCGTCAATCTGACCGCGATCTTTTCCGGCATGGTGCTGGCGCTGCAAATGGGCCAGTTTTTGGCGAAGTTCGGCGCCAAGATTTACGTGAGCCGGATAATGGGCCTCTCGCTCCTGCGCGAGATGGGACCCGTGTTGAGCGCGCTGATGGTCGCGGCGCGCGTCGGCGCGGGTATCACGGCCGAGCTCGGCACAATGAAGGTAACCGAGCAGATCGACGCGATGCGCTCTCTGGCCACCAGTCCGGTCAAGAAACTGGTGGTGCCGCGTGTGCTTGCGACCATCATCATGATGCCGGTGCTGACGGTGCTGGCCGATGCGATCGGATTGCTCGGCGGGCTGGTTATTTCGGTCACGCAGCTCGGAGTGAGCGCCGACTACTTCTACAGTTCCCTGATTCAGAACGTGCGGCTCGAGGATCTCCTGAGTGGACTTGGGAAATCGGTATTCTTCGGCTTCGAGATCGCGATAATCGCATGCGCGAAGGGCCTGTCCGCGACCGGGGGCGCCGACGGCGTCGGCCGCGCGACGACCTCGGCAGTGGTGGGCGCCTCGATCACGGTGCTGATCTCGGATTTCTTTTTGACCAAGTTTTTTCTGTCGATCTGATGCCCAACGACGGACGAAAACGATTCATCGAGGTTCGCCAGCTCCGCAAGAGCTTCGCCGGCAAGCCGATTTTGGATGGTGTCGATCTCGACGTCTTCGAAGGCGAGACTCTGGTCGTGCTCGGCGGCAGCGGCGAGGGCAAGAGCGTCATGCTGCGCCATTTCAACGGGCTGGAGCGACCCGACAGCGGCGAGGTGATTGTCGAGGGCCAGCGGCTGAACGATCTCAGCGAGGACGCGATGGCCGATATCCGCAAGCAGGTCGCGATGGTGTTCCAGGGCGGCGCGCTGTTCGATTCGTTCACCGTGTTCGACAATGTGAGCTATCCGCTGCGCGAGCACGGCGGCATGGACGAGCCTGCCATCGCGCGCCGCGTGACCGAACTGCTGGACATGGTCGGGATGACGCGCGTCGAGCATCTTTATCCGGCGGAACTCTCCGGCGGAATGAAAAAGCGCGTGGCGCTCGCGCGGTCGATCGCGCTCCAGCCCAAGGCGGTTCTGTACGACGAACCCACCACGGGATTGGACCCCCTGGTGACGCACAAGATAAACTTGCTGATTCGGAGCTTGCAGCGGCAGTTGGGCTTTACCTCGGTCGTGGTAACCCACGATCTCAAGAGCGCGTTCATGGTCGGCGACCGCTTCGCGCTGCTCGACCAGGGACGGATAAGATTCAGCGGCACTGCCGACGAAGTGCGCGCGACCCATGACGAATTGATGCGCGAATTCGTGGAGATCTCGCTATGACAATCACGATGCGAGGCGAGCGTGGCTGATTCCGCCTATTCGCGAGTGCGGGTCGGGGCACTGATTGCGGCCGCGCTCGCGACCCTGTGCTTCGCGATTCTCACCATCGGCCACGGCGCGCAACTCTTCACCCGCACCGAAATCCTGCAGGCTCATTTCGAGCGAATCAACGGCTTGCAGACCGGAGCGCCGGTCACCCTGTCAGGAGTCCGGGTCGGCGCCGTCGAGTCGATAAAGTTTCCGCCCGAACCCGAGAATGGCTACGTGGTCGTGCGAATCTGGATCGAAGAATCCGCCGCGGAGCGCGTGCGAACCGATTCAATCATGCAGATTCATTCGATGGGCCTGCTCGGCGACAAGTTCGTCGCGCTGACGCCGGGCACCGCCGCGGCGCCGCCCGCGACTCCGGACACCATCCTGGCTTCGGTCAATCCGATCGACTACGAGACAATTCTGCAGCGCGAAGGCACCGACGATTTGATCGCAAACGTGATGGCGATCTCCGGTTCGCTGCGCTCGATACTCGAGTCAATCGAAAAGGGTCACGGATTGGTCAGTCAACTGGTCCGCGGTGAGGACGCCAGCCAGCCGAAAGATCGGCTGACGCTCGAATCGATTCAGCGCACGCTCGAACACGTCGATAAGCTCTCGATCGCGCTCGGCCAGGTGATGGACCGTATCAACAATGGCCGGGGCGTGGTCGGCGCGATGCTGAGCGATCAGACCAACGGCAAACAGTTCCTGGATAACCTCGCGGATACTGCCGCTAAGATTCGCCAGACCAGCGCGCGGCTGGACACGCTGATCGCACGTTTCGACAAAGCCAACGGCATTTTACCCCAACTCATGGAGAACAAGGATTTCGCCGATGATGTGCTGCCGAACCTGCGCCGCTCGTCGCATGACTTGAAAGACATCCTGCAGAAGATCGACTCGAGCCAGGGCACCGCGGGCCTGATGGTCAACGACCCCACGCTCTACAACCAACTGACCGGCTTTATGGATAACGGCGGCGGATGGGGGCTTCGGTTCATCAACGGCTTCTACGATTTGACCCATCCGTTCGCCAGCCCCTTGCCGGGTGCTGGCGCGCAGCCGGTGATGCTGACGGCGTCGCAAGCGGGCGCGTGCAGCGCGCAGCCGGCGCCGGCCACAGTGTCGGAGGCGATCCCCGCCATCGTTGCGCCGGCGCCGAGCGCCGTGAATTCATCTTCATCGAAGTGACCAGGACCGCGATGAAACCAGCTCAGGTTGCCGCAGATGTCTTCGTTATGTTAGCTCCATACGAGGCTTGAGATATCGATGATGACGCTGCAGACATTTCTCGCGCGCGCGGCCGTTGGGCTGCTCGCCCTATTCGCCGTCGCATGCTCCGGCTTGAACAGCGGGTCGCTAAGCACCGGCATGACGCCCGAACAGTCGGTGCAGGCGATGGGTCAGCCTGATCTGAAGGATAACATCGCCGATCCCAACCACAGCGGCGCCAGCGTGTTGCGCTACGTCTGGCTCGAGCCGGGCAAGGCGGCAATCTTCGGTTCCGACG
>OBLU010002141.1_pt1 | contig 18295 bp, 11 predicted proteins | sample 1518681 | NCBI WGS metagenome assembly OBLU01 (sample SAMEA3539304, study PRJEB22396) | soil metagenome | biome: tundra; feature: field; material: soil | place: USA | collected 2010-05 | depth 0.15 m | reverse complement strand
CAACGTTGCAGAGGAATTCGCAGCCGCGTTCCCGCAAGCTAGCGAAGCCGTCCAATAGGGTGATTTTTATGTTTGTGGTACTGTAGACGGCCACTGCACGGCCCTCGGGAATGTCGCTGAACTCCTCGTAGGCCCGCAGGATTTTCTTCTGCTCGACGGGAAAGAGCACGGTCTCCGAGATGGTGATGTCCACCTCGACCGTATTCGGATTCGGGAGCGGGCCTTGATAGCCAAGATAGAAGGTGTGGCTGTTGACGTGGCTCTGCCGATCCTCCCGATCAAAGACAAAACGAATCCCGGATGCTTGGGCGATGTGCTGGTAGACCTCTTCCGCGCCGTTGAGGAACACTCCCTATGCTCACAATCTCGAAACCTTTGTCAGCCAGCCAGGCGCGTACTTACCACGCGCGGGAGTTTGCCTCGCAGGAGCAGAACTACTATAGCCGCGATCAGCAGGGCCACAGTGAGTGGCAGGGCAGGCTCGCCGAGCAGTGGAAGCTCATCGGCGGGGTTGAAGCTGAGCACTTCGCCCGGCTTAGCGAAGGCCAGCATCCGCACACCGAAGAGCAGCTTGTCCGGTACCAGGTTTCGAGAACCTACGAAGGCAAATTCGGCAGAGAGGTGACCAGCACCGAGCATCGCGCCGGGTGGGACGCTACGTTTTCTGCGCCGAAGTCGGTATCGCTTACCGCGCTTGTGGGCGGCGATGATCGGGTGCGGAAGGCCCATCGAGAGAGTGTCCGCGTGGCGCTAGGGGAACTTGAGCAATACACGCAGGCGCGGATCGGCAATGTGCATGCCCCAGAGACAACGGGGAAATTCATCGCAGCCACTTTCGAGCATGATACCGCGCGGCCCGTCGATGGCTACGCGGCGCCGCAGCTTCATACCCATGCCGTGATCTTCAATATGACCGAACGGGAGAACGGCCCCGAAAACGGGAAGCAGATGCGAGCTTTGCAGCCGCACGAGATGTTCGTGTCACAGCGCTACGCCACGGCGGTCTATCGATCCGAGTTGGCACTGCGTCTGGAAAAGCTGGGCTACGAACTGGAGCGCGGCAAGCATGGACAGCCGGAAATAAAAGGCTACACGAAGGAATATCTGGAGGCTTCCAGTCCGCGACGTGAACAGATCAAAGACCATCTCCGAGAGCAAGGAATCGACGGAGCGGCGGCAGCGCAGATCGCTGCCCACCACACACGCGACCGCAAGGAACTACTGTCGCCTGAAGAAGTCTTACAGCGCCACCGCGAGCTGGCCGCACAGTATGGTTATCAGGCAAACCGCGTAGTCGCCCAATCGCGCGAACACGGGCAGTATCCGCTGCAAGACCCGGAGATTCAGGCACAGCGGGCCGTCACTTGGGCGCGCGATCATGTCTTTGAGAGATCGGCTGTAGGGGAGCGGCGCGCGGTTCTTGAGACGGCTCTCGGGCGCAGCATGGGAGAAACCACCTATGCCCAGATCCGGCAGGAGTTCGAGCGCCGGATCGAGACCGGGGAGTTCCGGGAAGTTACGCACGTTGGCGCTGGCATGCAGTACACGACCGCCGCGATGATACGCATGGAGCGTGAGATCGTTGACCGGATGCAGGAAGGCAATCGGCGCGACTACAGCGACCCGATGCTGGTCTCGCCACATGTGCGCATCGCCACGGAAGATCGCCACCCGGAACTCAATGCTTCGCAGCGCCAGGCGGTAGACGAAATCTTTCTCTCGCGAGAGAAGGTTGTCGGCTTAGATGGCATCGCAGGCACGGGCAAGACGACGACTCTGTCCGTCATCCGCAAAGGTGCGGAGGCCGAGGGGTACATGGTGGAAGGTTTCGCGCCAACGTCCCGTGCGGCGCAGAAGCTCGGCGAAGCAGGCATGGAGACATCCACGCTACAAAGGCATCTTGCAGGTGGACAGCAGCCAGATACCGGCGAGAAGAGGCTCTATGTGCTCGACGAATCCTCGCTGGCATCGACCAGGCAGGTGCATGAGTTTGTGAACCGGCTCCATCCGAATGACCGCGTGTTGTTAGTCGGCGACCGGCGGCAACATGAGGCGGTCGATGCCGGGCCTTTCGCGCAGCTCCAGGACGCTGGCATGAAGACGGTGAAGCTCGAAGAGATCGTGCGCCAGAAAGACCCGGAACTAAAACAAGTGGTCGAACAGCTCGCGCGGGGCGAAGTGCGCGAAGCAATACAGATCTTGACCGGCAGGGTCGAATCCATGGAATTCACGGCCACGATGAGCGCATTGCTGCCATCGCAAAGGAGTACGCAAAATCGCCGGAGAACACGCTGGTGGTTTCTCCCGACAATCGCTCTCGCGCGGAGATCAACGAGCGCATCCATGCGGAATTGCAGCGGAGTGGCCTCGTCAGCAGTGAGGAGCACCACATCCGGATGCTGGTGCCGCGTCAAGACCTCACCGGAGCCGACCGCACCTGGGCCGAGCGGTATGAGGTGGGCGATGTGCTGCGCTACTCGCGCGCATCGAAGGAGACTGGCATCGGGAAAGGCGAGTACGCGCAGATAAAGAGCATCGACGCTCCGAACAATCGGCTGACGGTCGAGCTGCAGGACCACACGTAGCGCACCTACGATCCACGCCGACAGCAGGGCGTCTCCGTCTTCCGCGAGGAGATGCGGAGTTTTTCAGTGGGCGACCGCATCCAATTCACTGCGCCGGCCAACGAACTGAAAGTTGCGAACCGCGAGTTGGGGACCATCAAGAGCATCGAGGAAGACGGGCGGCTGCGCTTGAAGATGGACAGTGGCCGCGCGATCGAACTCGACCCCTGCAAGCATCTGCATCTCGATCATGGCTATGCCATGACCAGCCACTCCAGTCAGGGGCAGACTGCCGACCGTGTCCTGATTCATGTGGACACCGAGTTGGGCGCTAAGGATCTGCTCAACAGCCGCATGGCCTATGTCTCGGTCTCACGTGGACGCTATGACGCGCAGATTTATACGGATAATGCATCGACGCTGGGACAGGAACTCAGCCGCGACGTATCCCATTTCCCCGCAATTCAGCAGGAGCCGGTGGCGCAGAAGATAGAACCACAAACCACGCACACGAATCAGATTGGTCAGGGTTTCGGTCTTGGTCTGTAAGTGTCGCATTCCGAAACGACATTCCCCGGATAGCCAGAGCGTAGCCGAGGCCCGGTCTGTGTCAAGACTCTGCGACCGCGCTACGCGGCGGGCTTCGCCCGGTCTTGACACAGACCTTAGCGGCCTCGGCTTAGGCTTCATCTATCCGGGGAATGTCAGATTCTCCTGTAACACCACCAGGGCAAATTCATCTGAGTTCCGCTACAGGTAGCGCCCGAAATCCATTCGCAAGCGGAAAGCTGTTTGGTGTCCGGCAGACGATAGCACCACCAGCCACTCGCGATTTGCCTACCACATTGCGTACAAAATCGAGATTCACCGTATCGCCGGCATCTGGCAGTTCCGTCCACTTCGCTTCAAACAGTTCCAGGCGTCCTCCCGTATCCACCACAAAATCCACTTCGCGGGTTCGGTCACGCCAGAAGAAGAGGCTGCCTGTGCGCCCTCCACGGCGCTCGCGGTCGCGAAGTTGGGCGAAAACAAACGTCTCCCAGACTGCGCCTACTGCCGGTGATTGCCGAAGAGCTTCCACGGACCGAATATTCAGCAGCGCGCAGAGCAGGCCAGTGTCAGCAAGGTGGAGTTTTGGGCTCTTGACGATAGACTTGGTCCGATTCGAGAACCACGGCTCAAGCAATACGACCTGACCGGAGGCCTCCAGCACGGACAGCCAATGGTTCGCTGTTGAAGGGGCAATCCCGACATCGCGCGCCAGGTCGGCTTTGTTCAACAGATTTGCAGAGCGGAGTGCACAGGCGCGCAGAAATCTCTCGAAGTCGCGCAGGCTGCCAACATTGGTCAAAGAGCGCACATCGCGTTCGAGATACGTAGCGAGATAGGAATTGTAAAAGGCCACGGGGTCAATGTCTGGGTTGGCGTACAGCTCCGGGAAACCTCCGCGTACGATGGCTGTTTCGACCCCGGTTTGGGGCAATGCCGCTTGAATCTCCGCAAAGGAAAGGGTTTCAAGTTCCACGATGTCGGCCCTGCCCGCCAACGATTCGGAAACGTTCTTCATCAGGGTGAACTTCTGCGAACCAGTAAGCAGGAATTGTCCGTTGCGTGTACGGTGTGCATCCACGGCCACCTTGAGGTGCCGGAACAAGCCGGGCGCATATTGAACCTCATCAATAAGGATGGGCGGCGGATGACGTTGGAGAAAGGTGCCCGGTTCCTTTTCAGCCTGCTCAGCTTCGGTAGGGAGGTCGAGGGAGACAAACGCATGTTTCGGAAACAGGCGCAAAAAGGTGGAGGTTTTGCCGGTCTGTCTGGCTCCGGTCAACACGACCACGGGCCGCGTTTTCACGGAGCGTTGCAGGCGGGGTTCAACAGCACGTGGAATCCACATGTGTCAAATATACGATAGAATCGCATATTTGGCACACAAGTTCGACTATCGTCCGAGTGGGCGAGTCCTATCGTGCCGACCACCTTTCAAATCAGCCAGTTACGGAGCTTCTTTCTCGCCAAGATCTCGAACTGTGCCTGGCAACTGCTCATCTTTGTCGGGGGTTTACGATTGGTGCCCGAGCAACTGATTCAGAATCAGTTGTTCGATCCCAGCGTGAGAAATTCATCCACGTAATCAAGGAGATGCTCTTGTTTGAAGAGTCTGTGGACGGAGTTGGGACTGTGTCGCGGAAGCTGATGAGGGAAAAGGTGAAACCCGACTCAAAGGCGAATTCGCGTGCCTGAGTTCAAGAAAATCAAGATTCTCATCCTAATCTTGACCTGCTTCACCCGCATCCGTCGCACAACGAAACCCAATCGCGCCGGAGCGGTCCGTGCTCGGAGCCATGAGCAAGTACTTGCCATGTTCCGACAGCTTATAGGCCTGAGGAAAGTACCATCGCGAGCCCTGTGGCTGATAATGGCTGCCGCCGCGCAGAACCGCTGCACGAGTGTGTTCATCAACGTACTCATCCGTCCATTGCCAAATGTTGCCGACGAGATCCATTACTCCAAACGGGCTCGCGCCCTTCGGATGCGATGAAACATCGCTCGCCGCAGCCATGTCGCGCCCCATGTCTGGCTTCGGAACGGCATCCGCCGACCAGTCATTCCCCCAGGGATAAACTCGACCATCCGTTCCTTGGGCGGCATACTGCCATTCCCATTCGTGGGGAAGGCGCTTGCCCGCCCACTTCGCGTATGCTCGCGCATCCTCCAGCGATATCCATGTGACGGGCTTTTGTTCCCCTCCTGTCGGATATGTTCCGTTCTTCCAATCTTTGAGAAAGTTGTGGTCGTCGGCAGGGTGGTAGTGCGTGGCATCGAGAAAGGCCTTAAAGTCGGCATTGGTCACGGGATATGTATCCATCCAGAACGATTTCAGGTGGATCCGCTGAGAGTGGTACCGGCGAGCGGATGGTTCCCACGGATACTGGACATCAATTCCTTCGTCATTCGTGCCCTCAATCTCAATGCCGGTAACACGAAAAGTGAAATCGCCTTGCGGAATTTTGACCATGCCAGATGGCTCCCGCTCGGGCTTCGCGGTCGGTGCGATGTCGACCATTTTCTGCGGAAGAGTTTTCCAATCATTCGCGAAGCTGGGCAATGGTTTCTGACTGAGACTCTTCATGGTGGTCAACAAGTTGGTCAGTTGATGATTGTTGGCCTTTGATGTCTCGAGTACCGCGCCATAGCCGTCGGGCTCCAAAGCAAATTCGATCACCGATTGCTCACCCTCGCGTTTGGGGTTCAACTCGACCCCGCGCCACAGATCAAAGTATCGGCTGCCCGGTTTATAAGGCACGAGTAACTGCCGGCCCTCGACTAAGTAATGGTTGCGATTGACCACTGTCCACAGAGTCGCCTCGGCCGTGGGAAACTTGCTCGCATAGACGCCGAAGTGTTCCGTCGGGATATGCGGGACCCAATCCGGACTGATCAGAAGCGTGGCATATGATCGCTCGATCATCGCAATTCGTCGCAATGCCTCGGCATCGCGGGCCGTCATTTGATTCCAGTAACCCCAGACATTCTCCCAACTTTCGAACCCGACGCCATTAAGGAAGGCCTGCTGCAGCTCTTCGACGTGATCGCGGGACGACCTGTCGCAGAGGTGCACCATGTGGCGCGACTCCAGCCATTTGTAGCGGCTCACCGAGGGAACAAAATCGTACTTCCAGTAGCCCCAGCTGGAGTTGTTGTAAGCCATCATCTCATCGGCCAAGAGTTGCACTTCCGGCTCAAGCGCTAGCGGATGACCGATCTTGTCCGAAGCGTGGCGAAATGAAGCGGGCATTCCCTCCTGCGTATCACCGTTGATTCCGTCTGCATCCACGGCTGCAAGTTCGCGGGCGATTGCGTCAGCATCCGGAACTCCCTCGGAGTGCGTCCCCTGATCCCACACCATGACGGGAAAAAGAACGCGGACTCCGCGCCGATGAAAGTCAGCGACCATCTTCCGCACGCCTTCCACTCCGCCCGGCAGATCGCGAAACAGATCGTACTGGTTCCGGCTATCAATCCCCATGTTGGGATAGGTGTGCCAGATCAGTACGCTGTCAATTCCGCCATAGCGGCTCACAAGATCGTCAAGGTAGCGGTCTACCGTGTAGCGGGGCGCGACGGGGTCATAGAAATACCGGTCGTGAACCATCATCTGTGGCTGGATAAAGCTCGACTGCGTCCACTTCAATTCCGGCCGGTCGTATTGGGAGCCCTCATAGCCCATGCGAATCAGGTGTTCCATGCGCCAGTGGCGGATATCTGCCAGCCAGTCTGCGATTTGAGCCGGAGTGCACGTTCGCGGCCTTCCGGGAGAGTTCCACTCCATCACGGGCGCGCAGTCGGGACCGGGGATCTGCTCTGACACCGGCGGGAATGCCGTGTCCTGCGCATCGGCGAACAAGCCGGGCAGGGTGAACGCGAGAACAGCTACGAGCATCCGCAAAGACGTCATGCTTTATTCCTCATCGACGATGGGATCGAACTGAGAGAAGAAGACCCATTGTAGACGTGCCGACACGGATACGCGGCTAGGGGGTTGAGTCGCGGCGCATAAGTTCTGCTGAGGTAAACTTTCTGATCATGAAATCATTCTTCTCTTTTCTTGTTTTCTGCATGCTGGTTCTTCCCGCATCTGGGCAAACTCCCGTCGACTCGCTGGCCAGTCTGCCGCAAGCGAAGGACTACGTTCAGAAACGCTCGTCCAGTTACGACCGCAGCGGGGGGAACGCGGACTTCCGCGAGATCGCTCCGGGCGCGACACTCACGCTGCTCGACGCCGACGGGCCCGCCATCATCAGCCATATCTGGATCACCATTGCGAGCGACGATCCGAACCACCTTAAAGCTCTGGTCCTGCGCATGTATTGGGACGGCGAATCCGGTTCTAGCGTCGAGGCCCCGATCGGAGATTTCTTTGGCTTGGGGTTGGGTGCGTACTTTCTTTACGAGTCGGTTCCGCTCTCGGTCGGCTCCAAGCAGGCATTGAACTGCTACTTTCCCATGCCATTCCAGAAGCATGCGCGGATAACCGTGACCAACGAAGGATCGCAGAAGACGGACGCATTCTATTTCAATCTCGATTACCGCGTGTACGCAAAACCGCTGTCTGCCGATCAACTGTACTTCCACGCGCAGTACCGACAGGCAGCGCCGGCTCGTGGCTGGACCAACCAGTGGAGGGAAAACGGCGACCCTGGCATCGGAGATCGGGAGAATCTGAACGGCGACGGCAATTACGTGTGGATGGAAGCGACAGGGCGCGGACACTTCGTCGGCGTGACCATGTCGGTGCTGCAGAATCAGGATGGCTGGTGGGGAGAAGGCGACGACATGTTCTTTGTCGATGGCGAAGCGCTGCCTTCAATCAACGGCACCGGTTCGGAGGACTACTTTCTCGGGGCTTGGAGCTTCGGCGACCATGGCTTCTCGTATGGACTCTATGGTGCGCCCGTGAAAGGGGAAGAGAAGGCGGGCGCGCGGACTTCGGTGTATCGTTTCCACCTGGATTCGCCGATCCCCTTCACCAAGTCTCTGCGCGCAACCATTGAGCACGGCCACGCCAATCATCGGTCCGACAATTTCTATTCTGTGGCCTACTGGTACCAGACCGAGCCGCATGCCGCGTTTCCAGCGCTTCCGCCACTGGAACAGCGCATTCCGAAACTGTTTGCTGTAGGAGGGCCGGGAAATGACGGGAAGTAAGGCGAGCGCGGTCCTCGGTTGCGTCCCATTGGTCAGGACCAGCTTTTCAACCTGGAGTTCACCGCTGCGATTACCACACGTGAGTAGCGACGACGGTGGGGACTGCGGGGGAACCCGAAATCACTTCGACATGTAGAACGATCTGAACATTTTTCTGCTGCCATCCCGCGGGTAATCGGCGGAGCGCCTCCTGCAGAAGCGCTGGATTCGTCACCAGATCGGCGGCCGCTTCTGTGCCGTAATGAGAAATGCCCGTGATTTCGACGATGATGCTATTCGTACCTGGATAGAAGACACGCGACACAATTGCGTAATCCTCATTCAGTTCGGGGTCGTCGGGGTGGGTTTTGATAGTCCAATTGGTGAGAGTGCCATCTTGCGAAACCCCGAAGGGCCGTAGGGACAAATCGATGGAGTAACGAAAATGCTCTCCGATTTCATGCCACTGGGTATAGGAGAACCCAACAAGAACGGCCGGCGTCGTACGCAGGTCGCGGAACGAGACGTCATTCCCAATTCGCAGCTTGTAGGGCTCTCCCATCCGGCCGAACATGTCAGCGATTTGGGTGGCGGAGTTGACGTCACTGACGGCTACAAACCGATTGGGGATCAGGACGAAATCTTCAACCCGGGTGGGGTGCTCGCCGCCAGGATTCCGAACGTCAGAGTACACGGGTACTGGCGCGGTACACACAAACACCGCCTTGTGGCTCTGAAAGACTGGCGACCAGAATTGATCGAGGGAATCCACCACGGGACGTGGGCGCAGCCAGAAAAATGCCGACATCGCCAGGCCGAGAAAAACCACACCCAAGGTGGTCAGGAATAACCATGAGCGAACCCAGGACTTCGCCGGTGCATGTTGTTCTGCACGTTTGAGAGGGTGGAACTCGGGAATGTAAGTTCCCGAAGGAAGTTCAATCAACACCTTGGCTTCGGCCGGTTGATTTGAGTAGTAGGAACGCAGCCGCTTTCGCACCTCGCCGGCTTTGACTCGAACCCCGGCATCTTCGCTGGGGTCGTACGACGTGGGTTTGCCAAACACCTCAATTCCGATTGTCCGTTCCTTGAGACTATCGGTATGCCCGTGCAGGGTGTTCTCGACCACATAGCGCAGGAAATTCTGGCAGAGCTTGCTTGCCTGAAAGTCTTGGCTAGAGAGTACTCTATCCAATTCCTCGCGTACGAGCGCGTCGGGTATCGCTGGCTCAACGCGACTCGACTCCGGAATCGGTTTTTGCGGAGGGTATGAAGTGTGTGACACTAAGGAGCCACTCTGGGCGAAATCTTAGCACATGGCCCCAGGGGAAAGCAGGCACTGAATTCGAGTGCAAATCTTTATTTGCCAAATGTTTGCAAACGTTCGAAACGTCGGCGGAACCCGACCTTAGTTTGGGTAGCCTCCATTGCACTAGCTATTGCGGAACGTCGGGATTAAGCGCCTGTGAATTTCCGGATTCTTTGTAGATATGCACATAGGCCGAATGCAGGCGTTCCTTGGCCTCTCGCAATTGCTTGAACGTTGCGACCTCGCTGTCGGCCTCGGGAATGCGCCCCAATTGCCGATACGCCCGCGAAAGCCGATAGTGCGCTTGCGCATCGAGCGGATCGACACCAACGGCATGGCGCAGGCGTTCCAGGGCCGGCGTACCGAAGAAGTGGGCGACGCGCAGGGCTGTGTCGCCGGTGATGGCGCGCCTTCCATTCAGGATCTCGGCCCTGCGGTTGGTCGGAACATCGAGCCGCCGCGCAAGCTCCGCGGCGCTCATACCCAGTTCCTTCAGTTCTTCGGCCAGATGTTCGCCAGGGTGAATAGCGGTAAGTGCCCGCCGACATCTATGAATGGATGTAGGTTCCATCCGCAGCGAACCTAACTTTCTTCAAAATCCCGTAGTCCGCCCATCGCTGCCACCCAGAAATTGCCTGCGATTTTGTTTCAAACCTGCCATTGAACTGTTTCGAACTTGACTCTTGGGAGCGGACACTCGATAAAGGTGCGCTGAGTGCAAGGCAAGCCGAGCGCGACGATCAGGGCTACTGCCGTGGCGAACAATTCCGGAGGCTGTTCATGAAAAATGTGACGCGTTGGATCCTACCCCTTCTACTGATCTGCGGAGGTGGGGTATGCTTTGCCCAAAGCACAAACTCCGGTGACATTCGAGGCAGCGTAACCGATCCTTCAGGAGCACTCATTCCCGAGGTGACGGTCACCGTACTGAATGTCGATACGGGTGTATCGAAGGATTACGCCACCAATCGAGATGGTCTGTACGATACGTCTTCGATCATAGCCGGGACCTACACGGTAACCTTCACCAGGAACGGCTTCGCGCAACTGGTGCGCGGCCCCATTACGCTCCAGGTCGGGATTACGACGGTCAACGCCCAGTTGAAGGTCGGTTCGGCCAGCGAGCGGGTGACGGTGACCACCGATGTGCCGCTACTCCAGACCGAGTCCGGCGAGCAGACGGTCACATGGGATGCGAAGACCATGGATTCTCTGCCCACGGTTTCAGGCATGCAGGGACAGGACTGGGGAAACCAAATGGTCTTGCTGCCCGGTATGGCGGGCAACGCAACCAGCTCATACGGCGTCACCAATTTACAGCAGTGGGGGTCGGCGAACGGCAGTCTTCCCTATAACAATATTCTGGAAGATGGCGCTTCCAACTCGCTCGGCGGGAGCATGATTGCAAGTCCCGCCATTCTCGAATCCGTGGACGAGCTTCAGGTTTCGCTGTCCAACTTTTCGGCTCAATACGGCTCCGGCGGCATGATCGTCAACCAGATCACCAAGGGTGGAACCAACCAGTTCCACGGAACGGCCTACGACTACATTCAGAACAATGCCTGGAACGCGGCGCAGTACGGGTTTGGAAACACCGTGCCGGTTCCGTTTATTCGCTTTCACAACTTTGGCGGATCGATCGGCGGCCCCATTCTGAAGAAGAAGATGTTTTTCTTCTTCGTCTACGACCAGGTTCTCGATCACGGCTCGGCAAGCAACAGTACTTTAACCATTCCCACTGGCGGTGTCATGAGCGGCAATTTTGCCGGCGCCGGGATCACGCCGACCATCTACGATCCGACTACACAGACCATTGCCACGGATTCGGCCGGCAATTTGTATCCGGTCCGGCAGTCTTTCCTGCAAGAATATGGAACAAACGCGATACCGGGGAACCTGATCGATTCGGTCGCCGCGGCAGCACAGCAATATTATCCGACGCCTGCGAACCATATCCCCGGCTCAAAGTTTGTTACCCCAGTCACGAATTCACTCGGAGTGCAAACCAATAATTTCTTCTCCAGTCTCCCGCAGTCGACGCCGTACCGGAAGTATTTTGGGCGATTGGACTACGACATTACGTCCAAAAACAGGCTGTCGATGTCGGTCACCAAGAACGATACGCCGGTGCAGTATCCCAGTTCGTTCACCGCCTGCCCGCTGGGTTGCGAGGCCGGTGATGTGGATAACTACAATACGCAGATAACCGATGTATGGAACATCAACTCCCACCTCATCAACGAGGCCCGAATGGGTTTCACCTGGCAGGGCAACTACTTCAGCGACTACGCATTGAACAAGGGCTTCGCCGCAAAAGTGGGCTGGCAGTTTGCCAAGGCGGATGACTTTCCGGCCATCTCCTTCACCAACTTTTACCAATCGATTGGACCTGCCACCAATGCGACGGGGGTCGAGAATGTCTTTGATCCCTCTGACGTTGTGACCATGATCAGCGGCAAACACGTCCTTCACTTCGGCGGAGAGTTTCTGGCATACCGGATAAATTACACTGCCTGGGGAAACGAAAATGCCGGGGCGATGAACTTTTCCGGCCAGTACACGCAACACTGGACGATCGACCCCACCACCGGCGTCGCTTCGCCGGATCCCACCACCGGCTTGGATTATGCCGACTTCCTGCTGGGACTGGCGCAGAGCTGGAATGCAGGGGTTACCCCCGAGTATGGAGGGCGGCTGAAATCTCCGCAGGTCTTCGTCCAGGACGATTACAAGATCCGCCCAAATCTGACCCTGAACCTCGGTCTGCGTTACCAGATCACCCATGGATTGAATGAGGTCCACGGCAATGTAGACAGTTTCGACCCGACCGTGATGAACCCGGCAACAAATACGCTGGGCGCAATGTGGTACGGAAGCACTCATGCGAACGGCCGCACCGCTCTGAATGCAAGTACGTTCAATACCTTCCTACCGCGTGTGGGATTTTCCTGGGCGCCGCGGCCCAATACAGCCATACGTGGCGGATTCGGTGTCTACTCGTATACCTATACCCTGGATGCGTACGGCGCGTTAACATTAGGCGGTTTAGGCGCACCTTTTGGCTCGTCGGGCAATTTTAGTGACAGCACCAACGGTATCACTCCGGTTGTTAAACTCGGCGGCAACGGCACGCTAATCGCTACGCCAGTCAACGGCCAGACGGGGCTTGTTCCTACAGCCACTCCCCTGCCGTACACGGCGTTTGCTACGACTCCGGACGCCTACAACGGTCAGACAGTCGGTTATTACCAGTATCACGCCCCGGTCCCCAAGATTTATCAGTGGAACCTGTCCGTTCAGCGTATGCTTAGCCAGAATTTGGTGGCTCAGCTTGCCTATGTGGGCAGCCACGGTTTCAACCTCAGCTACCTGAACGACCTGAACCAGGTACCGGCGAGCAAGTTGTCTCCGAACGATACCCAGTATCGCCCGTATCCCAACTATACGAGTATTTCTGGAAGCACCAACAATGGCATATCCAACTACAACTCATTGCAGGCATCGATCACCAAGCGCATGAGCAACGGATTGAGTTTGAGCGCGAACTACGTCTGGTCGCACTTTCTGGACAGCCAGGATTCCTCAGGCGGCAGCCGCGCCACTGGCCAGACGTCGTTTCAAATTGCCCAAGATCCATCCGGGGACTACAGCAACTCCAACTTCGATACACGCCATGCGTTTAAGGCGTATGGGTTGTATGAACTGCCCGTGGGCAAAGGCAAGAGGTTCGCGATTACGAACCCGGCCTTGGACGCAGCCATCGGCGGATGGCAGATTTCCACTTCGCTGGTTGAGTTGACCGGAACCCCGTTCACCGTGTTTGCGACGCAAAACACCTACACGGTAGGGTGGGCCTATCCAAACTGGAGCGGGGTCAGCCCAAAACCGCAGCATCGGAGCATCAACGAGTGGTATAACCCGGCGGCCTTCTTGCAACCGGCCCCCGGCACCTTCGGCAACGTAAGAAGGAATAGCCTGTATGGGCCCGGAATCAATGAGGTGAATCTCTCCATCGGCAAGACCTTTTCAATGCCCTGGGAAGGAATTAAGCTGAAGTTTCACGTCGATGCGACCAACGCGTTCAATCACCCCAGCTTCGGAATACCGAACCAGTACCTTAGCGGTTCTTCGGGCCCCGGCACACCTTACACCAGCCTTGCCAACATCAGCACGGTCCAGGTTGGCGGGCGCAACGTGCAGCTAGGGGCGCGCTTGTCGTTCTAACTTTGGTCAACTTCGACCTTCCGCGAGAGAGACGGCAGCGTTGCCGCCTCCCCCTTTCGCAGAACCCATTTGGTCGAATTACCTGTATATGATGTGGGGTGATGAACAGAAGGAGAATTATCGCGCTTGGCGCAACGGGTTTGCTTCTGGTCTCTGTTTTGTGTGCCGCCCAGGCTGGCCCCGATAAGCAGCGTCAGATTGAAGAACACAGTCACAAGGCTCAGGAGTTTCTGCGTGCGGGGCAACGAGCACTCGCCATTCCTGAGCTGCAAGCGTTGGTTGCGCTCGACCCGGAGAACGTCGACGCTCTCGGCAACCTCGGGGTTCTGTTGTATTTCAACGGCGACTGTGCGGGCGCGGTCCCGCATCTTCGTACGGCGATCAAGCTCCAGCCGGATCTTTGGAAGATTCAGGTGCTTCTCGGCATCTGCGAAAAACGCCAAGGTGACCTTGCCGGCGCGCGGGCGGACCTTGAGGCCTCTTTCCCGCACCTCGTGGAAGAGAAAGTCCGTACCCAGGACGGCTTGGAGCTGATCGAGCTCTACTCCAGCACCGGGGATCTGGCTAAGGCTGCCGCGGTTGTCGAGGTCCTCCGCGCATATGACCCGACAAATCTAAGCATTCTCTATGCGGCCTATCGAATCTATTCCGACCTTGCCGGCGATGCCATGCTCAGCATCTCGATGGTTGATCCCAATTCCGCGCAGATGCATCAAGTGATGGCCCATGAGACGCAGAAGCAGGGCGACCGCTTGAGAGCCATTGCACAATACCGCGAGGCTCTGAAGATCGATCCCGATCTACCGGGAATTCACTTCGAACTGGCTGAGATGCTCAACAGTCCTTCTGAGGGCGGAAACAAGGAAGAAGCGGAAGCCCAGTACAAAGCGGCCCTGGTAGTCAACAACCAGGATGAGAAGGCAATGTGCCGCCTGGGAGAGATGGCCGCACAACGCGGCGACTTCAAGGAGTCCTATGCCCGCTACGAGCGCGCTCTGCAATTGCAACCGTTAGACTCCGACGCTGCGCTTGGATTAGCCAAAGCGCTCGACAGCCTGGGCGAACCCCAGAAGGCTCTGCCTCTGTTGGAGCAAGTGGTCCAGCGCGATCCTACCAATGCCATGGCTCATTTCCGCTTGGGCACTCTCTACCGGCACGATCAGCGGATCGACGATGCCAAGCGTGAACTCGCGCTCTACCTCAAGTACAAACAGATGAAAGATCGTTTGAGCGACATTTACAAACAGATGCGCCTCCAGCCGGCCCGAGATGAGAGCACGGAGACCGATGAGCAGAAGTAACTGGGCCCGCGCCGCGACGGCATTCCTTGGCTTCACCATGCTCCTTTCCGCATGGGTGCCGTTTGATCGCCAGCTTGCCACCGGCCAGAATCCGCCATCCGAACCGCAATCCGGCATGGGGGGCGGGGGCAGGCCCAAGGTTTCTGCTGCTGCTGCGGTTCAGGCTCCTGCCGTTCCCTCGTCTACGCACTTGCCGGAGCTTGTGGACATCACCAGTTCCACCGGCATCAACTTCGAACATCTTTCTTCCCCCGATCAACGCTACATTGTGGAGTCGATGAGCGGAGGCGTCGCCATCATCGACTATGATCGCGACGGTTGGCCGGACATTTTTTTCACGAACGCCCAGAGCGTCGAGATGGCGTTGTCGGGTAAGAAAGCGCGAAGCGCTCTCTACCACAACAATCGTGACGGCACCTTTACAGATGTGACGGACAAAGCCGGCGTGGGGTACCCCTGCTGGGCAAACGGCGTAGTCGTGGGGGACTATAACAATGACGGTTGGCCGGACCTGCTGGTTACCTGTTTCGGCGGCGTCGTCCTCTACCGGAACAATGGCGATGGGACATTTACCGATGTGACCAAGAGCTCCGGCCTGAGCAGCGACACAGGCTGGGCCACCGGCGCGGCCTTTGGCGACTACGACAACGATGGCTGGCAGGACCTGTTTGTCGCGCATTACGTGGACTTCAGCCTGAACGATCTTCCCTTGTTCGGTTCGAGGAAAACCTGCAAGTATCACGGAATCGACATACAATGCGGCCCGCGCGGCCTGAAAGGGTCCCCGGACAATCTTTACCGCAACAATCATGACGGGACGTTTACCGATGTGTCCAAAGAGGCAGGGGTCGATGACCCGCAAAGGCTGTTCGGATTGACTGCCATCTGGTCGGACTTTGACAATGACGGTCATCTCGATCTCTTTGTCGCCAACGACGGTGAGCCGAATTACCTCTACCACAACGACGGGAATGGACACTTCTCCGATGTGGCTCTTCTCGCCGGAGTATCCGTGAGTCAGAGCGGCTTCGAGTTGGCCAATATGGGTGTTGCCTTCGGCGACTATCTGCATTCAGGGCGCTTCTCGCTTGCCATCAGTCACTTCAGCGATGAGTACGCCACTCTCTTTCGCAATGATGGCGCGATGAGCTTCACTGACGACTCCGATGCATCCGGAATCTCCCGTGGCACCAATCCGTATGTCGGATGGGGTATCGGCTTCTTCGACTTTGACAACGATGGATGGCTCGATCTCTTCGTCGCGGACGGCCACGTATATCCCCAAGTGGACAGCGCCGATTTGGGTACCAAGTATCGTGAGCCGAAGCTGCTCTTCTTAAATCAGCACAACGGCATCTTCGCAGATATCAGCCGGCTGGTCGGTCCCGCAATCCAAATTCCGCAAGTCAGCCGCGGAGTGGCCATGGGCGACCTTTTCAACGATGGAACGATTGACATCGTCGTAGAAAACCTGCAAGGCAAGCCCATGATTCTCCGGCCTAAGGGAGTGACGAATCACTGGATCAGCTTCGAACTGGAGGGGACGCGGAGCAATCGGCTTGCTCTCAACGCCCGAGTCCGGGTGACTGCTTATGGTTTCGTGCAGTCGGCGGAAGTACAAAGCGGCGGCAGCTATCTTTCACAGAACGATCTCAGACTCCATTTCGGTCTTGGAAATGCCGATCACGTCGACAAAGCCGAAATACTCTGGCCGTCGGGCAAAACGGAGATCCTGACTAATCTCCCGGCAAGCCATTTCTACTACGTCCAGGAAGGCCACGGCCTTGTGCCTGGTGAACTCAGCCGCCCACAGCTGGCCAAGCATCCATGATTTCGAGGCGGGCTGGGCTAATCTCAGAGGGCAAAATTATCGCAATTCGGCAGTCCACTGTCGCCCCCCCCCACAACAAAAAATCGCCTGGATTTTGTTTCGAACCTGCTACTGAACTGTTTCGAACTTGACTCTCGTGAGCGGACGCTAGACAAAGGTAAACGCTGAGTACGAGTTCAGTCTTTTGTAAGGGACAGGACTTATGCCTGAGATTTGGAGTATCAAGACGGATCCCCCGTGAATCAGTGTGCGCCTTGAAACTAGCGAACGGTCGATCTGTCACTGCTCAAGAGGTCGCGCGTTCCTTTATGAAACCAACCCTTGTTCTTCTAGCCGGCTTGATTCTGTGGGCCACTGCGGCGGCGCAGCAACCGTCGGATCCCTGTGCATCGCTCAAGGAAGACCAGAAGGAAATGGAATCGACCTTGCGCGACTGGCCCAACCTGGCCAAGTATCGCGATGACAATGCCAAGCTCGCTCCGCCCGCGAAGGGAGAATCGAGGGTGGTGTTCCTGGGCGATTCGATCACAGAATTCTGGCCGCTGTCCGACTCCTTCCCTGGCAAGCCCTATATGAATCGTGGAATCAGCGGGCAAACCACGCCGCAGATCCTGCTGCGATTTCGCCAGGACGTGATCGCCCTGCAGCCAAAAGTGGTGGTGATTCTCGCTGGCACCAACGACATTGCGGAAAATACCGGTCCCATTACACTTGCAGCGATCGAAGATAATTTGACGTCCATGGTCGATCTTGCCAAGCGAAACGGCATCCGCGTGGTTCTATCTTCGCTCGTACCCGCTGCGCATTATCCGTGGAGGCCGGACCTGGCGCCGGTGGAAAAGATTCGCGCTTTGAATGACTGGATGAAAGACTACGCGGCGAAGGAGCGGCTGGCTTTTCTCGATTACCACTCAGCCATGGCGAACGACCAGCGCGGTCTGAAGGCGGAACTGTCCGAGGACGGAGTCCACCCGAACAAAGCTGGCTATGCCGTGATGGTGCCTCTGGCGGAAAAGGCGATCGCCGCGGCGTTGGGCAAGAACTGAGAGTCGTCCCCTATGCGAAACAGGCTAGTACTGGTTGTTGTCTTCGTTCTCACGCTCCTCACGCCGTTGGCAACGGGCCGAGTCAACGCGGCTTGGACGGTGGTTTCCAGCGGTAAGGTTGACAGCCGGATTCAGCGTCAGTTGCGCGAGCTTGCATCGCAAAGTGGCGTTCCCCTGCGCTTCTCGGGCGATGTCGAGCAAAACACCAGCCCACATCGCGATGCCAGCAGCTTACTGATCCAACTGGACCGCGTGGCCGATCCCAGCGCCTTCCTGGCCGAACTCAAGCAGGAAGCCCGCGGCTCGGAGGTTGAACCCACGGCGGAGCTGGC